>Ga0255051_10000812_pt1 | contig 11352 bp, 10 predicted proteins | sample JV7_2_9_MG_FD_181719 | JGI IMG/M metagenome (GOLD analysis project Ga0255051, IMG submission 181719) | Seawater microbial communities from Jervis Inlet, British Columbia, Canada - JV7_2_9 | ecosystem: Environmental > Aquatic > Marine > Inlet | place: Canada: British Columbia | collected 2016-10-06
TATCCCGATTGAATAAAAAAATATTGGCTTGACTGTAATTTACATTGGTATTAAATATAGCCTGCCTCTGATGCATCGGCACAAGGATTCGGGCGATTATCAGTAGCAGCCAAGACGAAAATTGATTAAGAGCTTCACACGATGACAACCGTCCCCTACGCTCTCTATGACGCTTTTTCGGACCGTGCCTTCGGAGGAAGCCAGGCGGGTATTGTTTCCGATGCGGCGTTGCTCGACACCGATACCAGGCAACGGATCGCGAGGGAAATAGGCGCACCCGCTACCGGCTTCATAACCGCTAGCAGCGAAGATTCGATCAGCGCCCGGTTCCATTCAACAAAGATGGAATACCCCATGTGCGGGCACGGTACCATCGCTGTGATGACCAGAATACTCGAACAGGGCATCGTAAACTGGAATGGTGCAGACCGAATCGAAGTCAAACTAAAGCTGCCGACCACTACCGCGGCAGTGGAAATTCATCGCCGTGACGACAATCGGCCGCTAGTCATGCTCGACATCAAGCCACCGGTACTTCGCGAAGACAATCTGGATTTAGAACGTTTGGCGGGATTACTCGGGCTGCGTATGCAAGATTACAGACAGGAGTGCCCGCTGGAAATCGCGACAGGAGACTTTGTTCATTTGGTCGTGCCTGTCAGCAGCCTGCCAGCAGTGCGGCGTATAAACCCCCATTTCGAAGGACTCACTCAATTTTGCCAGGAGCATGAGATCGATACGGTCGCGGTATTCTGCACCGAGGTAGAACGCCCTGGCAATACACTGCATGTACGTGATTTTTGCCCAGCTGTCGGCGTGCCGGAATCTGCTGCGGCGGGCACCACCAACGCCGCTCTGACTGCCTATTTGGTCCGAAATGGAGTTGTACGGGAAAATGGCGATGGGCAAATAGTCATCCTGTCGGAACAGGGCCACGAGATTGATCGACCCAGCTCCCTGCGTTCTGTGGTATCCATGAACGGTGATAGCATAGCCCGCTTACAGGTTGGAGGGGTAGCGACCAGGGTCCTGGATGGTCAGTTGTACCTGTCTTCTGATTCTCAAGATTAGGAAACAAAATCGCATGTCTACTTCTACCGTTGCCTCGTCACCTGACTTCTATAAAGATGCGCTGGTGTGGGATGCACACGCCGGGGTTTTCCCCGACCCCAAAGTCGATCTGACCCTGTTGAATGACTGGCTCGACAATGGAGTGAATTATCTGAGTATCAACGTTGGTTTCGACGTCATGGACTGGCAACAAACCTTGAGTACACTGGCTGCGTACCGTCGCTGGCTGCTATTGCATGAAGACCGATTTATCCTGGCCGGGAGCGTGGAAGATATCTTGCGTGCGAAACAAGACGGCAAATTGGCTGTCTCGTTCGATATCGAGGGCATGAATGCACTGAATGGCGACCTCAACATGCTGGGTGTTTATCACGCGCTCGGCGTACGGCAGATGCTTTTCGCTTACAACCTCAACAATGAGGCGGCGGGCGGTTGTCACGACAAGGACCTGGGTTTGACTGATTTGGGGCGTGCAATCGTAAGCGAGATGAATCGGGTTGGTATGATTGTCGATTGTTCCCATGCCGCTTACCGCACGACGATGGACATCATGGCGGAATCAACTATCCCGGTGGTGTTTTCGCACTCCAATCCGAGCGTGATTTGTGAGCATCAACGCAATATCCGTGACCAACAAATCAAGGCTTGCGCGGAAACCGGAGGGGTCGTGGGTATTAACGGTATGGGAATTTTTCTCGGCGATAACGACGTCAGCAATAAAACATTGCTACAGCACATTTGTTACGTTTCCGAATTAGTCGGGGTCGAGCATGTGGGAATAGGCTTCGACTTCTCTCCTGAGACCGAACTTGATATTGGAACTATTCTCAGCAGTCGCCCTGATTTCTGGCCCGCCGGCCAGCGCTACGATTCGCCAGGCATCAAGCACGCGGGCCCGTCGCAGCTCCCCGATCTTGTAGACTGTCTGAATGATCACGGATTCAGCGACAATCAAATTCGAGGTATTCTTGGAGAGAATTTCCGCCGCGTCGCAGCGACTGCCTGGTCAGCAGGCTTGTTGTAACAGCCTAAATCTTTTGATCATGGCTGCACAAACCATTAACCGGCTTTTTATGTGCACCGAACAAAGTGGTTTTTAAAGTCCATAAGGGTTATTTATAAATCGGGAAGCGTTCGCAAATTGCCAGGATCTTGTTTCTTTTTTCTTCAATCAACGCATCATTTTTCGATTCACAGTATTCAATTAAGTCGGCGATAATTTCCCCCAGAATTTTGATGTCTTTGCTGCGAAGACCTCTTGTCGTAGCAGCGCTTACACCGAGTCGCAGCCCCGACCATTCGGACGGTTTTGGTGAATCAAACGGGATCGGGTTTTTATTCGAAGTGATATTGGCCTTAGTCAAGGCATCCTGGACTTGCTGCCCGGTCAGGTTTCTGGCCGAAAAATCCAGTAATACCATGTGAGTGTCGGTGCCACCGCTGATCAACTTGATATTCCTGGCTGATAATACCTGTGCCAGCGTTTTGGCATTCTCAACAACCTGTTTGCCATAAAGTTTGAAATCGTCGCTGAGTGCCTCGCCGAGGCAGACTGCTTTTGCCGCAATAATCTGACTGTGCAGACTGCCCTGCACGCCGGGGAATATCGCCGATTGTAACTTGCCGGCCCAGATCGAATCGCGTGACAGGATGATTCCGCCGCGAGGGCCGCGCATTGTTTTCGTGGTCGTGCAGGTGACTATATCGGCATATGGCAGAGGCGAAAGGTGGGCACCCGCTGCAACCAGTCCGGCGAAGTGAGCCATATCGACCAGAAACAGAGCGCCAGCCGATTTGGCGATATGACTTAATCGTTCGAAGTCGATAGTCCGTGGGTAGGCCGACCCTCCTGCAATCAATAACTTCGGCTGAACTACATGGGCGAGTCGCCCGGCTTCATCGTAATCGATCAAACCGGATTCTTTATCAACACCATAGTGGTGAGAGTCAAACCAGCGCCCCGACAGATTTGGGGTCGCACCATGGCTAAGGTGGCCCCCGGCCGCAAGATTCAGGCTGAGTATTTTATCACCGGGTTTGATGGTCGCGAAAAAAACCGCCTGGTTAGCCTGGGTGCCCGAATGCGGCTGTACATTAACATATTCGCAGCCGAATAATTCTTTCGCCCGGTCGATCGCGGCTTGCTCAATAATGTCAACAAATTGCCCGCCAGCATGAAAGCGATGTTGCGGATATCCTTCCAGTGTTTTATTGGTGACTGGATGCGCCAGTGCGTCCAGCACAGCCTGGCTGACGATGTTTTCCGATGCGATTAATTCGATTTGGGTTTGCTGACGATGCAGTTCGCGGTCGAGTGCATCGCTAATCAGTGGATCGGTGGCGGCCACGCCGTTATGGAAAAAATCAGGCATTGCGTGCTCGAGTTAACTACTTTCTTGTAATGGTATACGACTCGTTTTGAAACCACAGGCCACCGCGCTTTTTCAGTACGTATCGAGTGGCGGCAATATACGCGTCTTCGTGCATGGCGGCTTCCAGTCTATCATCCTCGACCTGCGCGACATAGGTAGCCGCATTCCACGCGGCCAGCAAGGTTGAAGTTCCGATAGAAATGCCAATCTCATTTGGCAGTGTGTGCATCTCGTAGTTGAACAGCGATTCGATGTTACTGCCCGCCGAAAATACATAATCGGCTGCTTCATCGCCTAACTCGATTTTTACCGCTTCCAGAATTTCGTGACGGCTTACCGTAAACGGGTTATTACCAGGCCAGACGGTCTCGACTATCTCCATGCCTGGATCGTTACCCATGGAGTGAATGCCAATTAAACGGCCATTTGGCGCCAGTGCCCGGGCCAGTGGTGTGATCACATTTTTTGCCTTCGACTCGGCCGATGCGATGGCCCGATAGGGTTGCGATGCGATAATTAAATCATAGTTCGCCTGCGGCGCTTCTCGATTCGGAATTACTGCGTCGAGCAAGAATCGATGATCGTCGCGGTATAAAATCAGGGCTACCGGCCGTTCATAGACCGGATTGCCGTGTTTGCCCGCCTGCGCTTGCCAATTCTCAGAAAGAAAGTTCTGCAGACCGACAATCTGTTGCTCGAATTCGTGTGCGCTATTGCCCGTCAGTGCGACTTCCTTCCATACCATGTTTTTCGCTGCTTCAGGTGAACGCGGGGTTAACCAGGGTGCTTCGCCGTAATATAGATTGGTTAACACAACAACGCTGGCGGGATGTTCGTAGAGTCGGTCGGGTAGTTTATCGAGGGTCAGGCGTACATCCTCAAGGCTGACTTCTTTGCCATGGATCGAAAACGGCATGGTTGGAAAACGATGATGCATGGCTCTCCACACGCGCGATAATACCGTTCCATCACCTACACCGGCATCGAAAATGCGAATTGACGGTGGGGAAGGAATTATGTTTTTAAGTTCGTGCGAGACACGATCGCCGATTACCCATTTCTCGGAACAGGTGTTAACAAAAAGTAAATACTTCTGGCGATTATCGAAAAATCGGAACTCGGTGGGGTCGTCTTTAGTCTCGGAAGCGGATTGTTGCGTCATAAAAGATGTATCCGGTTATTGAAGTAATCCCGGTTCTAACTGGAGCCCAGGAGTCTATCGGATACTATAATGAAAAACCTCGGTTCGCCACTAAATTGGAGGCCGGGTTAATAGAAAACGAAATCGAGATAAATCCTGTTCAGAACAGACCAGGGGCGGTTCTCGACGGCTATTTTTGTCTGTATTTGGATGGTATGTTAAAAATATATCGGGAATTGGTATGATGAAATATCAATCGGAAGGAGAAATTGGTACAAATCTATAAAGCGTTACCTGGATATAAGTAGGTGAAAGAATCATCGCCCATCAAAATTGTATCTGGCTGTTATTTAGATGAAATAAACAACCCCGCCGCAAGCGGACGGGGTATTGTCGCCATCCTTTAGAACAGTGCCAATTGATGATCACTATGGAGTTTCTGGTACATGCCACCTTGCCCCTTTACATAGTTACTTATCATCGCTTCATCTCCATGCTTTCCAACGGTGCTAGCAAAATACCCATCACTCCAAAACTCACCGCCCCAAAGCATTTTCTTTACCTGTGGGCAACGGCAAAATATCTCTCGTGCTGTCAGGCTCTTTATCAATGTGACTAGCTTCGTCACACTATAGGTCGACACAGACTGAACTAAAAAATGAACATGATCTTTGTCCGTGCCTATTTCAAGAAATTTCACTTGGAAGCAGTTCTCTATTTCTAAACAGACTTCTTTTAGCTCACTATCCACATAATCATCAATCACTGCTCGCCTATATTTCGCAGGAAATACCAAGTGGTACATCAATACCGTAACATTATGACTTTTATGTATATACTCGCTCACCCATACAGTTTACGCCGCAAGCGGCGGGGAATAGAACCCCAAGGGATTTAACTAAATAGACAAGCCTTAATTGCTTGATTCAGAAATCGATCATGGTTTGTTGATTTTAAAAACTAACTGGTTGGTATAATAGTTTCCGGAATTTTAATTGTACCAATACATTAATGTGTTGAAATTGGTACTTGAATTGGCCAATTAATTCGATATAACATGCCGTGAGCCTCGCAGCTTGCGCGCGTTGAACCTCGTCGTACCTGTTGTCAGGTAAAAAAATAATAAGGATAAATGCGGGATCTGCACTCGAATTAAAATATCGTGTGAAACGAGTGCAATCATTAAGTATAAATAGCAACAAATCAATTAAGAGGAGTCAGATTATGAACCAGTCTTTGGTTAAAAAAATTGCAGTACTCGGCGCTAGTGCGTTTCTCGCATGCGGCGTGATGAGTGCACAGGCCGCGGGTAAAATTACCGCAAAACTAGGAGATGTAGACGATGAGATCATCATCCCGACGCACAACTGGTCCAGCCAGATAGTAATGTCAAACGTGGTAGGTCAATTGTTTGAAAAGATGGGCTACCAGGTGGAATACACACCGACAGACAGTCAGTCGGTATATGAGTCGGTTCGTATCGGTGACGTCCATCTGGAAATGGAAGTATGGGAAGGATCGTTCGCAACCTCATTTAACGCGGCTATGGATAAAGGTGGCATTATAGATGCAGGTGCCCACGACGCAATCACTCGCGAGGAATGGTGGTATCCGGCTTATGTTGCAGATCTTTGCCCTGGCTTACCTGACTATAAAGCGCTGGAAAAATGTTACGAGTTGTTCGTGACGCCCGATACGGCGCCTAATGCGCGTTATCTCGACGGTCCTGTAGAGTGGCTGCACGATACCAAGCGTATAGAAGCACTGGGTATGCACTTCACTACAATTAATGCCGGTGCCGGTGCAACTTTGTGGGCAGAACTCGAATCTGCGGCAAAGCGCAAAGCGCCAATCGTGTTGTTCAACTGGTCGCCAAACTTTACCGACGCGGTATACGGTGGTGCATTTATCGAATTTCCAGAATTCGATCCTGCCTGTAAAACTGATGCCAGCTGGGGTGTTAACCCGGACATGACTAACGACTGCGGCAGTCCGGCGGGCGGCTACCTGAAGAAAGTTGCCTGGGACGGTATGCCGCGTAAATGGCCTGCGGCCTACAAGGTGTTGTCACGTATCAATTTCACCACGTTCATGGTTGGTACTATGTCCAAGTTGGTGGATACTGACGGTATGGAATACGATGAAGCCGCTGCCAGGTGGATCGCAGACAATGAAGCAGTCTGGTCTGAGTGGTTATACGCTTCCCAATAAGTGCTAAATCCTATACTCTGAAAGCCGCCATCAGTGAATCTGGTGGTGGCCTTTTTTATCTAATTTTATCTAATTCCCCTCCAGCCAGGAAAACGGTATGACTATTGAAGCTACCAGACCGGTTATCCACTGTAAAAATATTTTCAAAATTTTCGGTCATTCGGCACAAGAAATTCAGGGCAAAAGTGGCGGTAAGGTCGATCAGGAGTTCCTCGATAATAATGGTCTGGTGGCAGCCGTCAACGACGTCTCGCTGGAAGTTTATCCGGGTGAAATGTTGGTGGTCATGGGGCTTTCCGGCTCGGGTAAATCAACGCTGGTACGCTGTCTTTCACGCCTGATAGAAACTACTTCTGGCTCTATCAATATCGAGGGTGAAGATCTTCTGGCGATGAGCGAAAAAGAATTAATCGAACTGCGCCGAAATAAAATGGGTATGGTGTTTCAGAATTTTGCGCTATTACCGCATAAGACTGTTTTAGAAAACATTGCATTTCCGCTACAGATGCGCGGTATGAAAAAAGAAGATTATGTTGCCCGCGCGCTTAAGATGATTGAACTGGTATCGCTCGACGGCCGTGAAAATGATTTCCCGCGTCAGTTATCGGGTGGTCAACAGCAACGCGTTGGTATCGCTCGCTCGCTGGCAATCGAACCGGATATCTGGTTTCTGGATGAACCTTTCTCAGCGCTCGATCCCTTAATTCGCAAGGAAATGCAGGACGAATTCCTGCGACTGCAGTCGATATTGAAGAAAACCATTGTTTTTATTACCCACGACTTCGACGAAGCCTTACGCCTGGCGGATCGTATCGCGATCATGTTTCACGGGCGTGTAGAACAATGTTCTACGCCGCAAGATATCGTGCTGAATCCGGCCACTGACTACGTGAAGAAATTCACCAACGATGTACCGCGTGAAAAAGTACTCACAGCTGGCGCTATTATGGACGAAGAACGTCCGGACGATAAGCCTGCGGCCATATCGGTAAATCAGTCAGATATCATCGAAGACATCGCCGAATTCATTCTCGGTCAGGAAAGACCTGTAGTGGTGCATGACGACGATGGTAACCGGGTTGGCATGCTTCATCGTGATACCGTGTTAAAAATTCTCTTCCCCGGCGACAAATAGCCTCCAGTTGCGGAGATATCCAATGAGAGAGACTATCTTGCAGGGCGTGCGACCGGATAATCGATTCAGGGCGAGCTTTATACTGTTAGCTATTTTCGCTTTGATAATGGTATTTCAGGGCCTCGAGATGGTACCGGAAACCCTGGACCGGTTACCGGCACATTCGGAAGCGAGTGCGATCGATAATACCGGATACGGCGAACACTACGAAACAGTTGCCTTCGATGAAATTTTTAATAGATCATTTGATTATCTCCGTGAAGACCTCGGATTTTCCACGGTAACGCGTGCTGTATCCAAAGCGTTGAAGTCGGTGATCAATGTTTTTAATAATATTTTGCTCGGTGGCCGAAAAGGATTCGGATTTGACCCGATGCCCTGGGTGGCGGTAGCCGCTATCGCGTTCATCGTGGGTTTTGCTTTAAAGGGCTGGAAGCTTTCATTATTGGCCGGTGGCACAGTGGTATATTTCGCCGTGTTTGGGCAATGGAAAGTTTCCATGCAAACACTTTCCCTGTTATTTGTATCGGTGCCAACATCCATCATCATCGGCATATTGCTGGGGATAATGGCGTATAAAAAGAAAGCTTTCGAAAATGCCATTCTACCGGTGCTCAATGTCGCCCAGACTTTGCCACATTTTGCCTATTTGATTCCGGTCATCGTGTTTTTTGGCGTCGGGCATCAAACCGGCGTGATCGCAACCATCATATTTGCCGTGCCACCGATGGTACGATTGACATTGTTAGGGTTGCAAAAGGTGCCTCCCAAACTGATCGAGTCGGGCAAAATGAGTGGTTGTACGCGATTGCAACTCCTGTTCAGGGTGCAAATCCCAAGCGCGCGTAACGAGATGATGCTAGGTGTGAATCAGGTGATCATGCAGTGTCTGGCGATGGTGGTGATTGCCGCATTTATCGGAGCGCCTGGCCTTGGTTATCAATTATTACTCAAGCTACAGATATTAAAATTAGGGCAGTCGGTAGAGATCGGATTTGCAATCGTATTGCTGGCGATTACTCTCGATCGCCTGTCTATGGCCTGGGCCGAAAAGAAAAGAGACTACACCGCCAACCTGCCATTTCATGTGCGCTACAAATACCAGATTATACTGGTAGTGACCGTGACGCTTGCCTATATCGCCGCGCACTATTTCCCCGCATTGGAAAAATTACCCAAATGCACGGTGACCAAACCTACCGACTGTTTTACCATTTCCACTGCTGCATTTTGGGAAGATATTATCGACTGGGTGGTCATCAACTGGTACGACGGTTTGCTGGCATTTCGGTCCTTTGTTGTTATCGATATGCTTGTTCCGCTGCGTGATTCGTTTCTGTTTGCACCAACCATCGCGGTGCTTGTGCTGATCGCCGGTGCCGGTTTCATTCTGGGTGGTTGGTATTCGGCCTTGCTAACCTCGATATTTTTTATTTTCATAGCGCTTTCCGGTTGGTGGGATCGCGCAATGATTACCGCTTACATGGTTATGTTTGCAGTACTTGTTTGTATTGTCATTGGCATTCCGCTCGGCATATGGGCTTCACGAAAACCGGGGCGTGCCCGCTACTTTCTTATCTGGTGCGACACGCTGCAAACCTTTCCATCGTTTATCTACCTGTTGCCTGTCATCATGTTATTTCAGGTCAACGATTTATCGGCGATACTGGCCGTAATCGTGTATGCGATTGTGCCGGCTGTTCGTTATACCATCGAGGGTATTATCAATGTTCCACCGTCGTTGCACGAAGCAGTGACTATGGCTGGCTGTAGCAATCGTCAGCGTCTTTTTCAGCTCGAATTACCGATGGCGATGCCGCACATATTGCTGGGCATTAATCAAACTACGATGTTTGCATTTTCCATGGTGGTTATTGCTGCATTTATTGGTACTATTGACCTTGGTCAGGCGATATTCAAAGCCTTGTCGGAAAGTGACCTGGGCAAGGGCTTAACACTAGGTTTATGTATATCGTTCATGGCGCTGAGCATCGACCACATGATCACTCGGTGGGCGAGAGAACGTCGCAAGCTATTAGGTCTGGACTAGATAGTGCTTTCGAAGTGGATGGTTTATTAATTAGGTTTGGAAAAATCAATTGGGTCGCAAAAATCCATGCACCAACAGCAGGCGCTGGTCTTTTTCGTGCCCGACAGATCTTACCAGGTTAAAACGAGCATTAGATCCGAATGATTAAAAAGATTCTGGTTGCAACTGACGCGTCGGCTGCGTCGAATCGGGCAGTAAGCATGGCGACCTATATGGCGGCATGCCACGAGGCTGAATTGCTCATCCTGCACGTTATCAGAGATATGCAATTACCTACCTTATTAAAGAACGCACCAGAACTGGAAGAATTCGCCAATACGCGCGAGAATATTCTGCGCCAGGTGGCTGAAACCATATTGCACGAGGCCGAAGTTCGCGCCAGAAAAGGCGGTGCCAAAAAAATTCAGACCGCGATTGGCAGTGGCGACCCCGCATCCAGCGTTATCGGTTTTGCGAAACGGCGAAATATCGATACCATCGTCATCGGCACGCGTGGCCTCGGAAAGGTCAAGGGAATACTGATGGGCAGCGTCTCGCGCAAGATTGCCAATTATGCCGAGGCGAATTGTTTTATAGTGCGCTAAGGCGCGTTAAGAAAACTCTACTCAATATAAAGCATAATAATTCTCGCAGAGAGGCAGAGCACGCAAACGGAAATGCGGGGAATCGGGAAAGATTATACCTGTGGGGCCGAATTCATTCGGCCATCAACGATTACAGGCAAGGCGATTACCCGCATTGGAGCTGTATCTGCATAACCGATTGAGATGCGCGCGCGGTCGAATGATTTCAACCCTACAAGTTTTATCCAAATAAATTCTTTGCGAGCTCTGCGTCTCTGCGGGAGATAATTCTTTTGCCGTGCTTCTCTAACGGCTAAATCCTATTCGGGCGGCGGAACGCCGCGAACCTTTGACTTGGTCGGATCGTAGAACGGGAATTGCACGACTTTGGCCGGTAAGCGTTTTTGTTTGCCATCGAGCTTGCCAACTTCAACTTTAGTACCTATTTCACTGTACGCTACCGACATCCGGCACAGGGCCAAATTCTTGCGTAATATCGGTGAGCGTACGGCACTGGTGATTTCACCGACCTGATTGCGCCCAATATTCACGCAGTCACCATTAGCCGCTAACTCATCACTACTCAGTTCGAGCCCGACCAATACACGTTGCGGATTTTCTTTACGTTTGACCAGTGCCTCGCGCCCTATAAAGTCGTCATGCTTGGTTTTCAACGGCACAGTAAAAGGGATCCCTGCTTCAAATGGATCAGTCTGGTCGCTGAATTCGTAACCTGCAAAGATTAAACCGGCTTCGACACGAAGCATGTCGAGAGCTTCCAGGCCCAGTGGCGTCAGGTAAGGTTTGCC
>Ga0255051_10000813_pt1 | contig 11346 bp, 11 predicted proteins | sample JV7_2_9_MG_FD_181719 | JGI IMG/M metagenome (GOLD analysis project Ga0255051, IMG submission 181719) | Seawater microbial communities from Jervis Inlet, British Columbia, Canada - JV7_2_9 | ecosystem: Environmental > Aquatic > Marine > Inlet | place: Canada: British Columbia | collected 2016-10-06
TCACGAACAACAAACGTATCGGCGTCGGCAGCATACAGCGGCATCGCCAGCAAGAATATTGCGACGGTAAGCAGTAAACGCCAAGAGCCAGGCTTGTTATTTCGTAAATCTCTCATTCGTCGTTCCAGTTACGGCCCCGGGGCTAGCTTAGTATTCGTGCGATATCATTGTAAAAAGCAAAGCTCATCAACAAAATGAGCGCCATGATTCCAGCCTGCTGGCCCGCGAGTTGTGCTCGCTCGGACATCGGGCTGCCTTTTATCCATTCCACCACCTGATAGACAATCTGACCACCGTCCAGTACCGGCACGGGCAGCAAATTCAGCACGCCGAGGCTGATGCTGACAATTGCCAAAAACCCGAGGAAATTACTGACACCGGCTTGCGCCGATGCGCCGGCGAACTGGGCAATATTGATCGGACCGCTGATATTCTTGATCGAAACTTCGCCGGTAAGCATACGGCCGAGCATGCGCAAGGTAAACATTGATGATGACCACATTCGAGCCACCGCGGGGCCGATCGATTCGAGCGGGCCAAATTTGCGCATGTAAAAATAATCGGATGTATTCGCGGCCGCGCCAACGCCAAGCAATCCAACGCGTTGATCTTCGCGCATGTCGGAGCCAATAAGGACGTCTAGATGAATCACGTCATTGCCACGTTCGACGTTGATCACAACCGCCTTGTCAGGTCGCGCAGCTATAACCATTCGCAAATCGCTGAAGCTGGAGATGCTCTCGCCGTCGATTGCGATAATGCGATCACCGGTTTGCATGCCGGCCGCCTCGGCTGCGCCACCACTCGAAACTTCGCCAACCACGGCCGGCGGTTGCCAGGGTTTAAAGCCGAGACCAGCGAATAACATGCCCGGCTCCGTCAGCCGCGTCGCGTCCTGGCCAACGTCAATCATCGCCGAACGCTCATACCCCGATTCATCTTCGAGACGTAATGGCACGCGACCGTCGGCAATAATGCCGTCCAGCATCGCGACCAGTGCCGTTTCCCAGTCCGGTGTTTCTGCGTCGCCTACCGCAATAATCTTGTCGCCGAATTCAAGGCCCGCATCGGACGCATAGGTGCCCGCCTCAACATCGCCTATAGCAGGTCGCAATGTTGGTACCCCGTAAACGAACAGCGCCCAGTAAGCCAGAATCGCGAACAGGAAATTGAACATGGGCCCGGCAAGAAGCACTGCGATACGCGCCGGAATAGGTCGGTGATTGAATGCCCTGCCCTCATCACGCGCCTCGACAGGGCCTTCGCGACCATCCAGAAAGCGTACGTAGCCGCCCAACGGGATCGCCGAAACACAATACTCGGTGCGGTCATCGCCGGCGCCGACGTGCGTCCAGATTGGCTTGCCGAAACCGATTGAGAAGCGCAGCACCTTCATGCCGGTCCAGCGACCGACAATGTAATGCCCGTATTCGTGCACCGCGACCAGGATACTGATCGCCACGATGAATGCGAGAAGACTGTTGACTGCAATGCCCATAGCTAACTGTATTCTCTGACAAACTCCAGCACTTTAGGTGCCAGTTGATTAACCCAAACTGAACAGACCATCAGCCTAACCCCGTCCAGCTCAGCCCAAGAGCGAATAAGGGTGCCGCCGCCGCGACACTGTCCACCCGATCCAGAACGCCGCCATGGCCCGGAAACAGTGTGCCACTGTCCTTCAAACCCGCCGTACGCTTGAACATACTCACGGTCAGGTCGCCAACAATCGAAACGCCGGCAACGCCGAGGCAAAATGGAACGATGATGGCCAGATCGGTCTCGAACCAGAAACTGCGGCCCAGAGCAAGCAACGCGACGAGCACGAGTCCGCCTATTACGCCTTCCCAGGTCTTTCCCGGACTGATGCTGGGTGCCAATTTTACTCGACCGTATTGCTTGCCGACGAAATAGGCGCCGATGTCGGCCGCCCAGACGATCAGCAAAACGAACAACAGCAGAGACGGCGTCGCCTGATACAACAGCACCAATGCGGCGTACAACGGTACGAGCACCAATGCGCCGCAAATCCAGCGCAGGAACACCGGAATGGGGGTTGGAAACAGGAAAGTCCAAATCAGTGCCAACAGCCACCAGATGACGGCGACCTGCAACACTCGCTCGACGCCGTCGGGCCAGACCATCCCGACCGAAGCCATCAGTGCCGCAATAAATACTACGTAGAAAATACGTGTCGCCGGCGTATTCGAACCCAAAAAGCCCGACCACTCCCAGGCCGCTGCAAGAATGATCAGGGGGATCACGAGCTCCGCCATTAATGGCGGTACCACGAACAGCACCAGCGCGAGGATTGCGAGCGCAATGACGGCTGTAATTACGCGTTGCCTCAGCATTCCGCGACCTCCATTTGATCGCCCGTGTGTCCGAAACGTCGTTGTCGCTGTGCAAAGTATTCAAGCGCATTGTCAAAATCGGTCTCGTTGAAATCGGGCCACAGCGTGTCGCAAAACCAGAGTTCGGCGTAGGCGAGATTCCATAACAGGAAATTGCTGACACGTTGCTCTCCACCGGTGCGAATCAGCAGATCCGGATCGGGTGCGCCAGCGAGCTGCATTTCGCTTGCAAGCATGTTTTCATCAATTTCCCCGGGCTTTATCTCGCCGCGGGCCACTCTTCCCGCTGCTTTGCGAGCCGCCTCGACAATATCCCAGCGACCGCCGTAAGCCACCGCGACGATCAGGTGCAAGCCGTCATTCTTCGCGGTATGTGCCTCAGCCGCCTCAATCTTGCGTACCAGGCCATCGTTCAGCCGGGCGCGATCGCCCACGAATTCAAGGCGTACTTTATTACGATGCAGGTCATCGACTTCTCGTTGCAGAGCCTCGACAAAAAGCCCCATCAGGCGACTGACTTCCTCAGCCGGCCGACTCCAGTTTTCACTACTGAAGGCAAATAATGTCAGGTGCTGGACACCGCGGCGGGTCGCATGCTCTACGGTTGCGCGCACTGATTTGACACCTGCGCGATGCCCACTGTGGCGACGCTTGCCGCGCTCACGCGCCCAACGACCGTTGCCATCCATGATGACAGCCACGTGTACGGGAATGTTTGAATCGGTTTCCAGCAAATCCTGCACTCAGATTTCCATTAACTCGCTTTCTTTCTCGGCCAGGACCTTGTCGATCTCCGCGACATATTTGTCCGTAATCGCCTGAATCTCGTCTTCGCCGCGATGCTCGTCATCCTTGCCGATCATTTTTTCCTTAAGCAGATCCTTGATGTCGCTGATCGCATCACGCCGGACACTTCGAACGGCGATTCGGCCGCCTTCGGCTTCATTGCGGACAACCCTGATCATGTCCTTGCGGCGTTCTTCGGTTAGTGGCGGCAGCGGGACGCGAATGACCGTGCCGGCCGACACCGGGTTCAGCCCGAGATCAGAACTAATAATCGCTTTCTCAATGACCGCCACCATGTCTTTTTCCCACGGCGTGACAACCAACGTACGTGCATCCTCGATGCCAACGTTTGAGACCTGGTTCAACGGTGTCTGACTGCCGTAGTAATCGACGGTAATGTGATCGAGCAAGCTCGTGTGTGCCCGCCCGGTACGAATCTTGGTCATTTCCTGCTTCAGCGCGGCAACGCTTTTCGCCATTCGCTCGCCAGCATCTTTTTTGATCTCGTCCAACACCTTATATATACCCCTGCTGTTCGGTTAAGCGCATATGAGCGAGCCGACTCTCTCACCGGACATCGCATGTACCAGCGCGTTCGGCTGCGTCAGGTCAAAAATTCTTAGTGGCAGATCATTATCCCGACACATCACGATTGCGGTCGCGTCCATGACGCCGAGCTTGTCTGCAATCACCTGGTCATATGAAACGGTTTCGAATCGCTTGGCACCCGGATTGCTAACGGGATCGGCGTCGTAGACCCCGTCGACCATCGTCGCCTTGAGCAAGACGTCGGCGCCGATCTCGATCGCACGCAGACTGGCTGCCGTATCCGTTGTAAAAAACGGGTTACCGGTACCGGCAGCCAAAATAACGACACGCCCCTTCTCAAGATGTCGCACGGCGCGGCGGCGAATATAGTCTTCGCAGACGTCATGAATTTGTAAAGCTGACATCACTCGCGCGTAGACGTCGAGCGACTCGAGCGCATCCTGGATGGCCAGCGCGTTCATGACCGTTGCAAGCATGCCCATGTAGTCGCCGGTAACACGATCCATCCCGGCACGTGCCAGCCCGGCGCCGCGAAAGATATTGCCGCCGCCGACAACAATTGCTATCTCGACACCGGTTTCACGGGCCGTGGCGATTTCTGTGGCCAGGCGCTGAATGACCTTCGGCTCAATGCCGTAGTCCAGTTCGCCCATCAGCGCCTCTCCGCTCAATTTGAGCAGAACTCGGCGATATTTGGACGAACGATCACTCACAGGCTTTCTTCCAATTTTGCGCTCACCTATTCAATCAGTTAAGCACATTCGAATCAATGAGTTATGGGGCTTTATTCAGAACTCTAGTCATCTTTTTTCTTCGCGTCGTCAATCTGTTTCATGACCTCGTCGGCGAAATTTTCAACTTTCTTCTCGATGCCCTCGCCGACCTCAAAGCGAGTAAATGCCACGACCTTTGCGCCCGCATTTCCTAGCAGTTTGCCGACAGTGACGTCCGGGTCTTTCACGAAAGGTTGTCCGACCAGGGTGATTTCCTTGAGAAACTTTGCGACACGGCCGCTAACCATCTTTTCGACGATGTCATCCGGCTTGCCGGACTCCCTGGCTTGCTCGGTAAATATGCGGCGTTCGTTTTCGAGCGTTTCTACAGCGACGCCGGACTCATCAATGCAACTCGGATTGATGGCAGCAACGTGCATCGCTATGTCGTGAGCCAGTTCCGGATCGCCGCCTTCGAGTGCTACAACCGCACCGATTTTCGCGCCATGCGTGTAATAACCGATTGCACCATCGCTCTCGATCTGAGCGATGCGACGTACCGAAATATTTTCGCCGACTTTGGCGACAAGTTCGGTCCTTGCACCTTCAACCGACCGGCCGTCAGCCAGGGCGTCATTCGCGAATGCAGCGACATCGGTTTGGCCAGAGGCAAGTGCCGCATCGGCAACTGCATCCGTGAAAGCGAGAAAATTCTCGTCCTTCGCGACGAAGTCTGTTTCGGAATTCACCTCAACGACAACGGCTTTGCTGCCGTTGCCTTTGATCACAACGCGACCGTCGGCTGCGACGCGACTCGACTTTTTATCAGCTTTCGCCTGACCTGATTTGCGCAGGTGCTCGGCGGCCGCGTCCATGTCACCGTCCGTCTCAACGAGTGCCTTCTTGCACTCCATCATGCCAGCGCCGGTGCGCTCGCGAAGCTCTTTTACCATGGATGCACTTATAGACATCGCTAAGTACCTCTTAATCTCTTTGCTTATTTGCTGTCTTTGGCCTTGTCGTCGGCTTTCTTGACCGTGGTCTTCTTGGCTGCTTTTTTGGTGGCTTTCTTGGCCGTCTTTTTCTTCGCTGCCTTTTTCGCTACCGGCTTGTCATCCGCCTTCGCGTCTGCCTTTGCAGCAGGCTTCTCTGGAGCCGGCTTCTCTTCAGCCTTGGCTTCGGCCTTGGCTTCGGTTGCCTTCGCGGCCTTTGCTTCTGTCTTTTCGACAGGCTTGGCTTCGGCCTTAACTTCCGGCTTCTCTTCTGCCTTGGGTTTCGCCTCCGGCTTTTCGGCTTTCGCCTCAGGTTTTTCGGCAGCCGCCTTCGCCGGCGCTTTTTTCACAGCTGCTTTCTTGGCAGGCCTGCGGGACGATTTCTTCTTGCGAGAGCCCGACTTCTTAACCTTGCCTTCGGCATCGAGTTCAACGAATTCGTCTTCGCCCAATGCAACCTCTGGCAAGGAAGATCTACCGTCGATAACCGCGTCGGCGACAAGCGCCGAGTACAACTCAATTGCGCGCATTGCGTCGTCATTGCCTGGAATAACGTAGTCGACACCTTCCGGAGAGCAATTTGTATCGACGATGGCGACAACAGGAATGCCGAGTTTTCTGGCTTCACGAATCGCAATATCTTCATGATCGACATCGACGACGAACATGACATCGGGGAGCCGCTTCATTTGTTTGATGCCACCGAGACTTCGCTCGAGCTTTTCCTGTTCGCGGGTCAGTCCAAGAATCTCTTTCTTGGTCAGGCCTTCGAACGTGCCGTCCTCCGCCATCTGCTCAAGCGTCACGAGACGCTTAACTGACTGACGAATGGTTTTGTAGTTGGTTAGCATGCCGCCAAGCCAGCGCTGACATACGAACGGCATTTCGCTGCGGATCGCACTATCACGAACTGCATCACGCGCCGCGCGCTTGGTACCAACGAAGAGGATCGTGCCGCCGTCAGCGACAGTTGCCTTGATGAACGCGCAAGCTTCGCGCGCCAGCGGCAAGCTCAACTCAAGATTGATGATATGAATCTTGTTTCGTTCGCCGAAGATGTAGGGTGCCATCTTAGGGTTCCAGAAACGGGTCTGATGACCAAAATGCACGCCAGCCTCTAGCATCTGGCGCATGGTTACGTCTGCCATGATATTTCTCCGGGTTATGCCTCCGCTTGTCCCATCCCGCAACCCCTTTATTTATAGGGCACCCAGCGGAATGTGACGACAAGCGTGTGGATTAATTGCCTCTAGGGCGCGCGCTTTATACCATAGCCAGCCGCGACCAACAACGCGTTGTTTTAAATGGGGTCGAAGCAGGGTTTTCATCGAAAACAGTGCTTCGACCCTGATCTATTGGCGAGAGACCAGCGACCCCGTGACAGTGACGATAAAAACGCCTGAAGAGCAGGAAATGATGCGAACCGCCGGCCATTTGGCCGCGGACGTGCTCGATATGCTCGGGGATTATGTAAGACCAGGTGTCTCGACCGAGGAACTCGACCGAATTTGCCATGAATTCATTACCGGGGAGCAAGACGCCATCCCCGCCCCGCTTAACTATCGCGGTTTCCCCAAATCTATCTGTACCTCGGTTAACCATGTGGTCTGCCACGGCATTCCCGGGGAAAAGACGCTAAAAGTCGGCGACGCGGTCAATATCGACGTCACGGTGATCAAGGATGGCTTCCACGGCGATACGAGTCGCATGTTTTTCGTCGGCAAGCCCAAGATTCAGGCCGAACGCCTGGCACAGGTAGCCTTCGACAGTATGTGGCTGGGCATCGAGGAACTCGCACCGGGAAAACATCTGGGCGACGTGGGCGCAGCAATCCAGACCTACGTCGAAAGTAATCGCTTTTCCGTGGTGCGCGAATACTGTGGCCACGGCATCGGACGAGTATTTCACGAGGACCCCCAGGTTCTGCATTACGGCCATCGCGGTGCCGGCATGGAGCTCAGGGAAGGCATGACGCTTACGGTCGAGCCCATGATCAACGCCGGCAAACGACACACGAAGTTGCTCAATGACGGTTGGACCGTTGTTACCAAGGACCACAGCCTGTCGGCCCAATGGGAACACACGATACTCATTACCAATACCGGCTACGAGGTCCTGACGCTTGGTGCAGACGCACGCTAGCAAACGTGCCGCACTCGGGGCGGCCAGCGAAGACCAAAAAACTCGTTTCCTGAAGGGTGAATCGGTCGTCGGACTCGTCCACGAGCGCGCCAAAATGGTCGACGAGCTCTTGTGTGAACTTTGGCAAGAGAACGCTGCAAACATAGGCGAGGACGTAGCGCTGGTCGCGGTCGGCGGCTACGGACGCGGCGAGCTGCATCCCTACTCCGACGTCGACATCATGCTGCTGCTGCCGAAAAAATTCGACAAGCGCGATAACGAGCGCATAGCCGGGTTCGTAACGTCGCTTTGGGATGTCGGACTGGAGATTGGCCACAGCGTACGCAACGTTAAGCAGTGCTTGCAGGAAGCGAAGGCGGATCTCACGGTCGCTACCACGCTTATGGAAGCGCGCCTCCTGCACGGCCCGGAATCGCTATTCGATGAAATGGCCATTGCCATCGCAGCGGACCGGATCTGGCCTTCCGACCTGTTTTTCGAGGAAAAACGCAAAGAACAGATCGCTCGTCACCATCGCTACGATGACACGGCCTACAAGCTGGAGCCCAACGTTAAGGGCAGCCCTGGCGGCTTGCGGGACATACAAATGATCGGCTGGGTCGCGAAGCGACACTTCGGCTGTGCAACGCTCGATGAACTGGTCGATCACGGTTTCCTGAGTCCCGGACAACTGACGCGATTGCAGGACGGCCAGGCTTTTTTATGGCGCGTGCGTTTTGCGTTGCACGTACTGACCGGCCGTCGCGAAGATCGAATCCTGTTCGATCACCAGATCAAACTCGCGAGCATGCTCGGCTACGAAGACGCTAGTTACACCTTGGCAGTCGAACAGCTCATGCAACGCTACTACCGCACAGTGATGGACCTCTCGCGTCTGAATGAAATGCTGCTACAGCTGTTCGAGGAAGCCATCCTGATGGACCCGAACGCAGCACCCGAGGCGCTCAACGAGCGCTTCCAGGTCAAGAACGGCTTCCTGCAAACCGTCAATGATCGCGTGTTCGCCGAAGAGCCTTCCGCGCTCCTCGAGGTGTTTCTGCTGTTGCAACAGCAGCCTGATATTCGCGGAGTAAGCGCATATACCGTGGGTCTCATTAAGCGCAACCTGCACCGGATCGACGAGGAATTTCGCCAGAACCCGCGTAACCATCGCTTATTCTTCTCGATACTGCGGGCCAGCGAGGGCGTCACCCACGGATTGCGACGCATGAATCTGTACGGCGTGCTTGGCCTCTACATTCCCTCCTTCGGCCGTATCGTCGGTCGCATGCAATACGACCTTTTTCACGCGTACACTGTTGACGAGCACACGCTTTTTGTCGTCAGCAACCTGCGCAAATTCGCCTTAAGCCGCTTTGACGACGAATACCCGCACTGCAGCCGCATTATGCAGCAACTCGAGAAACCGGAAATCGCCTATCTCTCGGGGCTGTTTCACGACATTGCCAAAGGTCGCGGCGGCGATCATTCAGAGTTGGGGGCGGTCGATGCCGAGTCTTTCTGTCTTGAAAACGGTCTCGGCAAATACGATGCGCGTACGGTTGCCTGGCTCGTCAAGAACCATCTCGCTTTGTCAACGACGGCCCAAAAGAAAGACATTGGCGACCCCGACGTTATCAACGAGTTCGCTGCCTTAGTTGGCGACCAACTTCACCTGGATTATCTGTACGTGCTGACCGTTGCCGATGTGCGCGGCACGAATCCGAAGCTATGGAATTCGTGGAAAGCCACTCTTTTCCTCGATCTATACGACCTCACCTCGCGCGCCCTGCGTCGTGGACTCGAAAACCCGGTTGATCGTGACCATCTCGTGCTGGAGAAACAGGAGCAGGCGCGGGAGACGCTGCGCGAGCGCGACGTCAGTGACGCGAATGTCGAAAAAGTCTGGACAATGCTGGACGAGGATTATTTCATTCGTCACAAGAGCAATGAAATTGTCTGGCATACAGAGTGGTTGGCTGACTCCGATACCGAATCCGACGTAGGCCTTGTTGACGTTCGACGCCAACCGGGCGGCGACGGTATTGAAGCCGTTATGTACACGCCGCGGAAACACCGGACGTTCGCCCATGCCACAGCTGTTGTAGACGAATTGGGTATGACGATCCTGGACGCACGCATTGTGCCGCTACGAAACGATTACAGCCTGGACACGTTCATTTTTATTGAACTGGACAAGCGCATAGAGACTGACGAGTCCCGCATGAGCAAAATCCGACGCTCGCTGACACGGGTTCTGACAGTCGTTGAGGGTGACGTCACGAAAGTTACTCGAGCAATTCCGCGCCAAGCGCGTATGTTTACGACGAAGACCACGGTCAATTTCAGTAAGATACGCGAGCACGGGCGAACGGTAATGGAACTGGTCGCCGCGGATCGGCCGGGCCTGTTGAGCAAGGTCGGTCAAACCTTTATAAAGCAAGGCGTTGATATTCAGACCGCGAAAATAATGACGATTGGAGAAAGGGCCGAAGACGTCTTCTACATCACCGACGAGTCGGGATCATCGCTGGACGAAGCGGCGCAAGAGCGACTTCGCAATGGCCTGATCTCCACACTCGACAACAAAGCGGAAGACTAGGTCGCCGCAGGGACAAACATGCAGGAACTCATTGAAATTGCCTTCGACAAAGGCATCGACAGCGTTGACGCAGCGGCATTGAACGACGCAGTGGCTGAAGCCATCGATTTACTCGACACAGGCAAGGCGCGGGTAGCCGAACCAACCAGCGACGGCTGGAAAGTAAATCAATGGCTCAAGAAAGCCGTGTTGCTGAGCTTTCGTTTGCGCGACAACGAAGTCATTGACGCGGGTTATACGCGCTTCTATGACAAGGTCTCGATGAAATACGCCGACTACACGGCAGAGGATTTCGCGAACGACGGCGTACGGGTCGTTCCCGATGCAATCGTTCGCAAAGGCGCCTACGTCGCGAAGGACGCGGTGTTAATGCCGAGTTACGTCAACATTGGTGCCTATATCGACAGCGGAACCATGGTCGATACCTGGGCAACGGTCGGAAGTTGTGCGCAAATCGGCAAGAACGTGCATCTGTCGGGTGGCGTCGGTATTGGCGGCGTTCTGGAACCCGTGCAAGCGGGTCCGACTATCATCGAGGACGACTGTTTTATCGGCGCGCGTTCCGAAGTTGTCGAAGGTGTCATCGTAGGCGCAGGCTCGGTCATTTCGATGGGCGTTTACCTTGGCCAGAGCACGAAGATCTATGATCGCGCCAGCGGCGAAGTGAGCTACGGCTACATCCCACCGGGATCCGTCGTCGTCGCGGGCAACCTCCCCTCGGCCGACGGAAAATACTCGTTGTATTGTGCCGTTATCGTGAAGCATGTTGATGCAAAGACTCGTGCGAAGACGGGCCTGAACGAACTCCTGAGAAACGCCGAGTAACGAGGAACGATGGTGCTAACGGTTTACGGAATAAAAAGTTGCGACACCTGCAGGAAGGCGCGCAAGTATCTCGAGGACAGGAAAATCGAGCATACGTTTCACGACATTCGCGATGACGGGCTGAATATACAAATGCTGGAACGCTGGTCGGGGCGAATAAGCTGGAAAACGCTTCTTAACAAGCAAAGCCTTACCTGGCGAAAAATTGCCGACGTGGACAAGAGCGACTTGAGCCAAAGCAAGTCACTGGCACTGATGATCGACAACCCTACGCTGATCAAACGGCCGGTTTTCGAACATGACGACTACATCGCAGTGGGCTTCTCGGAGAAACGTTTCGGCGACTTCCTGAAATCGCACGCGTAACATCAGGCGTCATGCTCTCGAATCCTGTCATTACGTTA
>Ga0255051_10000814_pt1 | contig 11338 bp, 10 predicted proteins | sample JV7_2_9_MG_FD_181719 | JGI IMG/M metagenome (GOLD analysis project Ga0255051, IMG submission 181719) | Seawater microbial communities from Jervis Inlet, British Columbia, Canada - JV7_2_9 | ecosystem: Environmental > Aquatic > Marine > Inlet | place: Canada: British Columbia | collected 2016-10-06
AAAGCCCCGGACATGCCTTCGATACTGATCGAAACCGCTTTCCTGTCAAACCCCACCGAGGAAAAGAAGCTGCGCAATCCCAAACACCAGCACAAACTCGCTTCGGCTGTATTTTCCGGAATCAAGAAACACCTCAAGAACCGCCAGACCTAGCCCGCATATCGCTCTCTTTGATCGAGAACCTTCCCGGCAAGCATCCACCGCCGGGTTCAGCAGGTGGTAATAAATTTTTCTATCGCTGCCCGATACTGGGGAAAATCGATAATGTCATTATGCGCGGCGCCCGCAATCTGCTGGTAGACGACGCTCGCCTGCCGAAAGCGTTCGCGTAGGGCCAGGGTATGCGCTAGCGGGATTTCACGATCGTGCTCGGCGCTTGCAATCATCACCGGAATGCGAATGCCTGCAACCCGCGACGCCGAATCGAAATGGTCCTTGATCAGGTAGCGAATCGGAAACAGCGGGTAAATACTTTGCCCGACGGCGGCGGCGCTGTCATAGGGTGTCAGCAGTATCAATTTTTCCAGCGGTCGTTGCGACGCCAGGTAAACCGCGACCCCGCTGCCCAGGCTGCGGCCATAGGCGGTAATCGAGCGGTGTTGCGTCTGCAGGCGGTCGTGGATCGCGAGCGCATCGGAAAACAGCGCGGCCTCACTGGGGCTGCCCTGGCTTTTGCCGTAACCCCGGTAATTGATCAGGTAGACGCTGTAATCGCTGAACACGTCTTCGAAATACCCGCTACGGTGGGTAAGTAACTCCGAGTTACCGCCGAAATAGATGAGAGCCTTGTCCCGGTCCGGATTCAGAACCCATCCGTGCAGTAAAGTCCCCTGGTTGTCGACAGTGATTTCCTGTGCTTCGAAATCCGCATCGTGCGCAACCGGGTAGTAAATCAGTTTACGTTGAAAAACATACAGATAAACCGCCATCAGCAGGTAAATGGCAGCCAGCACCAGCAGAATTATAGTGACTTCCTTCATCGTGAATATTGGTAATCCGCTAACGGATTTTCTGGTATTCTCTGCGTCCAGTCCGTGTTTAGTGACAATAGTACTCAAGCACCGTTCAATGAACAAACCCGATCACTAGCCTTGCCGCAGATTCAAACTCTACCGTCGCAGTTGATCAACCAGATCGCCGCCGGCGAAGTGGTCGAACGACCGGCGTCGGTGGTCAAGGAGCTGGTTGAAAACAGCCTCGACGCGGGTGCGGGCTCGATTACGGTCGAGGGCGAGGCCGGCGGCACGCGCATGATTCGCGTCAGTGATGACGGTTGCGGGATCGACCGCGATCAACTCGCGAACGCACTGTCACGCCATGCGACCAGCAAGCTCCGCAGTCTCGAGGACCTGGAAAATATTGCTTCGCTCGGGTTTCGCGGAGAGGCCCTGCCCAGTATCGCGTCGGTGTCGCGCCTGTCGCTGACGTCGCGGGTCGGGGACAGCGATTGCGCCTGGCGCCGGCGGGGACGCGATGACGGTGACCCGGTCCCCGCCGCGTTACCGCAGGGCACACAGGTCGAAGTGCTGGAGCTGTTTTACAATGTCCCCGCGCGTAAGAAATTCCTGCGTACCGAGCAGACCGAATACCGGCATATCGAAACCCTGTTCAAGCACATGGCGCTTTCTCACCCGGCGGTCGCTTTCAAACTGCTGCACAATCAAAAGGTCGTCTATCAACTGCCATCGGTGCAGAATCTCGACGAACAACGGCGCCGACTCGCCCAGCTGTGTGGTAAATCTTTCGCGCAGAGCCTGGTCGAGATCGATATTGCACAGGATGACCTGCGCCTGCAGGGATGGGTCGCCCTGCCGACATTCAATCGCAGCCAGGCCGACATGCAGTACTTTTTCGTCAATCAGCGCGTGGTGCGTGACAAATTGATCAATCATGCGATACGCCAGGCTTACCAGGATGTACTGTTTCACGGTCGGCATCCGGCCTACGTGCTGTCGTTGACAATGGATGCGCGTGAAATCGACGTCAACGTGCATCCGCAAAAGCACGAAGTGCGCTTTCGCAATTCGCGCCGCGTACACGATTTCCTGTTTCGTAGCCTGCACCAGGCGCTTGCCGGGGTAGAGCCCGAGCAACAGATCGTTTCACCCGGGTTCGCGCTCGGCGAGGCTGCCGACAGAGCGCCGCCGGACCAGGCCGGGTTGCACTTCAATCAGTATCGCAGCGGCGATCGCGGCTCCAATCTGCGCGAACAAATGCAATCCTATGCGAGCCTGCTGAACCCCGAGCCGGGACCGGCTGAAGACATCGGGGCGGAGGTGCACTCACCGCCGCTGGGGTTTGCGGTCGCGCAGTTGAAGGGTATTTATATCCTCGCGGAAAATCACCAGGGACTGATCGTCGTCGATATGCATGCCGCGCACGAACGCATCGTATACGAGCGCATGAAACAGAATGCGGCCGAGGAGGATGTCATCACGCAACCGTTGCTGGTACCGGTGGTGTTCAACGTCAGTCTCGCGGAAGCCGACCTGGTCGAGGAAAATCTCGAGTTCTTCATCCATCTCGGCTTCAGCGTCGAGCGTCTCGGACCCGAGCAGCTGCGCCTGCGCGCAATCCCCGCGCTGCTCAAGAATGCCGATAGCGAACAACTGCTGCGCGACGTGCTTTCCGACCTGATCGAGCACGGCAGTTCGCAACGCATACAGGAATTTCAGAACGAAATGCTGTCGACCATGGCCTGCCACGCGTCGGTGCGTGCAAACCGTCAGCTTACGCTCGTGGAAATGAATGCATTGTTGCGCGATATCGAACACACCGAGCGCAGCGGGCAGTGTAATCACGGGCGTCCAACCTGGAAGCAGTTAAGCCTGGATCAACTCGACAAGTTTTTTTTGCGCGGACAGTAACATGCCCGAAGCCAAGGTTATCCTGCTCATGGGCGCCACCGCCACCGGCAAGACCGAACTCGCGCTGGCGCTCAGCGAGCGTTTCGAAGTGGAGATTATCAGCGTCGATTCGGCACTGATATTCCGCGATATGAATATCGGCACGGCCAAGCCCGAAGCCGAAGTGCTGGCCTCGGTGCCCCACCATTTGATCGATATCGTCGATCCCGCCGATTCCTGGTCGGTGTGGGAGTTTCTGCGGCAGAGTCGGCAACTGGTCGCTGACATCAGCCAACGTGGGCACATTCCATTGCTAGCGGGCGGAACCATGATGTACTTCCACGCCTTCGAACACGGCCTCAACCGGTTGCCGGAAGCCGACCAGGCCCTGCGCCGGCGGCTCGATGGCGAAATCGCCGAACAGGGGCTAGCCGCGCTGCATGAACGACTCGCCGGCATCGATGCCGTCAGCGCCGAGCGCATCAAACCAACCGATTCGCAGCGCATACAGCGCGCGCTCGAGGTGTATGAACTTTCAGGACAGCCGCTGTCGGCGTTGCAACAGCAAGCGACGGTGGGTTATGGCGGCAGCCTCGAAAAGATCATTCTGGGCGCAAGCGATCGCAGCCTTTTGCATCAGCGCATCGAAACCCGGTTTCTGGAGATGCTCGAGCAGGGCTTTGTCGAGGAAGTCGAGCAGCTCAGGAGCCGGGCTGACCTGAACCTGTCATTGCCGTCGATGCGCTGCGTCGGTTATCGCCAGATCTGGCGGTACCTGGACGAAGAATTGTCGCGTCAGCAGATGATCGAGAAAGCGCTGGCGGCCACGCGCCAGCTAGCCAAACGCCAGATTACCTGGCTGCGCAAACAATCCGGCTGCGGGTCCTACGATTGCTTGAATTACCGTAAAGATGCTATATTCCGGCAGGTTGAGGCCGCGTACGCGGCGCTTTGACGGGAACGATTTTTTGGGAATGGAATCATAGACACTACTGCCGGTGGAATTCCGTTGCTACAGTAGATTTACAATAATAATTTTAAGGAGTACTGATTATGTCTAAAGGGCAAATGCTGCAAGAACCCTACCTGAACGCTTTACGAAGAGAGCATGTGCCGGTATCAATTTTCCTGGTGAACGGAATCAAGCTCCAGGGGCAGATAGAATCCTTCGATCAGTTTGTCGTGCTGCTGAAGAATAATGTCAGCCAGATGGTTTACAAGCATGCAATATCGACGATCGTGCCAGCGAGAAATGTGCATATCGATCATCCCCATACCGAAGAAGACGAGGGCAATCGTTAGGGTATGATCGATACCGGAGGACTCGTTGTTCGAATTTGAGCGACCACGCGGGGGCGAGCGAGCACTTCTGGTCCACATCAATTTTCCACACCAGCCCGATCAGGATGATCTGTCCGAGTTTATCGAACTGGTACGTTCGGCCGATGTCGACGATGTCGAGCTCATTGTCGGCAGTCGTCTTCAGGCTTCGGCAAAAACATTCATTGGCAAGGGCAAGCTGGAAGAAATCGCCGCCAGGGTCGAGGCGCTGGATATCGACGTGGTGTTGTTCAACCACGCATTGTCACCGTCACAGGAAAGAAACCTGGAACTGACGCTCAAATGCCGGGTGCTCGACCGCACCGGACTGATTCTCGACATTTTTGCCCAGCGCGCGCAGTCATTCGAAGGTAAGCTTCAGGTTGAACTGGCGCAACTAAAGCACCTGTCGACGCGCCTGGTGCGCGGCTGGACCCATCTCGAACGCCAGAAAGGCGGCATCGGCCTGCGCGGGCCCGGTGAAACTCAGCTGGAAACCGACCGGCGGCTACTCGGCAAGCGTATCAAGTACCTGAACAATCGCCTGCTCAAGGTGTCGCGTCAGCGGGAGCAGGGTCGCCAGGCGCGCAACAAGGCCGAAATTCCGGCCGTTTCCCTGGTCGGCTATACCAATGCCGGTAAGTCGACACTGTTCAATGCGCTGACCGATGCCTCGGTCTACGCCGCCGACAAGCTGTTTGCCACGCTCGACCCGACGCTGCGCAAGCTGCAGCTGTCCGCGCAGCAGACTATCATTCTTGCCGATACCGTCGGCTTTATTCGCCATTTGCCGCACGACCTGGTGGCCGCGTTCCGCGCCACGCTGGTGGAAACCCGTGAAGCCGACCTGATCCTGCACGTGGTCGATAGCGCCGATGACAGTCGCCAGGAAAAGATCGAAGCCGTTAACCGGGTGTTGCAGGAGGTCGGGGCAGCGGAAGTTCCGCAGTTAATGGTTTACAACAAGATCGATATTTCCGGTATTCAGCCGCGCATCGATGTCGACGATCAGGATCATGCGTGGCGCATCTGGCTTTCGGCGGTGAGCGGTTCCGGTTTCGAGCAATTACACGCCGTTTTGCGTGACCGTTTTTGCGAGCAGGCCCGCTGCTATAACCTGATTTTGAATGCCGCTGAAGGGCAAATTCGCGCTTATCTTTTCGAAAACGACTCGATCGAAGCCGAAAAATATGAAGATAACGGCGATATACACTTGAAATTGCGCCTTACGCCCGCATTATTAAAGCGTTTGACGCATAAATTTAATATATCCGCAGATCGCTTCGAGATACTCACTGATGCGCTTGCAGGAGCCGCATGATAGCCATTACAATCCGCACTCTTTGTGTGTCGGCAACCCACTGATCACTATTTCCGTATTCGGAGTTTAATATGCCTTGGAACGAACCGGGTAAAGATAAGGACCCCTGGGGGCAACGTAACAACGATGGCCCTCCCGATCTCGACGAACTTTTCAAGAACCTGAGGGACAAGTTCGGCGGGCTTCTTGGCGGCAGCGGCAAGAGCAGGATTCCCAGGGTGCCCGGAAGTTCCGGTAACCTGGGCGGAATCATCGGATTCTTCGTCGTCGCCCTGCTGGTGGTGTGGGCGTTGACCGGTATCTACATCGTCGATGAAGGCTGGCGCGGCGTCGAAACCCGCTTCGGTGAACGCACCGTCGTCACCCAGGCTGGCCCACACTGGCACATGCCGTATCCGATCGAAGACGTAGAGCTGATCAACGTCGCCGATATCCGGACCGCGCGTAACAATTCCAAGATGCTGACCAGCGACGAAAATATCGTCGTCATGAGCATCGAGATCCAGTACAACGTCAAGGATGCGCAGGATTTCGCCTTCGAAGTGCGTGATCCGGACCTGACGCTGCAGCAAACCGCGGAAACCGCCATCCGCGAAGTAGTCGGCAACAACGACATGGACCTGATCATTACCGAGGGGCGCGCGGTGGTCGGTAGCGCGACCAAGGAAATCATGCAGCAAATTCTCGATTATTACGGCACCGGCATCAATGTCGTTACCGTCAACATGGACGAGGCGCAACCGCCCGAGGAAGTGCAGGACGCCTTCGAAGACGCGATCAAGGCGCGCGAGGACGAACAGCGCATCATCAATGAAGCCAACGCCTATCGCAACGGCGTGGTGCCCCAGGCACGTGGTGAAGGGCAGGGCCTGCTGGAACAGGCCGAAGCCTACAAAACCCGCGTGGTCAAGTCCGCGCAGGGTGAAACCAGTCGTTTCAACCAGTTGCTGGCCGAGTATCAACGTGCTCCCGAGGTTACGCGTGAACGAATCTACCTCGACACCATAGAATCGGTAATGGCGCGCTCGCCCAAGGTGATGATCGACATACCAGATGGCAATAACCTGATGTTCCTGCCGCTGGATCAGTTGATGTCCGGCAGCCGGTCCGGTACCAACCCCTTGCAGGGCCTCGGTGGAAGCGGTAGCGATACCAAGTCCCTGATCGACGAATTTAACAGCAATGTCAATCGCAATCGCAGCAGGGAGACACGGGAATGAATAATATAAAGTTTGGTTTTGTCCTGTTGCTGATCGTTGGCGCGGTCGTGGCGATGTCGACTTTCATCGTCCACGAACGCGAAATTGCGATCAAGTTCAAGCTCGGTGAAATCGTCGAGTCGGACTACGAGCCCGGTATTTACTTCCAGATCCCGATCATCAACAACATTCTGAAATTCGACAGCCGCATCCTCACCATGGACACGCCGTCGGAACGTTTCCTGACCGCGGAAAAGAAAAACGTCATCGTCAATTCCTTCGCCAAGTGGCGCATCGTCGATCCGAAGACTTTCTATACCGCCACCGCCGGTGACGAACGTCAGGCGATCGCGCGTATGGCGTCGATCATCAACAACGAGCTGAAAGGTCAGATCGCTTCCAAAAACATGCGTGAAGTCATTTCCGGCGAACGCGCAACCATCATGCAGGAAGTCACCGATAACGCCGGCATCAAGATCCGAGATCTCGGCATCGAGCTGATCGATGTGCGCGTTAAAAAGGTGGAGTTACCGGAAAACGTCAGTAACAACGTCTACCGGCGAATGGCAACCGAACGCCAGACCGTCGCCAAGGAATTCCGCTCACGCGGTGAAGAGCAGGCCAAGCAGATCCGCGCCAACGCCGACCGCCAGCGCGAGGAAATCCTGGCCGAGGCGTATCGCAAGTCGGAAGAGATTCGCGGTGAGGGCGATGCCACCTCCGCCAAGACCTATGCGGATGCCTACAACCAGGATCGGGAGTTCTACTCGTTTTACCGCAGCATGAAGGCTTACTCGGTCAGCTTCGGCAACAACCAGGATATGATCCTGCTGAGCCCCGAATCCGACTTCTTCAAATACTTCAAGAATTCGAAATAGCGGCAATCGGGTAACAGGGGTAAACACTACAACGGGCGGCAGGGTGCGCCCGTTTTTTATGAGAGAATTATGAATTGGGCTGATTTGTGGGCGGCGCTGGCGCTGGTCTTGATCCTGGAGGGTTTACTGCCATTCATCAGCCCCCGGGGTTACCGGAACATGGTTCAGCAGATGGCGACGATGCCTGAAAAAATGCTGCGCAACGTTGGCCTCGGCCTGGTGCTGGCGGGTGTTGTGTTTCTTATACTGGTGCGAGGTTAGTACTCCTTCAATGAGATATAGTCTTGACTGCAACCTCCAATAAACGCTGGCAGTTACCCGACGGCGTGCAGGAGACCCTGCCACCCGACGCCGCCGCGGTGGAAGCTCTGCGGCATGAAATTCTACAGGTTTTTCATCGCTGGGGTTACGAACTAGTGATGCCGGCAATGATCGAGTACATGGATTCGTTGCTGACCGGTACCGCGCATTCGCTCGATACCCGCACCTTTGCGCTGGTGGACCAACTCTCCGGAAAACAAATGGGCGTGCGCTCCGATATGACGCCGCAGGTGGCGCGTATCGATGCGCACCTGCTGGCCGATTCGGCGCGCCAGCATCGCGTTGCGCGCCTGTGTTATTGCGGGCACCTGTTGCACGCGACAAGCGATGGCCTCACCTCCAGTCGCACGCCGCTGCAGATAGGCGCCGAGATATTTGGCAGTGACGCGATCAGCGCCGATGTCGAGGTGGTCAGCCTGATGGTGTCAACCCTGCATGCGGTCGGTTTAACCGAAGCCTCGATTGACGTTGGTCATGTCGGCATCTTTCGCAATCTGGTAAAAAACTCCGGGCTCGACAGGGATCAGGAAAGCCGGCTGTTCGACATGCTGCAGCGCAAGTCGATACCGGACCTGCAACAGTATCTGCAAAGCTTGGCGCTGACCGATGAAATGCGCGAGCACATCTGCCACCTGGCCCTGTTGAACGGTGACATATCGGTCATCGACGAGGCGCGTAAACTCTACCGCAACGCCGGCGCCGAGTTGATGGCGAGCCTGGATTACATGCATAGCGTGGTGTCGACCCTGCAGCGCAAGTATCCGCAGACCCTGGTCAATTGCGACCTCGCGGAATTGCGTGGTTACAGTTATCACACCGGCCTCGTGTTTGCGGCTTTCCTGCCGGGGCAGGGGCGCGAAATTGCACGCGGCGGGCGCTATAACGACGTCGGCGAGGTGTTTGGCAATGCACGCCCGGCAACCGGGTTCAGCGCCGATTTGCTAAACCTTTACCAGCTATGCGGCGCTGGTGAACGAGAACAGAAGGGCATCCTGGCGTCGGACCAGGATGACGAGGCACTGGCGTTGCTGATCCAGCAATTGCGTGCCGACGGTGAGCGCGTGATCGTCGATTTGACAGATGCGAAGCTCGGTGCGGTCGATCAACACTGCGATCGACGGATTATACAGGTCGATGGCGCCTGGACGGTTAAAGAGGTTTAGAAGGGCTATGGCAAATACAGTGGTTGTGATCGGCACCCAGTGGGGCGACGAGGGTAAGGGCAAGATAGTCGACCTGCTGACCGATCGGGCGAGCGCGGTGGTGCGCTTCCAGGGAGGGCACAATGCCGGGCATACGCTGGTTATCGATGGCGTCAAAACCGTTCTGCACCTGATTCCTTCCGGCGTGCTGCGGGACAATGTGCAGTGCCTGATCGGCAACGGCGTGGTGCTGTCGCCGGAGGCCCTGTTGCAGGAGCTGGCGCAGCTCGAAGCGAACGGTATTCCGGCGCGCGAACGCATCGTCATCAGCGATTCCTGCCCACTCATCCTGCCCTATCACATCGCCCTCGACCAGGCCCGCGAATCGGCCCGCGGCAGCAAGGCGATCGGCACCACCGGCCGCGGTATCGGTCCCTGCTACGAGGACAAGGCGGCGCGGCGCGGTATTCGGCTCGGTGAAATGCTGTGCGAAGCGCATTTTGCCGCGCGGCTCGAGGAAGTGCTCGATTACCACAATTTCGCGCTCGAGCATTATTACAAGGTGGCCGCGCTCGATTACCAGCAGGTGCTGGAGCAGTCGCTGGCGCAGGCCGAACAGATGCGCGGCATGGTCGGCGACGTCACTTCCATCCTGCACCAGTTGATGGCGCAGGGAGCATCGATCATGTTCGAAGGTGCGCAGGGTGCGCTGCTCGACATCGACCACGGCACTTATCCCTATGTCACCTCGTCGACAACAACCGCCGGCGCCGCGGCGTCTGGATCCGGCGTGGGTCCACGCGATCTGGATTACATCCTCGGCATCGTCAAGGCCTACACCACTCGGGTCGGCGCGGGCCCCTTTCCGACCGAACTCGATGATGCCTGCGGGCAGCATATGGGTGAACGCGGGCATGAATTCGGCGCCACGACCGGACGTAAACGACGCTGTGGCTGGCTCGACCTGGTAGCGCTGAAGCGTTCCTTCCGTATCAATTCGGTCAGTGGCCTGTGTATTACCAAGCTGGACGTACTCGACGGTCTCGAGACCCTCAAGCTGGCCGTGGCTTACCGCTACAATGGCGAGGAAACCACCATTCCGCCTTGCGGCGCCGAAGGCATCGCGGCCTGCGAGCCGGTTTACATCGAAATGCCGGGCTGGCAGGATTCGACGGTAGGACTAAAATCCCGGGATGAGTTGCCGCTCGCGGCGATTAACTACCTCAACAAGATCGAGGAAATTTGCCAGGTACCGATTGATATTGTTTCGACCGGGCCTGAGCGCTCGGAAACCATAATTCTGAACCATCCTTTTGCCAACTAGTACTTTGCATTTGATTGCATTCTGTGCATAAATCGGTCATTGGAGCCATTCAGGGACGGCGTTAAAATGCTTAGAATCGGCCAGTTATGCCTGATGGCATTGCTTCTGCTGACAACCCGGGCCGGTGCTGTTGAGCAAATCTGGCAGGAAGTGATCCAGGCGCGAGCACGCGCTGTGGAAACCCCGTCTCGTCAATACCAGGTAGATAGTCTTGCGTTACGCGCAACGCTGCAGCGGGTCACCGAAATTAGCGGGCCGGGTACGCAGCGGATAATCCGTCTACCCATGCCCGATGGCAGCCTTGCTGACTTTGAAATATACGAGTCACCGGTGATGGAAGCTGGGCTGGCGCAGCGCTACCCTGAAATTAAAACCTACAAGGTCTATGGAATCGACGATCCGCTAGCCTCGGGCCGGCTCGATATGACACCGCAGGGATTTCACGCGATGTTGCACACCTCGCAGGGCCGCCTGTTTATCGACCCGCAAGCTGGTTCGCAGCAGCTTGATCGTTACCAGGCGCGTAGCCGTAATACTTCCTCGTCTCAGGGTTACACCTGCGGTGTCGATGATCATGCGTTATCAATGGCCGCGCTGCAACAGACCGCGGCGCGGCCGGCAGCGCGCATCCGTGGCAGTATTCTCGAATATCGGCTCGCGGTGGCTGCGACTGCAGAATATGTCGATGCCGTGTCACCGAGTACCGTGGCGGGGGCGCAAGCGGCGATCGTCACCGCCATCAACCGGGTCAATGCGATATATGAGCGTGATCTCGGCGTCCGCCTGGTGTTGGTGGCGAATAACCAGCAATTGATCGAAAACGGCGCTAACGTCATTTTCAGCAATGGCAATTTGTTCAGTATGTTCCTCGAAAACCAGGCCTGGATCGATTCAAAAATAGGCAATTCAAACTACGATATCGGACACGTTTTCGGTACCGACGGCGGAGGCCTGGCGTGGCGCGGCGCGGCCTGTGATCGGCCAAAT
>Ga0255051_10000815_pt1 | contig 11309 bp, 9 predicted proteins | sample JV7_2_9_MG_FD_181719 | JGI IMG/M metagenome (GOLD analysis project Ga0255051, IMG submission 181719) | Seawater microbial communities from Jervis Inlet, British Columbia, Canada - JV7_2_9 | ecosystem: Environmental > Aquatic > Marine > Inlet | place: Canada: British Columbia | collected 2016-10-06
TAAAACATTTACCATTTATCTCTTTGCGTGCTTGGCGGCTTTGCGAGAGCATCATCATTTTCAGGTTTACACGTTAGCATTGATTTCTTGATCTTGATACAATAAAAGTCACTTGAAATCATACGCTTATCTGTTTTCTCCTGTTCGCCTTTACCCACTAATTTTTCGGATGAGGCTTATAATTTAACAATGAAAACAAAAAAATATGCTGAGATCTATCGCTGGCTACCAGGAGTTGAGATGAGACATCCGAAACCTGTCGATCTTCGAAAATCAATCAATACTAACCATATTGATTATTGCGGCTGTATGAATTGAACTGGTTCCATCGTCTGCCCGATAACCTGAAAGGTATCGTATTCCTAATGCTGGCCTCCTTTGTGTTTTCGATAATGGCCTTGTTGATCAAGCTGCTGGGGCAGCGCTTGCATATCACGCAGATACTGCTGGTGCGTCAAGTCGGCATGGTTATCATGGTGGCGCCGGCGATACTGCGAAACTTCCCCGGCTCGCTGCGCACGACGCGTCCCGGATTGCAGCTGATCCGCGTGTTTTGTGCGTTGGTGGCGATGCTCTTCGGATTTACCGCAGTCATTCATATGCCATTAGCAGATGCCACCGCAATCTTCTTCGCCAAAAGTTTTTTCGTCACAGTTTTCGCGGTGTTTATTCTCGCTGAAACCGTCGGCATGTACCGCTGGAGCGCGGTACTGATCGGTTTCGTCGGCGTGTTGATCATGCTGCAACCCGGCACCGATAATTTTTCTATTTACGGCCTGGCTTCGCTGGTGGGTGCGGCGGGTGCCGCTGCCGTGATGATATTACTCCGCTTGCTGTCGCGCAGCGATAGTGCGGTTACGATTATGACCTATGGATCGATGGGCGTCGGGTTGGTCATGATATTACCCGGGATATATTTCTGGCAGCAACCGACCGCATCGGAATGGTACCTGCTCGCCGCGGTGGCGGTGGTTTCCTACTTCGGACAGCGCTGCAACATCTTTGCCTACAAACATGGCGAAGCGTCGCTACTGGCATCGCTGGACTATGTACGCCTGCTTTGGGCCACCTTGTTCGGTTACCTGGTTTTTGATCAGCTTCCCGACCTGCCGACCTGGCTCGGCGCGGGCATTGTCATAGCGGCGGCGATTTTTACGATTTATCGTGAGACGCGGCGCAAAAGTGGGTTGGCCACTGCTGCGAGCGGAAACGTAGGAGATTGAAATCGGCTCTCAAAAATATTAGGGACTTTCCTTTTTTGGCGTAATCATAAAGGTTAATGTCCCCTTTTACTGTTCGCTGACTCTGGAATTTTCGAGCATCTGTCCCTATCGATTCCTTGGGACAGCAGTGATACTGACCCCTTGATTTTTCATTTCGAAGCCAGCCCTTTCTGAACAGCTCCTCTCTCCTGAATAGCCTTCGCCCAGCGCAACACATGCCTATACGAAGCAGTATCTAAAAATTCGGCTGCATCATAAATCTCACCCATCGCTAGTCGTCCGTACCAGGGCCATATTGCAATATCCGCAATCGAGTAACCGCTGGCACACATATAGTCACGCTCAGCCAAATGACGATCCAGTACATCTAATTGGCGCTTGCTTTCCATCGCATAGCGATCAATCGGGTATTTCATCGGGTAAGGTGCATAGTTGTAGAAATGTCCGAAGCCACCGCCGAGGAATGATGCACTGCTTTCCTGCCAGAACAACCAGGACAGGCATTCCGTGCGGTTCACCACATCTTCTGGAAGCAAAGCACCATATTTCTCTGCTAAATAATGCAGAATAGCGCAGGACTCAAAAACAGGTAGCGCGGGTGATATAGACTTATCAAGTAGTACGGGGATTTTCGAATTCGGATTGAGTTTCACGAAGTCTGAACCGAATTGCTCGCTTTCTCCAATATCGATGATGTGCAGATCGTATGCCGCATCTGCTTTACCCAGCGCCAGCAGTTCTTCCAGCATTACCATAATCTTCACGCCATTGGGTGTGCCCAGCGAGTACAGTTGTAATGGTTTTTCGCCGACTGGCAGGACTTTCTCGTGGGTTGGACCGGCGGTCGGTCGGTTGATGCCAGCCCATTTGCCGCCGTTTTCACTGTCCCATGTCCAGACTTTTGGTGGAGTGTAGTCTTTATTGCTCATTTTGTGGCCCCCCGGCTTTGGCGTTTTCATTGGTTAATTATAAGATATGCCTGGAACCCAGGGCATCAAAAGACTGGACGAATAAGGGGATAGACGAATAAGGGGACGCAACTATTTTTCCTCCCATTAAAATAATAGCGCCCCCTTTATCTCCCTAACGGACATACCTCACTACTCTGCTTACACGTTGTATAATCACGGTTACCCAACAATCACCAGTTAAAGCGACATAATATGAAACTACTTGTCAGGAATCTCGCACGTAGCACGAGTGAAGATGAACTTCGCGCAAAGTTTGAAGCATTTGGTGCAGTGCAATCCTGCGCTCTGATCACCGATAAAGTCAGTGGATTATCGAAAGGTTTCGGGTTTGTTGATATGCCCAAACAGGGCGACGCTAAAGCGGCAATGAAATCACTCAATGGTAGTGATCTTGATGGCCAGAAAATCCGTGTTAAAAAGCAGGAACCGAAATCACCCGCAGACGATGCTGGTCCGGTGACACGGGATGCCTAAAGAGCCGCCAACCGACCCACTGCATGGTGTAACCCTGAAGACAGTCGTCACCGAGTTAGTGACACAATATGGCTGGCAGGAATTAGGCGAGCGTATAGCGATTAACTGTTTTACCACCAATCCGAGCATCACTTCGAGTCTAAAATTTTTACGCAAGACACCCTGGGCAAGGGAAAAAGTGGAGAAGCTTTTTATTAGTATGAAACGAGTCGGGAAAACGGATGACAAGTAGAGTTCTGAATGCGCTTACTTGAGGAGTTCCCCTCCAACTCCCATTTTATTACCATATTAGAAACAATTGCTCTTTGACACCTATTTTCATCTCTGATTTGTGTTGATACATGCTTTCTGGTGACCCTCCCTCTAACGGCATAAATGAACTCCCCGTAAGATATCTGTGCAGGAATCTACAGACTCTTTATACTTGCAGCCCTGAATATGCGGAGTGAAAATTAGTTTGGTTTGATTTCATTCCAGGTCAGGCGAAATGCCTGTTAATTCTCCCATCACAAAAGATACAGTGATCATGATGCGGGGACTTTGAGAATCATTTCCACTCCTTAATCAAACATCACGATATCGGGATGTTGTCGCGCAACAGACTGTAGGCAACCCGATAATGTATTGAATTTATTATCTAACAGGCCGTAAATCATGGCGAAGATTTTTCAAAAAGGCCCTGCGCTGAAGCAGGCTGAGCATAGAAAAACGAACTTTGAAGTCAAAAACACCTTGCGTCTTGGTACCAGGAAGGCACCGGCACAAATTAGTGTTCAAACCCAGGAGCGTGAACAAGAGCTGGCAGCCGTTTTTGCAAAAAATGGCTGGGCCTGTGTTATTGAGTTGAATTCTGAGCAGGATGAAAATATCCGTGATCTGGAGAAGCTGCAAAAAAAACAGGTCAGGGCCGTGAGCACCAAAAAGGCCAATCGTAATGATCCCTGCCCCTGTGAGAGTGGCAGGAAATACAAGAAGTGTTGCGGGGCATAATGTGTGTTATTCGACCCCCTGCAGCGTTGAAATCTTCACACCAGTCCATTTATTGCAGTCACGACTTGTTCGAGTCCGAATCTGGTTTGGTTCGCTTGGTTGCGGCATAAGCCGAATAACCCTGTGCAGCTCTCTGGTTAAGGTTTGAAGCATACTCCTTTGCATGCTCGGTCACTGATTCAAGTGTGCCGGGTCGTTTGCCCTGTATTTCAGAACTGCCCTTACCGATAACATATCGGTACCAGTCACCTTCCTGAATACCCTCAGGGGGATTCGTTTTTTCAATTTTTGTGATGTTGAATTTTCGATCAAAAAAATCGTCGTCAGATTCATCGCTCATAAATGTAACACGCCCGTGGCCCTGATATTACTAAATCATCACCAGATCGGTTTTTCGGTTAATGTGAGGAAGTCGGAAAGGATTGCACCAGATAGATGCGTCAGTATACAGGAAATCCGAGGGGGCCAGAGGATTTGATTTGAGGCAGTTTCAAACTATGAGGTAGCTGGTTATTTATTGTTGTGCCGCTACCACAAATGTTGGGGAGTATTGGAGGGATAATCTATAAGTTAATTTTTTAGTCGATGCTGATGCCATCGATTGCTAGAGGTGAACTCACTGGGCGGGTGCGCTGAAGTGAATATGAAATGATATTTCCTGAGGTGCCAACAGGCGCGTCTTTTTTTGAACAACAGGCCAAGAAGGGTTGACAGTCTGGTCAAAATTGAAATAGGCGAATGCTTTGAGACATGTGGCATATTACGTTGCGCTAGTACCCCTTACCGCGCTGATCCTCTGACTTTTGGCGAGGGGGATTAAAGAAAATCAGAGGAATATCGGGCAAAGAACTAATATCAATTACACTGACCCCTTTGATTCCATGATAAGCATATTATGTTAAGTCAAGATTTGACCCCGTATATTCCGTAGAGGCATTCTGCGGCAATGAGTAAGCGCTCAAGGTGGGCCCACAGCCAGGTCGATCGCGAGTTGGCGCTGCCAGGTGTCGAAAGATGGTCTAGAAATCAGGTTCTGATCATACAGGCCAGTGTCGCGCCAAATGTGAGCAACCGGGTCCTGTCCCAGCACTCCGTTCCAGAGCGCGTCGTAATCGACAAAGGAAAACCAAATAACAAATTCCGCCTGCATAAGCTCTGCCTGTTGAAACAAGGTCTCCACGTACAGATTTTGATCGCCTGGGTCGGCGAGAATATCTACGCCAAACGTTGGAATCTCTAGTCGCTCCGCGATCCACCCGGTTTCCGCCACGGCAACTGGTTTGCCGTTCGCAACCGTCAGCAATTGTGATAACCAATCCGCAGGTAGATTGGCAGGATCACCTTTGTCCAGGTGATCAAAGAATACATATGGATAGACGCTTGCACCTACCAGATCGACATGTTGTACAAGACCTGGCAGATTTGTGTTGATGACGGCAGCCCCAGCCGAGCCCGGTGACTTCAGACCAATACTGATCATCAGTTTAACCGTTGGAAATTCTGTTCGAAGCGTCGTGCTGACCTGTTCGGCAAATAAAACATACTTGTCATATTTTGCTAGATCATTGATTGCCAGTTCACTCGCCTCAATACCCAGGTTGAAATAATTTGGACTAAAACGGTTGATAAGATCTCGTGCAAAATTTGTATAAGCGAGGACAACCTCCGGTGAATCAAAGTCACGAACCGCCCACGCCGGTGGCAAAGCCTGGTTGGTGCTTGTACCCCAGTAATCCGCCAAATCATTGCGCGCACCGTTGAACGGACTGATGGCCAGGTAGACGCGTTTACCCATCGAGGTTTTAGCTAGTCGGGTATTTAGCTCGGCCTCGACTGCGGCAGGATACGGCACATTGTCGTGTGCCTCCTGCCATGGAATACCACCATCCAGATGGTGGGCGATGATGTCGCCCTGAGTATCAATTTCGTTATAAACGAAATCAACGGCTGTAGTCGTTGCATCATAGGGCCAGGGTGTAAATCCCATAGCGAAACTTCGAGTTGACCCAGGCGGCGGGGCAGTTGTGCCACTATTACCACCACAATTCGCGAGCAAAACGCTGAAGAGCACCACTACGCACAATAGAATCTGTCTAAATTTCATCGAGTAACCATAATGGTAAACTTTTGGTGCGACACGACTAAAAAAGATATTGATCGTCAAACTATTATAGCTTAGTTATTAGATGAGATTACCGGGTCGGACCGAATCCGAATCCGGGGAAAGTATATCTATTTATCGTTATTCGGTTTTCGGCCTGGCCTTTTAGGAGCCAGTTCTTCGCCTGTGGATATTTCTAGCTCGCGTATAAACTCAGTACTGCCTAATGGTCTTCCCGTTCGAGTATGCTGCTTGATCAATTCGGTATTTTTGTTGTCACCATTGTCAGAAAGATATTCCGCCCAGTTGCCAAGGATCGAGTTCTGGTGACACAATACTTAATTAGGGCATTAAAAAATTAACCGACGTAAACACCTTTAGAACTTTCTCAGACCCAGACAATACCCCACCTATAGAAAAACCATCCCCCAGATGTCAAACTCGCCTAATTTGACTTGAGTCTTCATGGATCCTGTCGCACATACACTGGCCGGCGCGGTGCTGGCGGAAACTGAACTTAAGCGGGTTTCCCGATATGCCACCGCGACCCTGATTATTGGCGTCAACCTGCCTGATATCGATGGCATCGCAAAATTCTGGGGCCCTGACGCTTCTTTGTACTTCAGGCGTGGCTGGAGCCACGGTATCCTCGCACTGGTGGTCATGCCGTTATTACTGGCGGGCCTCATCTGGCAGTGGAACCGTTGGCGTAGTCGCGCGGTGGAAGACAGGCAGGCTTTTCACCTGGGGCGGATAATTGCGCTGAGTTTCCTGGCCGTCTGCACACACCCTTTGCTCGACTGGATGAATACTTACGGTGTTCGTTTGCTCATGCCTTTCGATGAACGCTGGTTTTACGGCGATACCCTGTTCATTATCGATCCCTGGATCTGGCTCATACTGGCGGCGGGCGTATTACTGGCTCGTCAGAGAAACACTGCTGAGCTGGCCTTCTGGTTTGTGGTAGCCGCGTTATCGAGCTGGCTGATGTTTAACACCGAACACGCCAATATCTGGATTCAATCAGCCTGGTTTGGCGGCCTGGCATTGATTGTGATTTTGCGTATCAATCGGTCCGCGAGTAACTCAGCACCGAGCTATGCTCGCGTAAGTATTGCTATGGTGGTCATGTACGTCTGTGCAATGTACGGTGTTGCCCGTATTACAGAAAATCTGGTCACTAAACAATTCGAAGTGGCTTTGCAAGTCCAGGCCAACCCGCTGCCCGGTCAACCGTTTTCACATCGCGTGATCCTCGTATATGATGAGTATTACCGGGTCATCGATCCGCAGGGTAACGAGTACGAAGTTCCTCGAGAAAAGCCGAACCAGATCGTTAAGACTGCCATGCAGTCGGAATCCATACGCGGCTTTGTCAACTGGATGCGTTTCCCCTACTGGGATGTCGAAGAAACAGCGGAAGGTTGGCGCGTCAGGTTCTGGGACCTGCGTTATCAGGGGCCGGGCTCACGTGGCGCTTCAATTGGTTTCGCCCAGGTTGATGTGCCTTATATGAAGGAAATGGAGGAGTAAACGCATTGCACGCCACACCAGTATTCCCCGCCCGGAATTCAAATTACCCCCAATCCAATCAACTCCCCAATCAACTCATTAAATTGTCACCATAACTAACAAAGCCCTACAATAGCGGCGCAATACCCAAAGCGCTTTAACGAGGTAACTGCGTATTCGCGGAAAGGCCGGGGGTCAGGTCTAGCTTTTAGCCCAATCACCAAACCTCCCTACACCCTCACAATGACCCGTAAATTCAAATCCCCTGGCATTGGCGAAAATCCCAGTCTATCAACGAGGGCGCACTGTAACGCTGCTGCCTTTTGCCCAATGTTTGTGCTCATCGGTATAGTAAAGATAAGCGCGGCTCGCTGGCCCGGTATAAGTGCCCGGAATAGCTGCGGTAAGGCTGATTGGAATGATTCGTTTTTCACCAGCCCTCAGTGCGCGCCAGTATAAAATTACCTCGCGGCCGATCACTTCGTAAGAACTGATACGATCGGCGCCGACTAATTCTTTTAGCTGATCGTGACGCACTTCCAGACCGGCAGGGATGCCGATAATGGCAATCGGTGTGGGCGCATTTTTATTGCCTATGGTAATAACGGCTTCCATTTCCAGGGGCTCGCCTTCATTAATTTCAGTATCGGAAATACGGGTTTCCAATTTGGTCTGGGTTGCTTCGCTGCTTACGGGCAAACTCGTGTTGTAGGTGACCTCAAATGCGAAGGGCATTTTACTCCCATCTTCCATTTTCAGTGCGAGACGGTGCTCACCGGGAGCAAGGGCTGCGGATATATCGGGAAGTTCGATGGCGCCTTTCGAGTCTTTGTCAAATGCCACGGCACTGCCAAATGATTTGCCGTTAACGAAAAGTTGAACTGAACCCGGATTTTTTGGTTTGGCGCGGGCTGCATCGTAGGCGTTAATCGCTTTAAGCGCGAGAATAGTCGACTGTGTAGAGCCAAAGCGACCGGATTTGCTGCGCTCGAATAGCCACTTCATAGATACTTCTACCTGTGCGGCCCATTGTGCGTCATCCTTCAGCCATGCCAGTAGTGCGAGGCTGGTTGTTTCTATCACGAGTGCATCGCCACCGGATTGGGTGATCGAGGTGACAGCGCCACTGATCGCGCCCTCCTTGTTGACGGCTGCGGCGAGTTTTTTAGATAAGGATGTTGCCCCTGCATTATCCCCTGATAAATAAAGAATATTGGCAGCAAGCGAAACAATGTAGTTGTCGCCACTCTTTAATGCCTGCTTTTTAATGGCGGCAATTTCTTTCTTTAATGACTCAGGTTTTTCACCACTCTCTAATAAAGACCAGACAATATAAGCGTTGGTGGTTGGTGCCGGCGCGCGACCAAAACTATCCAGCGCTTTTTCGTTACGTTTGAAGCCCCCTTGGCCATCGCGACGCAGGAGTAACCAGTCGCGGGTGCGTTTAATCATGGCTTCGTCAACAGGCATGACCCTGGCCATGTCGACAAACTCCATCAAGCCGTAGGCTGTTAGTGCTTCATGGGCGGGGTTAGCCCCAAACCATTCGTAGCCTTTGTCCTGAGATTCGAAGCCAATTAATTTTTTGTACCCGGCGTTCAGCAGTTTTTTCGCTTTAGCTATTTTTTCGGGGCTGACACCCTGATGGCTGGTGAAGTACTGCTGAGCCATGACTAACGGGTAGTTAGAAGAACTGGTTTGTTCGAAGCAGCCATTTGGTTGTCGTAGCAGGGCATTAAGCGCTTCTTCCATATTCGCGAGCGGTGATGGGTAAACTTTCACAACACTGGACAGGCTACCCGGCTCCACCTCCCTGGGGATAACAAATCGAGTATTGAAATCGTTTTCTGGCCCAAGCAAACCACCGTGGTTAATGCTAATCGGAAATCCCTTCGGTTTGATTGTTAATGTGCGAGTCACGCTATCGGTATAAGGGCCTGCCGCGGCCGTCAGGCTTAACGGAAAACTTCCGGGTCTGGTCGCCACTATACGGACAATACGGCGAGCACGTTCACCCGCGACCAGGGTTATTGGTTTTGCCTGTGTAATACTAACACCTTCACCCTTAACCAATAGGTTGGCCGACCTGATATCCTCATTGGAGGCATTAACCAGGGATACGGGTAATTCGATAATATCTCCCACTGTCGCTTCCAGTGGCATTTTAGGTTCGATATAAAAGGGCTCGACCGAATTGATAACGATGTCATTACTGCCTAGCGCACCGTTATGTCCAAACGCATCTCCCAACACACGAAAAGTCGTAACGCTATCGGACAGGCCAAATTTAACAGTTGCCTTGCCATCGCGGGCGCCGGTACGAATCCCATTGTGCCAGTACAGTGTTTCGGTGAAATCGACCCGATCGTTAGCTTTGCGGTTGGGACGAACCTGATAAGCGTATTCTCGTATGGTCATTACCGGGCGTCGCATCTCCTCCATCTCCATTGCAATGTCGGCTTCGGCTAGAAATCCCTGTGGCTCCTGGGCCAGATTAAAATTGCCTGCTTCGAGCTTTGCTATTTTCTTTTCGGGCTCAGCGTTTTCGACGACTGCTTTTGCTTTACGTCTTTGATCCTCACCAGCAAATTCCGCTACCGGTGCGGCGGCATCGAACAGGGCATTTTCCAGCCTGCGCACCATACCAACTGCCTGCGGGTAAATTTCCTCGGGTTGTCGTTCGGCTAGCACGCGCTTTCCGTGCTCTGGATAAGACTGCTTAATTTCGTTGTAACGAACGAGAATAAAGCGTCGCCAGCCCTGTGTGCCGAGTAGTAAATCAAGCGCCTGTGGCGCTTGCTGATTTTGCGCATCGAGGTAAATATGCGCATCGGCCAGGTCGTGCACTTCGTTTTCCAGATAAACCATCACCGGTAAACGTGGTGCCTGTTCGCGTTTCTCGATTATTTCTAAAACGGCATCGTCGGTCACTGTAAGGCCAACCACAGCCTCGACGGGTTTGCCATTCTCGTCCGTGGTGAGTATGTCGAGAGAGACTTCTGAGCCTGGAACAAAAGGTCCGGCGCCCGCCTGTATATCAACATTGATAGCGAATTTAGGTTCGCGGTAAACCAGACGTTCGGCGAGTGGGTTTCCTGCGGCATCCCATGCGGTCACAATGAGTACGCCTTCTCTATCTTTTGCATCGAGTGTAATTGCGGTAGGGCTACTATTTATGGCCGACTTAACAGAGACCTTATCGATCAGCGCCTCGCGTTTATGAAGCGTCATGGTCGCCACTGGATTAAGGCCATTTGAAGCGACTTCGATATTTATTTTCTGGTCGTAACGAAAAGTATTTTGCACAGTTTTAATCACGGTTCCGTCAGGTTTTATAACCGGCAAAGGAAAGTGGCGATTGATACCCGAGGGGGCATCCAGCACTAGTGCGTAGCGTTTCCCGGCTCCGGGCGTGATGGTGAAGATTCCGCGCCCCTCGTGTTGAGTCGAAAGTTTTGCCACAACCCTGGCGCCGAGCTTTTCATCTTTAATTTCAACAATTCGGCCCTCGATATCCGCGGGTTTGCCATCGGGTCGTCTGGCCTGTACATAAACCCGGCTCGCTAAGCCCGCGACCAAATCACCACCTTCCGGGTAGAAGGCAATATCCATCGTCTGAAGTAAAATAGGTAAGGTCTTGCTGGCGGTTTCGACAACGCCCCCGTCTTCGATAATAAAGGACAGACTGCCATCGCCAACGGTAATCGTTTCCGGCAAATTAAATTCTGTAGAAAAAGTACCATCGGCTGAGATGACGTAGCCCGATTTATTGAAAACCTCAGTGCCGTCGACTCGTACAAGCACGGTAATCTTTGCCCCTTTCGGGACCCCGCCTTCGGCACGATCAACTTTAACGCTTGCCTGTACTAAATCACCCGGACCATAGCCTTCGCGCGTAAATTCGATTTGGGTTTTTAAGCGTGGTGTGCGATAAGCACGAATCTCGAAACTACGCTCAGTTTCTGGAATACCCATCACCGGGCTTGTAATCAGGGCTGTGTATTGACCACCAGCCGTACCCGATGGGATGTCCCATTT
>Ga0255051_10000820_pt1 | contig 11285 bp, 8 predicted proteins | sample JV7_2_9_MG_FD_181719 | JGI IMG/M metagenome (GOLD analysis project Ga0255051, IMG submission 181719) | Seawater microbial communities from Jervis Inlet, British Columbia, Canada - JV7_2_9 | ecosystem: Environmental > Aquatic > Marine > Inlet | place: Canada: British Columbia | collected 2016-10-06
TGCTTGAATGGCGGTGCTGCAGTAGTTTCGCCCAACGCTTCGGAAATGCCGAGTTCCGCGTTGATACGGCCGACCCACTTGCCCCATAACGGGATGTACTTTGTAAAATTGTAACGCGCCTGGTAGTACTCGACATCACTGCCCGGAATCGCCATTGACAGTACGAGCTGCTGCCGCGTACCGCGGTTTGGGAACAGCGCGCGGTTACGGCTGTCAAAGGACCAACCCGCAATCAGTTCAAGCGTGTCAAAATTGGTGCCGAACAAAGTGAAGCCTGCACCAGTTTCTTCCGAGAACGGGTCACCGTTATTCATTACCCAGTCTCGTGCTTGCTGAGTGCTCGATGTCGACGCGAGCAATTCGGCCTGCTGATATGACAGGCCGAACGATAATTGCTGATACTCGGTGATCGGGTAACCGTAATCCACTGTCAGGCCGCCACTTGTCGTCGAGAAATCCGATGATGCCGATGTGAATTGAGTGATGTCACGCCAGTTAAGGCTGACGGTGCGGCGAATTCCGTCCATCGACCGGTACGGATCCGTGTGCGACAGACTGTAGAACTTCTGGAATCGGCCCGACCTGGCTTCAAGCGCAACCCGGTTGCCGGTTCCAAGGAAATTTGTATGCACGATGCTGCCGTTCAGCATCAGCTTTTGCGACTCCGAATAACCGACGCCACCGCTAAACTGCCCCGGCATGCGATATTCAATGTCGAAGTCAACGTCAACCATGTCCGGAACCCCTGCCACCGGCGTATTGCTGACCTCCACGGCTTCGATATACGGCAATCGCTGCAGTCGAATTTTCGAGCGGTCTATCAGGCTATTGGAAAGGTAAGAACTTTCCATTTGCCGCATCTCACGACGCAGCACTTCGTCATCGACTTCGTCGATCCCGTTAAAATTAATGCGACGTACGTAGACACGACTCTTGGGGTCAACATAGAAAGTAATTGCGGCTTCTTTCGTTTCGTGATTGAGCTCAGGAACAGGTTCGATCTCCGCATTCGCGTAGCCCTGTTCTCCCAGCCGGAATGACATCAACTCGGACGACTGCGACAGCATCCTCTGATTAAATACGGACCCCGGCTGTGCAAGTATCATCGCCTGCAACATGGCTTCTGGAATCACCATCTCGCCAACGATTTTCACATCGGAGATCGTATACAAATCGCCTTCATGAATTCCAATCGTTACGAAAATGTCCTTCTTGTTCGGCGAAATCGCGACTTGCGTCGAGTCCACACGAAAATCAGCGTAGCCACGATCCATGTAATAGGAGCGTAGTATCTCGAGGTCCCCCTCCAGCGCTTCTTTGGAATAGCGATCGTCCTGCCGAATCCATGACAGCCAGTTCGCCGTATCAAGTTCGAAGCCTTCGCGAATATCCTTTTCTTCAAAAGCTTGATTACCAACCAGGTTGACCTGGCGAATTTTCGCTCGGTCGCCTTCCTGAACGTCGATGCGCACGCGCACCGTGTTGTTTGGCGTATCGATTACCGACGTATCGACGATCACGCCATACTTGCCACGATCGTAATACTGCTCGCGCAAAAACCCCGATACTTCATCGAGAACCGACTGATCGAACGTCCTGCCTTTCGCCAGTCCTACATTACGCAGTGACTCAGTCAGATCTTCTGTCTTGATGTCCTTATTGCCATCGATCGTGAAACTCTCGATTGACGGCCGTTCGTGCACTGCGACGATTAGCGTTTCGCCATCACGACGCAACTCAATGTCGTCGAACAATCCCTGCCCGTAGAGTGCACGGATCGCCTCCTGGATACGGATCTCATCCACGGTGTCGCCGATGTTGATGGGTAGATAGTTGAACACCGTACCCTCGGAAATTCGCTGCAAGCCCTCGACACGCATGTCGCGCACGACAAAACTGTCTTGCGCCAGCACCATCTGCGGTAGCAACAAGCACAGCCCTGTAATTATCAAGCGTCTAATCATCGTGTTAATGCCGTTCCTCATCTTCTGCAGCGCGAGCTAACCGATTATTCTCGCAATGTCGTTATAAAAGGCAAAACTCATCAATAGAATAAGCGCGAGTATGCCGAACTGCTGCCCGATTATCTGCGAGCGTTCCGATAACGGGCTTCCCTTGGCAAGCTCGATCGTCTGATAAACGATCTGACCGCCATCCAGTACAGGAACGGGCAGCAAATTCAGCACACCCAGACTGATACTGACAAGCGCCAGGAACGCCATGTACTCGTTCAAGCCGCGCTGTGCCGAATCGCCTGCGAATTGCGCAATGTTGATCGGCCCACTGATATTTTTGATCGACACATCACCAGTAACCATGCGACCCAGCATGCGCAGCGTGAATAGTGTCGATGTCCATGTTCGCTGTGCGGCATGACTGATCGACGCGATCGGTCCGAATTTTCGCAAATAGTAGTACGCCCCGATATCGCCTGATGTGCGTACCCCCAGCAGGCCACGTGTTTCACCCTCAACCTGCTGCTCGCCGATCGTAACGTCGATAACGTGGCTCTGTCCGGCACGCACATATTCCAGCGCAACCCGTTGCCCTGGCAGAGCCGACACGACACCCACAAGATCGCCATAATTCTTGATCAGTTCACCATCGACCGCGGCAATTCGGTCACCGATGATGAGTCCGGCGCCTTCTGCAGCACCATTTTCTACTAACTCGCCGATAATCGCAGGCGGCTGCCATGGCTCAAAGCCCAGGCCGTCGAAAAGCATATTGGGTTCAGTCAATCGTGTCGCGTCTTCGCCGACAGAAATCGTTGTGCGCCGCTGTCGGCCGTCCTCGGTCTCGAGCGTCAGTGGAACGCGACCACTGGTGACCAGCTGGTCGAAGATATTGACCAGCGTCGATTCCCAGTCGGCAGTATCGACAGTGCCGACGGCGACGATCTTATCGCCAAATTCGAGGCCGGCCTGCGCTGCGTAGGAATCCGGTTCAACGTTACCGACCGCCGGCTGTAACGTCGGAATCCCGCTAAGGAACAATACCCAGTATGCGAAAATTGCGAACAGGAAATTGAACAGCGGACCCGCCAGCAATACCGCGATTCGTGCGGCAATCGGGCGATGGTTAAAGGCTCGCCCCTCGTCCTGTGGTTCTATCGGTCCCTCGCGGCCATCCAGAAAGCGCACGTAGCCACCAAGCGGAATCGCAGAAATGCAATATTCGGTTTGGTCCGCACCTCGAACCCAGGTCCAGAGCGGCTTGCCGAAGCCGATCGAGAATCGCAGGACCTTCATGCCGGCCCAGCGGCCCACAATATAATGGCCGTACTCATGGATCGCGACGAGAACGCTGATCGCGACGATGAACGCCGCAAGATTTGTCAGTGCACTAACCATGGGCAGCGGATTCCCCTCGCACGTGGCGCCTAGCGTAATGTTGACTGACGATTAAGGCTGCAGTTCCCTGCAGTCTGTGGCGAGTTAAATGAACGCAAACTGAACGGGCCATTATTGCAGCCCCACCCAGCTGACACCGAGCGCAAATAACGGCGCGGCGGCAGCGACACTGTCAATTCTGTCAAGGACCCCGCCGTGCCCGGGAAACAGGCTGCCACTGTCTTTGATGCCTGTTGTCCGCTTGAACATACTTACCGTGAGGTCGCCGACAATGGATATACAGGCGACGGCAAGGCAAAACGGCACCAATACGCTCAGATCGGTATCCACCCACAGCGACCACAATAATGTCAGGAGTACGACTGCGACAAGCCCGCCGATGACGCCCTCCCAGGTTTTGCCCGGGCTGATTTTCGGTGCGAGTTTGACTCGACCCAGGGTCTTGCCGGCGAAGAACGCACCACTGTCGGCAACCCAGACTATTAGCAGCGCGAACAGCAACATCAATGGTTCAGCCTTGTAAAGCATGACCAGCGCCAGATAAAGAGGCACGAGCACCAGCGCTCCTGCCAGCCAGGCAATAACGCTCGGGATCGGCGTCGGGAAAAAGAACGTCCAGATCAGCGCCAGCAGCCACCAGACCATCGATACCTTCAGGATGAGCTCTGCATCCACGGCCAGGAACGAAACAACCGCTATCAAGGCGGCGATAGTCGCCACGTACGCCAATCGGCCGGCATTGCCCGACGCGTTCAGAAATGCCGACCATTCCCATGCACCGCCGAGCATCACCGCGACGATCACCAGTAAGGCCACCGAATCGGGAACGACGAACAGCACGAGCATCAGCACCAATAGTGCGACAACTGCCGTCGTGATTCGCTGCTTCATGAGCTGACCGCCTCAACTTGCTCTCCCGTATTTCCGTAGCGCCGCTCCCGCCGGGCATAAAATGCCAGTGCATCGTCAAACTGCTGTTCACCGAAATCCGGCCATAGCGTGTCGCAAAACCACAGCTCCGCATACGCTAGATTCCACAACAGAAAGTTGCTAATCCGTTGTTCACCGCCCGTCCGAATCAACAGGTCCGGATCGGGTACATCACAAAGTTGCAGCTGTGCCGCAACCGCTCGATCATCGATCTGCTCAGTACTCATTTCGCCGGCCGCCACCTTTCCAGCCAGGTGGCGCACAGCCTGGACAATGTCCCAACGCCCGCCGTAAGCCACAGCTACGATCAGGCGCAGCCCCGTATTACTGCGCGTCTGCGCCTCGGCTGCCGCAATCTTGTCGATCAACCCGGCTTGCAACTGCTCCCGAGCGCCGACAAATTCAAGCCGTACATTATTACGATGCAGTTCATCGACTTCTCGTTGCAGGGCCTCGACAAAAAGTCCCATCAGTTTGCTGACCTCTTCGCGAGGTCGCGCCCAATTCTCACTGCTGAATGCAAACAGCGTCAGGTACCGGACGCCTCGCTGTGCTGCGATCTCAACGGTTTTGCGAACCGCACCAACACCTGCACGGTGCCCTGCATGGCGCGGCAAAGCGCGTTTCCTGGCCCAGCGGCCATTGCCATCCATGATGACGGCGACGTGAGCCGGTATGTTGTCGTTGGCAGCCATTCTGAAGGACAAGAATCTCCGTCGGATATTCTCTATATTTCCATTAACTCGCTTTCTTTACCGGCGAGTACCTTGTCAATTTCGGCGATGTACTTGTCTGTAATCACCTGAATCTCGTCTTCCGCGCGATGCTCATCATCTTCGCCTATCATCTTCTCTTTGAGCAGATCCTTGACATCATGGATGGCATCGCGACGTATGTTTCTAACAGCGATGCGGCCGCCTTCGGCTTCATGCCGGACAACGCGAATCATGTCTTTCCTGCGCTCCTCAGTCAGCGCCGGTAACGGTACTCTGATGACGGTGCCCGCCGACGCCGGGTTCAACCCGAGATCGGAAGTCAGGATTGCTTTCTCAATGACCGAGACCATTTCTTTTTCCCAGGGCGTAACGGTGAGCGTCCGAGAATCCTCTACGTTGACATTGGAAACCTGGTTAAGCGGCACCTGGGATCCGTAGTACTCGACGGTAATATGGTCGAGCAGACTCGTGTGAGCCCGGCCAGTACGCAGCTTGGTTAATTCCTGCTTGAGCGCGGCCACGCTCTTGCTCATTCGATCGGCGGCATCCTTCTTGATCTCTTCCAACACGTTACATTACCTCTTGTCTTGTACTCTCAAGCCGTTACCAGCGTTCCAACATCATCGCCCGCCATGGCCTGCACCATCGCATTCGCCCGCGTCAGGTCGAACACACGGAGCGGCAAATCATTGTCGCGGCACATGACCACTGCAGTAGCATCCATTACGGAAAGCTTGTCAGCCAACAGCTGGTCGAATGACACCCGGTCAAAGCGTTTGGCATCGGGATTGCTCACTGGATCTGCGTCGTACACACCGTCGACTTTGGTCGCCTTCAACAGCACATCGGCACCGATCTCAATCGCCCTGAGGCTGGCTGCGGTATCGGTAGTGAAAAACGGATTGCCGGTACCAGCCGCGAGAATGACGACCCGACCTTTCTCGAGGTGGCGAACGGCCCGACGGCGAATGTAGTCCTCACAGACTTCGTGGACTTGCAGGGCAGACATCACGCGAGCGAAGACCCCGTGTGACTCAAGCGCGTCCTGAATGGCCAGCGAGTTCATGACGGTCGCGAGCATGCCCATGTAGTCGCCCGTGACTCGATCCATACCGGCTCTGGCGAGGCCAGCGCCGCGGAAAATGTTGCCGCCGCCAATAACGATTGCGATTTCAACGCCGGTTTCCCTTGCCGTCGCGATCTCCGCGGCGATGCGTTGAATAACGGCCGGCTCGATACCGTAATCCAGCCCACCCATCAACGCCTCACCACTGAGTTTTAGCAAAACGCGACGGTATTGAACCGGGGAATCACTCATTTGCGGGCCTTTTGTTGTCTCGGCCGATCGTCTGACCGACCGTTGATTCTAGCGTATTCGCGGTACCTGGTCTCTATTAAATCAAAGGCTTAAGAGACAATTTTCAGCTGGCGCCCTTGACCTGAGCCATGACTTCCTCGACGAAGTTTTCTTTCTTTTTCTCGATTCCTTCGCCGACTTCAAAGCGCACGAACGACGTAACGGTTGCGCCCGCGCCTTGCAATAGCTTGCCGACACTGATATCGGGATCTTTGGCGAACGGCTGTCCGAGCAGCGTGATTTCCTTGAGAAATTTGTTAACGCGGCCGATGACCATTTTCTCGATGATCTCGGCTGGTTTACCGGAGTCCTGGGCCTGTTCGGTCAAAATGCGGCGCTCCTGGTCCATGATATCGGCCGGTACGGCTGAATCATCGATGTACTGCGGATTGATCGCCGCAATATGCATCGCAATATCGCGTGCCAGTTCTTCATCGCCACCATCAAGTGCGACGACGGTTCCGATCCGGGCCCCGTGCGAATAAAGCCCGAGCACACCCTCTGTCGAGATCGCTTCGATGCGACGCACGCCGATGTTTTCACCGATCTTGGAAATCAATTCAGTTCGGGCCTCTTCCACAGTGCGGCCGTCTGCGAGCTTCTCTGACGCAAGAGCCGCCACGTCAGTGGTGCCCGATGCGAGAGCTGCGGCGGCGACCGCCTGCGTAAACCCGACGAAGTTCTCGTCCTTCGCCACGAAGTCAGTTTCCGAATTGATTTCGACGACAACGGCGACGTTGCCCTCCTGCGCAATGACCACACGACCGTCAGCGGCGACACGGCTCGCTCTCTTGTCTGCCTTGGCCTGACCCGACTTGCGCAATACCTCTGCGGCGGCGTCGAGATCACCATCGGTTTCAACGAGTGCTTTTTTGCACTCCATCATGCCGGCGCCGGTACGCTCACGCAGTTCCTTAACCATCGCTGCAGTAATCGACATTTCCGCTACCTCTTAATCTTCGTCAGCTGCTTTTTTGGCCGTTTTTTTGGCCGTTTTCTTGGCAGCCGTCTTTGCAGTTTTCTTCGCAGTCTTCTTGGCAGCTTTCTTGGCGACCTTTTTCTTCGCTGCTTTTTTGGCTGGTTTCGCCTCGGCTGCTTCGGCCTCTGCGGGCTCCGTAGCTTCGGGCTGCTCTATATCAGATTCTTTCTTTGTGGCTTCCTGCGGCTCGGCAGCTTTTTCCTCAACGACCTCGGTGTCTGCCGGAGCAGTCGTTTCAGAACTTTCCGAAACTTCAGGTACCGTGGCCTCGTCGGCTTTCGCTGCGGCTTCTGCGGACACGTCGGCCTTGTTGACAGCGGCTTTCCTGGCGGCAGGAGCTTTTTTCACCGTAGCCTTTTTCTTCACGGCGGCTTTCTTGCCGGACTTTTTCTTTCGGCCCGTGGATTTCTTGATATTTCCTTCGGCGTCGAGCTCGACGAATTCGTCCTCGCCCAGCGCAACTTCGGGCAGCGACGCCTTGCCGTCAATAACCGCATCAGCGACCATGGCTGCATACAGCTCAATGGCGCGCATCGCATCGTCATTACCGGGAATAACGTAATCAATGCCATCCGGCGAACAATTGGTATCAATTATCGCGACAACCGGAATACCGAGTTTTCGCGCCTCACGAACAGCGATATCTTCGTGGTCAACGTCGACAACGAACAACACGTCAGGTAACGCGGTCATTTGCTTGATGCCGCCGAGGCTGCGTTCGAGCTTTTCCTGCTCGCGACTCAGGCCGAGGACCTCTTTCTTCGTCAGGCCCTCGAATCCGCCTTCTTCGGCCATCTTCTCGAGGTTTAGCAGGCGTTTCACCGACTGGCGAATCGTCTTGTAGTTCGTGAGCATACCGCCAAGCCAGCGATAGCTGACAAAAGGCATTCCAGATCGAGCCGCGTGCATGCGGACGGACTCCCGAGCCGCGCGCTTGGTACCGACGAACATTACCTTGCCGCCATCGGCTACAGTCGCCTTGACGAACGCGCAGGCCTCGCGAGCCAGGGGCAGGCTCTTCTCGAGATTGATTATGTGGATTTTGTTACGTTCGCCAAAGATGTAGGGTGCCATCTTCGGGTTCCAGTAACGGGTCTGGTGACCAAAATGCACGCCAGCCTCTAGCATCTGGCGCATGGATACGTCTGCCATGTTATTTCTCCGGGTTAGGCCTCCGTACACCCCATCTCGCAACCCCTTTTCAGGTGGGGCACCCAGCGTGATGTGACGGTGTACGTGTGGATTAATTGCCTCTAGGGCGCGCGCTTTATACCATAGCCGGTCGCAGCCAACAACGGTATTTGCGGCAGTACCGGAAACCCTCTGATATTTAATGAATGTAACGATTAAAACTGCTGCTGAGCAGGACAAAATGCGGGTCGCCGGTCGACTCGCGGCCGACGTGCTCGATATGATCGCAGAGCACGTCAGGACTGGCGTAACAACCGATGAGCTCAATTCGATCTGCCACCAGTACATCACAGACGTCCAGGATGCGGTCCCTGCACCTCTGAACTACCGCGGTTTCCCGAAATCGGTATGCACTTCGGTCAATCACGTCGTCTGCCATGGCATCCCTGGAGAGCGCAAACTCAAGTCAGGCGACGCCCTCAACATCGACGTCACGGTCATCAAGGACGGTTTCCATGGCGACACCAGCCGCATGTTTTTTGCCGGAAAGCCCGGCATACAGGCGCAGCGCTTGTCTCAGGTGGCGTTTGACGGCATGTGGCTGGGAATCCAGGAACTCGCTGCGGGCAAGCGTCTGGGGGACGTGGGCGAGGCGGTGCAAAAGCACGTCGAAAATAACCATTGTTCAGTCGTTCGCGAGTATTGCGGCCACGGAATCGGCCGTATCTTTCATGAAGACCCGCAAGTATTGCACTACGGAAGCCGCGGAACCGGCCTTGAACTCAAGGCTGGCATGACCCTGACCGTGGAGCCGATGGTCAACGCGGGTAAGGCGAACGTCAAACTACTGCCTGACGGTTGGACCGTGGTGACCAAAGACCATAGCCTGTCGGCACAATGGGAGCACACCGTTTTGGTGACCGAATCGGGCTTTGAGGTCCTGACACTGGGTGCTGCGGATCGTTAGCGATTTTCTTTTAAAAAATAATGACTTACACGGCACTAACATTGGCTGAGTCGTTCGCTGAAGACGCCGCGATCGTCCTCTTGCAGGATGCACTGGCGAGTGACTCTCCGGGAAGCAGCCGCAGCGCCCTCGAGGCGGCCGGCGGCAATATCAAGGAACGATTCATCGCCGGCGAGTCGGTTGTGGACCTTGTCCACCTGCGCGCCGCCGTCATCGATCAATTACTCATTCATCTGTGGCAGAGAAATGCCAATTACTGTGCCGGCGTCGCCTCCCTGGTCGCAGTCGGCGGCTATGGGCGCGGCGAGCTACACCCCTCCTCCGACGTCGACATCATGATTCTTCTTCCGGACGATCTGCCCGAAAGTTGCGAGCCGGAGTTGTCCGATTTTATTACGGCGCTGTGGGATGTCGGCCTGGAAATCGGTCACAGTGTGCGCACCGTCGAGCAATGTTTCGAGCAGGCGCAAAAAGACCTGACTGTGGCCACCACGCTGATCGAGGCACGCCTCCTGGCAGGGCCGTTGCCGCTGTATGAGGCGATGCAGGCCGCTATCGCAGCAGACAAACTGTGGCCACCGACCGAATTTTTCGCCGAGAAACGCAAGGAACAGATAGCGCGTCACCACCGATATGGGGACACAGCCTACAACCTCGAACCCAACGTCAAGGGCAGCCCGGGCGGGCTGCGCGATATCCAGATGATCGGCTGGGTAGCGAAACGGCATTTTGGTGTGCAAACGCTGGACGAACTGGTCCAGCACCGGTTCCTGACACCTGGGCAAGTGCAGCGACTCAACGACGGCCAGGCTTTTCTCTGGCGCGTGCGCTTTGGACTGCATGTCCTGACCGGCCGCCGCGAAGACCGGATTCTGTTCGATCACCAGATTAATCTGGCCAGGTTACTGGGATACGAGGACGCGACCTACACCCTGGCCGTCGAGCAACTGATGCAGCGCTACTACCGCACGGTGATGGAGCTCAGCCGCCTCAACGAAATGCTGCTGCAGCTTTTCGAAGAAGCAATTCTGATGGACCCGTCTGCCGCCCCCTTACCGCTTAACGACCGGTTCCAGGTCAAAAACGGTTTCTTGCAGACAGTGCATGAGCAGGTGTTTGCACAGGATCCGCCTGCGCTGCTCGAGTTGTTCCTGCTATTGCAGCAAAACCCCGATATACGCGGCGTCAGCGCCTACACGGTAGGCTTGATAAAGCGCAACCTGCACCTGGTCGATGAGGAGTTCCGGCAGAATCCGCGCAACCACAGGCTGTTTCTGCAGATTCTGCGCGCGCCCGAGGGCGTGACTCACGAGCTGCGCCGCATGAATCTTTACGGAGTGCTTGGGCTGTACATACCGGCTTTCGGCCGCATTGTCGGGCGCATGCAATATGACCTGTTCCACGTCTACACGGTTGATGAACACACGCTATTTGTCGTGAGCAATCTGCGCCGCTTTACGCTGGCTCGTTTTGATCATGAGTTCCCGCACTGCAGCCGCATCATGCAAGACCTCGACAAGCCCGAGATCGCTTACCTGAGCGGTTTATTTCACGACATCGCCAAGGGCCGCGGAGGCGACCACTCCGAACTCGGCGCTGTTGACGCCGAGGCATTCTGTCTCGAGCATGGACTCAGCAAGTACGAAGCACGCACGGTCGCCTGGCTCGTGCGTAATCACCTGATACTGTCCACGACCGCGCAAAAAAAGGACATCGGCGACCCCGACGTCATCAACGAGTTCGCATCATTGGTGCGCGACCCCGTGCATCTTGACTATCTCTACGTTCTGACCGTTGCCGATGTACGTGGAACCAACCCGAAATTGTGGAATTCATGGAAGAAGACTCTGTT
>Ga0255051_10000822_pt1 | contig 11274 bp, 6 predicted proteins | sample JV7_2_9_MG_FD_181719 | JGI IMG/M metagenome (GOLD analysis project Ga0255051, IMG submission 181719) | Seawater microbial communities from Jervis Inlet, British Columbia, Canada - JV7_2_9 | ecosystem: Environmental > Aquatic > Marine > Inlet | place: Canada: British Columbia | collected 2016-10-06
AGTGACGAGATGAGCAAGGGTGTTCTGAGTTCGCGCCCGGACTCGATTGCAGCGTCGACGGCACCGGCACCGTTCTCCCGTTTGACAAGTATGGACTCGACGATGACGATTGCGTTATCCACCAGGAGCCCCAGCGAAATGATCAGTGCGGCGAGAGATATCCGGTTAACCGTGATATCGAAGACCTGCATCGCAAAAAAGGTTGAAATCATGGTCGCAGGAATCAGGCTGCCAACCACCAGGCCGGTCCTGATCCCCAGAAAACCGATCATCACTATTATAACAATTACAATCGCTTGTAAGAGACTTCTAGAAAAATCATCAACATTTGTCTCGACCAGATCGGACTGATACCAGACCGTATCCAGATTGACCCCCCACGGATAGCCGGCGATGAGTTCGGGCATGAGTTCTTTCAGCCTCGCACCCAGCTTGAGGATATCGCCGCCATCGCGCATGGATACGGCCAGTGCGAGAGTCGGCTGGCCATTTACCCTGGCAACGCTCTTCGGTGGGTCTTTGTAGCCTCGATACACCGAAACGATGTCCTCGAGATAAACGAGCGCGCCCCCCGGCAGCTGAATTACAGTGCGTCTCAGATCATCCAGCGACTCGTAGTTTCCGGTTGGCTCCAGCGTGATTCTCTCCCGGCCACTGACGATATCGCCGCCTGAGGAAAGTATGTTTACGCTGGCGAGCGATGCCGACAACTGCTGTGGCGAGAGACCAAGCTCCGATAGCCTCGCATTGTTGTACTCGACGAAAACGACTTCCTGCTGGGCTCCGTGGATGTTTACCTTGGCGATATCCGGTTCTTTCAGAAGAACGTCACGCAATTCGTCGGCGACATTTTTCAGTTCAGCATAAGAAAAGCCGTCCCCGGTCAGCGTATAAACGACTCCAAACACGTCGCCAAACTCGTCGTTAATCTCAGGCGCCATGCATCCTTGCGGCAAGTCCGGTACGACCGAATCGATCTTCCTGCGAAGATCATCGAAGATCGGCCGCATGATCTTGTAACTTTCCTTGAAGTTGACATAAACGATGGAGATGCCTGTCCTCGATTCACTCGTAATGCTGTCGATCTCCGGCATTTCCTGTGCCTTCTTTTCGATCTTGTCAGTAACGAGTTGTTCGACCCGTTCGGGACTGGCACCGGGAAAGCGGGTGGTAATCAAGACGGTGCGAATGATGAAGCCGGGGTCCTGCGCCTTTGGAATCTTCTGAAACGCGAGCGCACCAGCGATGATCAACAGAGCAACGACCGTGATAGTTATCCGGTTTCTCTCGATCGCCGTCCGCGTCAGGTCCACAAGATGCCTCCCAGATTCAGGGAATCAGAACGCGCTGACCGTCACGAATCACGGAGAGCCCCGCCGTGACAACACGATCGCCGATCGACAAGCCGTCCAGAACTTCGATGCCGGATTGCGTCAGTTCGCCCAGCGTTACCGCTTTTCGGTTTATGAGTGCCTGCCCCGCCACGTCCGTGGGCAACGCCACATATACGAATGTTCCGCCCGGGTCCCGGATAACGGCAGCAACCGGCAGGACCACACTGCTGGTGGCCGCCAGAGTTTCGAACTGAAATATCACGTCCGCAGCGAGCCCTGATCGGAGCGACGGATGTTTTTCAGTGATTTTGACGACGACGGGGAAAGTCGCGGCGCCGCTGACGGAGGCCACGGCCACTTCTGTCACTTCACCGCTAAATCGCGTATTGGTGATTGCAGCAAAAGTAATCTGCACCGGTATGTATTCGTCAATGCTGCCGATCAGGCTTTCCGGTACATCGATCTCGACCTCAAAATCGTCGCCGCAACTGACTGCGGCCACCTGCTGACCAGATGACACATTTTCATTGACTTCGATGTCGATCGAGGCGATCGAACAATCCGCATCGGCTCGCAATCGCGTATAGGATTCATTGAGGCTGGCAATTTCCAGGGCCTTGGCTACAGATCCAACCTGGGCGCCGGCGGACTCGGCCTGAGCTCTTGCCGAGTCGAGATCGTTTCGCGATGCGTTGTTGTTCGCATAGAGGCCTTTCGTGCGCTCATAGGTTGCCGCGGCGTTACGTTCGTTTGCTTGTGCCTCGACCAGGCTGGCCTGCGCCTGCTGAACCTGCAGGGAATAAGTTTCCGGGTCGAGGCGTGCTATCAGATCCCCCGCATCGAGCCGCTGACCGATCTGCACTGGAACCTCCGTTACGGTCCCCGGAACTTTGAAACTCAGGCGTGATTCCCGGGATGACTTCGATGTCCCCGAAAAACTTCGATCTCGCGCGCCACGTTCATCGCTGACGATGATGTAGCGTACCGGCCTCAGGCGAGGTTCTTCCGGCGGTGCTGCCCTGTCGCAAGCGGCCGTGATCAAAAGTGCGACAGCCATCGCTGGCAAGATTGTTAGTTTGAGCATCTTAATTCCCACCCTTTTTCACGAATTTTCGAGTCTCCTCGGCGGCGGCCGCCCGCTCATCCGGCGGTAGCAGGAAATCATACCCGCCAACGGCACGCTGCACCGCCATTATCGTGATGAGGAAATTGTATAGTGAGTCGGACGAAGCGGCGCTCGCAGCAAGGCTTGTATCCTGCGCATCCAGTAACTCGATGTACGATACCGTTCCTCGCGCGTACGCATCGGAAACCAGGTCAAAATTCTTGAGTGATGCTTCGGCAGCTTCTCCAGTAAGTCCGATTCGCGCGTAGTCCGCCTGGGCGAAGTGCATTTGAAGGCGTATCTCCTGTTCAATTTGCTCAGCGATCGAGGTGCGGAACGCTTCCAGTTGCATGAGCTCCAGATTCGCCCGGGACAAGTTCGCTTTTCTAAGGCCGCTGGAAAACAGCGGCAATGTTGCTTGCACGCCCACATTCCAGTCGCTCAACTCTTCGCCGGCGATTGCACCGGCTCCACCGCCCGACTGCCCAAAATTCTTTCCATAAGTGCCCTGCAAACTGAAGTCCGGCAGCCAGTAGGCTCGCTGCTGGCTGACCTGCTCACGTCGCTTCGCCTCGATCTGCGAATCCAGCTGCATGAGTTCCGGCGCCTGGCGTAGCCCGCGATCGATCAGATATCGTGTAAATCGTTCATAGTCCACCCGATTAGCGATCAGTTCGTCGAGTTCCTGATGTGTAAAAACGAACGGGTCATTCAGGTTTGCCGGCCGTAATGCTATCGGACCGCCTTGCGGCCGGTGCAACAAACGGTTCAATGCGTCCCAGGATTGCTCGACGGCTGCGCGTGTATCCAGCACGAGAATCTGGGCGCGTGCGACTTCCGCCTGCCATCGATAGACGTCAGCCATTGTCGAAGATCCCAAATTGACACGATCCTGCGCCAGATTGAGGTTGGTTCGGCTCACGTGGTAATTGTTCTCCTGCACGTTCTGCTGAGACCTGGCTCCTAGAACCCGGTAGTACGCCGACGTCGCCGCCTGAACGACATCCAGGCGTAGCTCGCGCAAACTTTGCTCGCGCGCAATTTGCAGATTCTTCTGGATCGTGAAATTCGCTCTTGCCGAGTCCGAATAGATAAGCTGATTCAAATAGAAAGAGCCGTCGGCACTGCGTTCGGCAAAGAGGCCTGCCGTAACTGGCGGCGACTCTTTGCGCGCTGTGTAGCTGACACCGGCGTTGAGTTGCGGTAACAGATTGGCACGTGCGCGAGCGATTTCTTCCGCACTTGCCTGCACGCCGAATTGCTCTGCGGCCAGGTCCCGGTTCCTCAGGATTGCCTCGCGAGCGATCTCTACTAGCCCTAAGACTTCACCGGTTGCCGCTATTTCTCGGTTCAACAGCGTTGCAGACCCCACCACCTCAAAGCTCGGCGACAATCCGATCTGTCTGGCCGTCGCCATGTTGATTGTTAATTCCTCCTTGTCGTCGAAAGTGATTGGTTGATCTTCGGTCCGTCCTCCGATCATCACTGCCTGCATGTTCAATGCATTCAGCCGGGCGACCTTGTCCAGGTCGCTGCGCGCTGAATTGGTTACAAGCACACCGCGTTGCACGTCCTGGATACCGACGAAGGAATAACTCGGAATACCGGCGGCATTTATTGCCGAAATGAGATTATCGAAGTGGCTCGCCGGCATTCTCGGTAAGCCAGTAATAAATATTGCATCCGTATTGGGTGGTATCTTGGCCATCAGATTGTGATCCGTGCCGTCGTGTGCAACGAGAGCAAATTCGATGCCCCGTTCACTGCTTATCACTGTGGCTTGCTCGCGAAGGTCGGGAATGACAGCCGCGAGTACGTCTCCCATTAACACTACGACATTGCGAAACGTAACCAGGCGGCTCATCGTATCGAGGTCATCACCAAAATCGGTGTATAGCGTCAGGTAGTTGAGGTTGCGAATACCCGACATGCCGTCGCGGGCCTGCGACGGCAGCACGCCAACATCCAGCATCACGGGCAGGAACGTGGGCTTCGGGAAATCACGTCGCATCGCCGTGACCTGGTTACCTGTGAAACCCGTCACCATTACCATGTCGATCTGGGCATCGGCGTAGGCCTGATTCAGGGCACGATTGATACCCTCGATGCTCCAATTACCATTGATCCGGGTAATGCGAACGTCGAACTCGCCTTCAGTCAGCGAAAGGAGTTCGTCGACATAGCCCTGGTTCCGATCTTCGAGTCGATCGGGACTCCCGTCTATAATGACGGCAACGTCGATTCTTTCCTGCGCAATGACCAGGGTCGAAAGTAACGCGAAACAGAGGAGCGAGATTAATCTGGTGGTGCGGACAGGCAAAGACACGGTCGTCCCCAATTGAATTGCAAGAGTATTATTCGGCTGCTATCTGTTTTCTCAAGCACAAGTGTACAGTCAATCTCTATCCGGGCTGCGGTAAAGTGTTTAACAGGCGGAAAGCTTTAATTGTGTATTGTCAGTTAGCGCTGTGGCCTGATACTGGATGTCATGCATGACTCCGACAAGCAAGCGAGGTAAAACTGTGAGTGCCGAGCCCGTAGATGTATATGAGCAAACGCCCGAGCGATCTCTGGATCCCGAAGACTGGGAAAGCTTGCGACAGCTGGGGCATCAGGCTTTCGACGATGTCATCGAATACCTGAAGACGGTTCGGGACAGGCCAATCTGGCAGCCGTTGCCGGAGGCGTCGCTGGAGCTTTTTGCCCAGTCTCTGCCGATACACCCGTCGCCACGGGAGCATGTGTACGAAGAGGTCCGTGAGCACGTACTCCCCTACCCGACCGGCAACATTCATCCGCGATTCTGGAGTTGGGTCGGCGGCACAGGCACGCCAACCCAACTGGTGGCAGATCTCGTGATCTCGGCGATGAATGCGGGCGGCCTCGGATTCGACGAGGTCGCCTCGACACATGTAGAGATACAGCTGTTGAACTGGTTGAAATCGATGCTCGGCTACCCCGAGGACGCCAGCGGCCTGCTCGTCAGCGGTGGTTCAATGGCCAATCTCGTCGGCCTGGCCGTCGCACGCACACATATCGCACCTTACGACGTGCGCGAGAGTGGTGTCGATATCAGCGCACATCCAAGGCTCATCTATTATGCGTCGTCCGAGACTCACTCGTGTGTGCGCAAGGCGATCGAACTGATCGGGCTCGGATCCGAATCCCTGCGCATCGTTCCGGTTCGCAACGATTTTACGATCGACATCGACGAACTGCATGACGCGATTGCCAAAGACCGTGCGAATGGTCACCTGCCCGCCTGCATCATTGCCAATGTCGGTACGGTAAACACCGGCGCGGTCGATCCGATTACGGTCCTGGTCGATCTGGCGCTGCAGGAGAACATGTGGGTACATGCTGATGCGGCGTTTGGTGCGTTCGCAAAACTGTCCGCGTCATCGGCATCATTGGTGGACGGACTGGAACGCGTCGACTCGCTGGCGTTCGATCTGCACAAGTGGCTGTACGTCCAATACGATTGCGGCGGTGTACTCGTACGCGCCCAGGAGACGCACAGAAACACGTTTTCCGTCATTCCGGCGTACATCCGCAAGTTCGATCGCGGACTTGCATCCGGGCCAATCAACTTTTCCGAGTACGGCATTCAGCTTTCTCGTTCATTCAAGGCACTCCGAGCCTGGATGGGACTTAAGACTGAGGGCGCCGCCCGCTACGGGGAGCAGATAGAGCAAAACATTCAGCAAGCGCGTTACCTGACTGCTCTTGTTGATCGTGAGGCGGATCTCGAACTGTTGGCACCAACTGCAATGAATATCGTGAACTTCCGTTTTGTTGCTGACGGCTACGATGACGAAGAACTTGACAACATGAATGCCGAGATTTTAATGCGCCTGCACGAAAGGGGAATTGCTGCGCCGTCATCAACCGAGCTTAACGGTCGTTTTTCCATTCGCGTTGCAATTTGCAATCACCGTAGCCGGCGGTCGGACTTCGAAGCACTCGTGATCGCAGTCAGGGAAATCGGGCAGGAGTTATTGTCACAGACGCATCCCTGACGTCAATTACTCCTCCAGGCGGGTCTCTACTTCAAACAGTTCTTCCAGGAGCCTGTGCCATTCCAGGTATTGCTGGTCGACCCAGCCCTCGAGATCGGCGACGCGAGCCTCCATCGCTTCAACTGTCGGGCCTACTTCATTATTGAACGCCACTGCCCAACTGTCCTGTTCCTGTGCGGTGATTCTGTCCCACTTGTAATTGTCGTACAGATTTTTTATCGCTTCATAGCTACCACGTGATGCATCCGATTTGGTTTTTTGCGCCCGCCTCGCGTCCTCCATCTGATATTCAACAAATTTTCGGCGGTATTTGCGCCACAAATCGTAAATCGAAGCGATCTCAACGTGGAGTTGCTGAAATTTCGCGTCCACGGTGTCCGTGATCACATACTCCGTGTTGCGAATGCGCTCGATTCGGTCAAGCATCGGGTCGTTCTTGGCGGGCAGGCGACGAATTGTGAACGTGCCATCGGGCGCTCCGTTCAGATAATCACCGAATGCGGATGGCGCGAGCCGATTGGCGTAGCGCAGCAATGATATCTCGACGATGTCTGACAGTGCTTTACTGTTCAGGAGGGCGCGCGCTGTCTGGAGTTCTTCTGCAATATCAACAAAGAGCTTCTGGTATCCCACGGTACCGGGCTCGTTATCACGCTTCGAGTAATTATCTGTCGCCACGCCGGCGAATGTCTTGTCGAGCCACACGTGTCCGCTTGCGTCCACGGCCCGAATCCTGAGCTCCAGGATTTCACCGTCCGACCGGACAATCGCTCCGGTCACGAGTAATTCCACGGCAACATCCGGCTCCGGCACCACCCGCACAGCGCCCCATTCATTCGTCTCGACCAGCGTTTCACGCAATACAAAGGGCAGAAACATCGCCTCGATCTCCCGAATCCGTGGAAACACCTGCAAGTCGCGGTGCAATGACTGGTCGGCGGGCACACCCGGATCGAATACCGCGATGGATACGTTGAGCGCTGAAACGCTGCTCGTATCCTCCACTGGTGCCGCGTTGACCTCGGATGTCAGTGGCGCTGCGGCTGCGGGTTGCAACAGGATAACCATCAGCAGCACCAACAGTGCGCCAGGCTCGTCAACGAATCGGCTCACGGCACTATCTCACCTGTGCTGCACACGCGCTTCATGCTGAGCGTCTCGATGCAATTGAATGTAGGAGGCAACCTTTCGAATTTCGTGTAGAAGCGCCTAAGGGTGAATGGCACCCGTGACGTGTTGGACGACACGGTTGTTACCACACGCAACTGCTCGCGATCCACAGAAATCGTCAAGCGGTGAGTGACTTGCAAGCCATCAGGTAGCACCAGATTCGAGATGAGCTGCTCACCATCCCAGCCGCAAATTTCAGTGCCATAGCTACTTTCTGTGCCCTTTGCTACGCCGTCGTAGAATGCACACAATATGGCGAAATCATCCTTTCTCTCGATGCTGATTTCATGCTCGTTTTGTGAAATTGTCAAAACATGCGGGCGCGTAATCAAATCCGCGAGGCGCGCGAGCGCCATGACCGAAGCCATATCGTTCTGCGACGGCATCGCGACGCCGGGACTGGTGGAATATCGTTGGTCCGGCGATGTGCGGCTCAGCTGGTAATACAGCCCGTAAAGCACGGCGTTGACTTCGTCATCACGAGAGTAGTTTCGTTCCCATGAGCCACTCAGGTCAGCAGGCATGGTGCCATCAATGCGCTTCATCCGGTCATCGATTACAGGCTGTTGCGAACAGGCAGCAATCAGCAAGAAGAGGATGAGCAGGCCCGGTAATCGAAACATCGGTTTTGTGTGCCTCAGAGTCTGAATTATTCTGCTAGTAATTGTCGCATCATTGCCAGAGAGTTATCGAGTACACGCAGGGACCATAGTTCAACGCGAGAGGGCGATTGGAATTAGGGGCACATTTCACGAAACCAAATCGAATTTGCAACCTCTAATGAACTTGCTGCATCTGAAGGGTATGTAGGCGATAATTGCACCCATGACCTCATTCTACGAAGAACTCCAGCGACGCAACGTATTGCGGGTCGCGGCCGCCTACGGCGTGGTCGCCTGGATCATTATCGAGGCAGGCTCCGTACTGCTGCCCACATTCGGCGCGTCGGAGTCGGCGTTTCAGGTATATGTGGTTGTCGTTCTCGTAGGATTCATGGTGTCGCTGATCCTGGCCTGGGTATTCGAGGTCACCCCGGAAGGCGTCAAACTCGAGAGAAACGTCGATCGCTCGGATTCGATTACCCCAAAAACCGGGCGCACACTGGATTTCTCCATCATTGGGCTGTTGGTGGTCGCGCTTGGTATCTCGGTCACCCTGAACGTGACCGGAATACGGAATTCGGACCAGTTGGCCGATCTGGCCGTCAACCGCCTTTCAATCGCAGTCCTGCCATTCGCGAGCCGCAGCACGGACCCGGAAAACGTGCTTTTTGCCGACGGCATTCATGACGACCTGCTCACCCGCCTTGCCAACATCGGTGCCCTGAAAGTGATCTCCAGAACCTCGGTGATGGAGTATCGAAATACGACCAAGAATCTCAAGCAGATCGCCCGCGAACTAGGCGTGGGAACGATTCTTGAAGGCGCCGTGCAACGTGTCGGGGATAATGTTCGCATCAACGCACAGCTTATCGATGCACAGACAGACGAACACCTCTGGGCAAAGAATTACGATCGACAACTGAGCATGCAAAATATTTTTGCGATCCAGAGTGAAATCTCGGAGGAGATATCCGGCGCGTTAGAAGCCACGTTGACGACGGAGGAACATACTCGCCTGGCTAATGTTCCGACCGAAAATATGGCCGCCTACGACTTGTACCGGCAGGGTCGCGATAACCTGTACAAGAGACAGCTTGAAACGCTTCTGGAAGCTCGCAAACAGTTCCAGCAGTCGACCCTGATCGATTCGACTTACGCGGAAGCCTACGTAGGCCTTGCCGATTCGGTGCTCCTGCTATTCAACAACCATCAGGTGATTCCGCGCGAGGAAGCGCTGAGTGTTGCCCAGGCAGCGCTAGACAAGGCCTTATCACTCAACCCGGATCTCGCCGACGCCCACGCCTCGCTTATTCTTCTAAAAAGCAAGTATTGGGATGAAACGCGCTCGGGTCCTGGTCTCGAAGAGGCCGAAATCGCTTACCAGCGGGCGATCGAGCTTAATCCGAATCATCCCCGCGCCTATATGTGGTTTGCCTCGGTCCGCGCGGCCCAGCAGAGATACAACGAATCGATCGCGCTGTACCTCAAAGCCCTTCGGGTTGACCCGCTGGGACGCATTCCGTACGCAAACTTGCCCGGCCTGTACGCGACGATGGGTCGGAATGACGACGCGCTCGAACTGAATCTCAAAGCAATCAGAATCCACCCGGAGTGGCCTACCGGCTACCAAAATCTCGCGGCACAGTTGAACGGTCTCGGTCGCCTGGATGAGGCAATCGCCTGGGGGCTCCGCGGCCAGGAACTCAGCACCGATCCATTGGGCGGGGCAGGCATTGTTGGTCCGTATATTGAACTCGGTGATTACGATAAAGCTTTACATGTTGTGGACCTTCCGCAAGGCCACCCGATGTATGAACTCGGCGACGGTCTTGGCAGGTTAATTGACCTTGATTTCGGCGGAGCGGTTGATGCCTTCGAAGAAGTTGTCAACAACAGCGACAACCCCAGGCAGTTCGTTTTCAGCTTGATCGCAGGGGCCGCCATGCTCGCCGGAGATTTCGAAAAGGCACGTGACTATGCCGAGTTAAGAAATCCGGACTTCGCTGGAGATTCCGACCCGGAGGTTGATCGCATCAATGTCAGCAACATCGTCCGCTACGCGTATATCCTGCAGAAGCAGGGCGAAAAGAAGCGCGCAGCGTCGCTCCTCGCCGCAGCCTTACCGGTCGTACAAGGCCTGCCGCGGACCGGCTTGGCGGGACACGGCATTCGCGATGTGCAGATCCTGGCGTTGCAGGGCAAGACATTCGAGGCACTGACCGCTATGCGGGAGGCGATCGATGCAGGGTTTCGCGGTACCGTGTTTTCGAACGGCTGGCCGATGTCGCTGGATCCCTACCTAGAGTCGATTCGCAGTAAGCCAGAATTTCACGCCATGGCCAGAGAGATCGACGAAGCGGTCGCAGTGATGCGCGAACGAGTCGACCAGACCGATTTGAGCGGCAACTGGGACGAACTGAGGGCGCTCGCGGACAGCAGTTAAGTTCAGCCTTTGTCAATAACGGCGTTTGCATCACGGGATCGATCATGGCCGCCCTCGCGGCGGTTCCTTTTGGCCGCCCTCGCGGCGGTTCCTTTTGGCCGCCCTCGCGGCGGTTCCTTTTGGCCGCCCTCGCGGCGGTTCCTTTTGGCCGCCCTCGCGGCGGTTCCTTTTTCACTCCAGCATTGCCTATACTCTAGCGTCCGCCGCCACATAACTGAGAAAAACAATGTTTCGAGGCGCGTTTATCATAGCGGCTGCAGCGTTTCTCACTGCTTGCAACCCGCCGGAAAAGACAGAATCTCCCGCCGGTTCCGCACAAGAGGCCAAGGAACTCGCGATGACATCCATTATTACCGATGGTCACATCGACGTGCCGTATCGATTGGGAAAATCGTGGGACGATGTCTCTATTTCGACCGAGGATGGGGATTTCGACTACCCCCGGGCGGTTGCGGGCGGACTCAATGCACCATTTATGTCCATCTATACGCCGGCGGAGAAGGATACCGAGGAAGCAAGAGAACACGCCGACGCGCAGATCGGAATAGTCAATCGCATCGTCGATGAATCGCCGGACAAGTTCGCAATCCCGTTTTCCGTC
>Ga0255051_10000824_pt1 | contig 11261 bp, 9 predicted proteins | sample JV7_2_9_MG_FD_181719 | JGI IMG/M metagenome (GOLD analysis project Ga0255051, IMG submission 181719) | Seawater microbial communities from Jervis Inlet, British Columbia, Canada - JV7_2_9 | ecosystem: Environmental > Aquatic > Marine > Inlet | place: Canada: British Columbia | collected 2016-10-06
GAGGCCTATGCAAAGGAACAGGAACTTTGGCGCCACGACGGGCAACCTGACGCCCTGTACACCACGACATTGGAGCTGGATATGGGCACGGTCGAGCCCAGTATCGCGGGTCCGAAGCGCCCGCAGGATCGCATCGCACTCAGCGTCGCCGACAGCACTTACGAAAGGCATCTCAAGACGGCCATCGCCGGTCGCAATGGCGGCGGCTCGGCTACCACCGAACTGAATGGACAGGACGTCGAAATCCGCGACGGCGCGGTGCTGATCGCCGCAATTACGAGTTGCACCAATACGTCGAATCCGGCTGTCATGGTGGCAGCGGGCCTGTTGGCACGCAATGCCAGGGAAAAAGGGCTGCAATCCAAACCGTGGGTCAAAACCAGCCTCGCTCCGGGTTCGAAGGTGGTCACCGGTTACTTGAAGAAAGCGAATCTGCTGGACGACCTCGATGCGCTCGGTTTTTACACCGTGGGTTACGGTTGTACGACCTGCATCGGAAATTCGGGTCCATTGAAGCCCGAGATCGCCGCGGCCGTGAAAGAGGCCGAGATTGTCGGTACGAGTGTGCTCTCGGGAAATCGAAATTTCGAAGGCCGTATTCACCCCCTCGTGCGCATGAATTTTCTCGCATCGCCGCCGCTGGTCGTCGCGTATGCGTTGGCCGGTAACCTTGACGTTAATCTGCTCAACGATTCATTGGGCAATGATACCGACGGCAATCCCGTGTTCCTCAAAGACATTTGGCCCAGCCAGGCCGAGATTCACGAAACGATTGCCGCGAACATTGACTCGAGCATGTTCAAGTCCAGCTATGGCAGCGTTTTCGAGGGTGACAGCAACTGGAATTCAATTGATTCACCGCAAGGCGAAATCTATTCCTGGGACGATGCATCCACGTACGTGAAGAACCCGCCTTATTTCGAAGGTATGTCGCTGACCCCCGACGCGGTTACCGATATCAAAGGTGCACGAGTACTCGCCTTGCTCGGGGACTCCGTGACAACGGACCACATATCCCCGGCCGGCGGCATTGCCGCGGATGGCCCGGCGGCCGAATATTTGACGTCGCACGGCGTCGAGCCACACAACTTCAATTCCTACGGATCCCGTCGCGGCAACCATGAAGTCATGATGCGCGGCACATTTGCCAATATCCGCCTACGCAACATGCTCGCGCCCGGCACCGAGGGCGGCTGGACTCAACACCAGCCCAGCGGCGAACAAATGTCGATCTACGACGCCTCGCTCAAGTACAAGACGGAAGGCACACCGTTAGTCGTTATCGGTGGTTCTGACTACGGTGCCGGCTCGTCACGCGACTGGGCCGCCAAAGGAACATTGTTGCTGGGCGTCAAGGCTGTAATTGTCAAAAGCTTCGAACGCATTCATCGCTCTAACCTGATTGGCATGGGCGTGCTGCCGCTGGAGTTCAAAGACGGAGAGGATGCCGAAACCCTGGGCCTGACAGGCGGCGAAACTTTTGATATCACGGGCCAGAGCGACCCTGATGCAGGTACGGTTAGCGTTACGGCGACGCCGGAAGACGGCGATCCGGTCTCCTTTGAAGCGACCATCCGGATCGATACGCCCAAGGAGCGGGATTATTACGAGCACGGCGGCATCCTGCACTACGTTTTGCGGCAATTAGCCGCTTAAAGCGACAGGTTGCTGCCGGGTAATTATCACCGTGAAAGAAAATAATGCCGCAAGCATCCTGAAACGCCCGCGCTGGTTACGGTTAACGGGCGCTATTGCTGCCACCCTCCTGGTTACTTACGTATTGCTCGGTATTTACTGGTCGCGCACGCCGGATGTGTTCTGGGTCAGCCCCACTGTCGACGACAATCGCGTCGTCGTCGGTTATGCAACCACTGACACGCTAATCCGGGTCGCTGAAACCATGCTCGAAAAACCCGGCGGTTACCTGAGCAATGATCGCATGCCGCCCGGCATTTTCCTGGATAACACGCCGAACTGGGAAGCCGGCGTCTTGCAGCAAGTTCGCGACCTCGCACGTGTCATCCGCAATGACTACAGCCGCAGTCAGTCACAGTCCAAAGAAGACCCGGACGTCAGGGACGCGGAACAGGCATTTTTCATCCAAAGCAATTCGTGGATATTCCCAACCAGCGAATCCGCTTATCGCGACGGCATCGATGGCTTCAGGATATACCGGAATCGGCTCACTGATGACGCGGATACAGGCGCACAATTCTATGCCCGCGCGGATAATCTCAGGGAGTGGCTGGCACAGGTCGAGAAACGTCTCGGCAGTATGACGCGGCGCCTTGGCGATAGTGTCGCGACGACGCGAATCAATGAAAATCTCGCCGGCGATTCAGCGGCCGAAGCTTCCAATCCACAGGCCGACGTCGTCGAGGTGCAGACCTCCTGGTTTGAAGTCGATGACATTTTCTTCGAAGCACGCGGCACAGCCTGGGCGCTGGTACATTTTTTTCGAGCGGCCGAATTCGATTTCGCCCTTGTACTCAAAGACAAAAATGCCACCGCAAGCGTACGCCAGATAATTCGAGAGCTCGAGGCCAGTTTACGGCCCCTGCGCTCACCGATCATCCTGAACGGCAGCGGCTACGGTTTCTTCGCCAATCATTCGCTGGTGATGGCCAATTACCTGGCACGCGCAAATGCCGCGATAATCAATCTTCGGGAATTGCTGGATCAGGGATAATAATTAGGATTAAGTATTTAACCTAACTAGCTGTTTTCTAATTAATTCCCACCCAAACCGGTACTTGATTCCAGGAATCCGTCAGGGCGCGATCCAGACGCCGATGATCTGGCTCAAATTTGCTGACGAATTGCCAGTAACGGCGCGAATGATTCATATGCCGGGCATGGCACAGCTCATGAATCATCAGGTATCGGACGGCTTCCGGATCGAGAAAAAGCAGGCAGTAATTGATGCTGATCGTGCCGCTCGAAGAATGGCTGCCCCAGCACGTCCTTTGCCCCCTGATGTGCATGGTTTTGTACGGATTCCCTGTTACTGCGGACAAGGCCTTGAGCCTGGTCGCAAACTCCTTTTTTGCGATCGACGCCAACCAGCGCTTTAGAGCCGCGACACACAGCTTGTCATCGCCGGTACGCCCACTGAGGACAACGATATTTTGATGGCGCCTGTAGCGTACCGTCTTGGCTCGCTTCTGCGGTTCATAACGAATCCTGAAGCGCTGATCAATCGCCGGCAGGTCAACGATATCGGGCAGCAGGAACGGCTCTGGCGGGTGCAGCTTGGCGAATGAGGCACGTGATTCGTTGATCCAGTCATGATGTTCGCGGACGAATGCCTGAATGACTGCAGGCTTCGTGCGTGGCGGCACAACGACCTCCACCCGGCCGCGTGGAAATACCTTGATTGATATTCGGCGTGCCCGGCTGTTTTCACGCACAGAAAAGCCCGACGAATTGCCGGGCTCTTCGGAATCTGAAAATAACGCTAATTGTCGGGCCGTATCCTGCACGGCCCTATTCTACGAGTGTTTACGGACGTTTGCCGCTAAAGCGAACGGCGTCGTCCATCGACATTTCGCCGACGACACCACCGACCTCGGCCGTGTCGCTGATGTACAGCCTGACCTCGCGCTCAAGCCGGATATTGCCGTGTACGCGCGAGCCCGGCCCGATAACGATTTCGGGTACCCGTTTGTCCTTGTGGTTCCACCCCCAACCGCCTGGCTCTTCGACGATGATGTCGCCTTTTATTTCGGCCCCATCGCGAAGATCGATATCGCCCGAGACCGTGAATAGATCGCCGCCAACCGTACTTGCGACGAGTTCGATTTCGCCATTCACGTTGCTGACGCTACGCGCGACCTTGCTGCCCCTGTCGATCCCGATCTCGCCGTTTACGGCCTCAATATCGCCGTTAATGGTGACATTCTCGGCAACGGTAATCGCGCCATTGACGGTGCTCAGACTGTCAGCGGTCACCCCGGAATCGATGCGTACGCCGCCATTGACGGTCGATACGTCCTCAACCCTGGCGTCGGAGTCGACCCGGATCCTGCCGTTGACGGTATCCAGATCACCCTTGACCACCGCCCCGGCGCCAACCGAGATACTGCCATTAACCGACGATTGTCCTCGGGACTCGCTGCCAGCCGAGATTTTGACGCTTTTGTTGACGTTTCCGCCGTGCGCCTGCGGTGCAACCGATAGCGCCAACAGCGCCACCATGCCGACGGTTATCGTGTTTTTCGAAAGAATCTTAATCATTGCCAGGCCATCCCTTGGACTCGTTGTCATCCTTAGATGCCACGCTGGCGCAAACGGTTGCAATCGATCATTTTCGATGCCCTAATCCGCCTTCCGCTGCGGCCTGCGAATGTGCCCCATGCCATACCCACTGATCGATATCGGCGCAAATCTCACGCATGATAATTTCGATGGCGACCGAACCGAGATACTGGATCGTGCGGAGGCCGCGGGCGTCGTCAAAATGATCGTCACGGGCAGCAGCGACCAGGGAAATATCGATGCCGCGGAACTCGTGGAACCTCATCCTGGCCGTTTATACTCAACGGCGGGCGTCCACCCTCACCACGCCTCTGACTACACGGATGCGAGCGACGAACTCATTCGATCGCTCTTGCTCCGCGAATCGGTGGTCGCCGTAGGTGAATGTGGACTCGATTACTTTCGAAATTTTTCACCGCGCGAAGCGCAATTGGAAGCGTTTCGCTCTCAACTCGAAATTGCTGCAGACACTGGGATGCCAGTGTTCCTGCATCAACGCGATGCCCACGACGATTTTGTCGAACAGCTGGAACCGATGTTGCCAAGAATCTCACGCGCCGTTGCGCATTGTTTTACAGGCGAGGGTGAGTCTTTGCGAGAATATCTTGCAATGGGTTTGTGGATCGGGATTACGGGCTGGATTTGCGATGAGCGCCGCGGCGCACATTTGCATGCCATCGTCTCCGAAATTCCGGACGACCGCTTGCTACTCGAGACTGACGCGCCGTATCTCTTGCCTCGTACGCTGACGCCAAAGCCGAAATCACGCAGAAACGAACCCGCTTACCTGGCCGAAGTGTTACGCGTTGTCGCGAAAGCGCGAGATCAAAGTGAACAGCACGTCGCCGAAATCACAAGACAAAATGCTATTGAGTTTTTTGCACTTCACGATTGACCGACGGTCAATCCGAGTTAGCGGCGCCCGAATCCCCGGTTAATCGAAAAGCCCAAAAAGAGCGCCTGACACCACACAGTAGTGTTTATGTCTCATTACCCATCTCCTGATAAAAACTCACATTCGGCCGCGAATGCCGCTACACCGCTTATTCTATAGGCTAAATGCGCCTGGTTTTTGGCTTCAGTACCCTTAATTTTTGAGCAAAAATAGTGTGAATTCAGTCTCGGTTCGAAAGCTGATCACTAGCTAAAATTAGCCGATGGAAGGACTAATCGTCTGGTTGAAGTCGATACTCTCTCGCTTCGGTGCCGTGGGCCCGGAGGCGAGTGATTCTATTGGCGATGTGGATGACTCGATGCAGGACCAGGTAGAAGACCAGATAGGAAACCAGGACGGCACGATGCCCGACATTTACGCGGATGAACACATTACGCCTCGACCAGATCGAAAATTTCTTGATCCATCGTCGCCGGACGCTGACGAGACAACCGGGTTCAATCCCTACGACACCGCTGGCTTACACATAAAAAAATAAGTGTTCAGTTAAACCTGCTCACTAAGCACTTCCTTGCGAATCAGGTCCCAGTGCGGCTGAAACGCCTCTATCTTGAATTTGCCAGCGGCCTTGTCCGGTTCGTTGAATTCATTGTGCAGACCATCGATATCGGCGACCAGTTCTGGAATGCCCTTTGTAAACTCTCCACCATCGAGAAACACCAGCCGGCCTGCGACAGGTACCTGGCGAACTATGTTGCGAACTGCCGCGATTCGATCCTGCAAAGCCGGCTGCGGATTCGAAAATGTAAATCGGTTCGTTGCACTTATTACCGTCCACTTTTCCATCTTGTCGCTGCCAAATACGGTTCCATCAACATCTTTGATATCGACGATCAGCAGACCCCGAGACGTGAGCAAAAGATGATCGATGTGAATTTCACCGTCCTCACCGTTCGGAATCAGTATGTCATCGATCCGATCGTAACAAATCTCATCGAACACGCGTTGCAGTCGGTTGCCACTCGTCCGTCGCCGATAAATCAGCCAGACGACAAGCAAAAGTGCGGCCGCACCAAGCGCAGTAATCCGTTGATATTGATCAGGTGGAAGGAAATCGGTCATGCATGGCTTCCGCTAACGCATCAAGTGAGGGTTCGATCTTAACCGAACAACTGGGTCGTGACAGCATTGCTTCGAGCTCCGGAGGCAATGACACTTTGCACCCGACCAACGGCTCGACCACCGTTTCGAATTTCGCAGGGTGTGCGGTCGCGACCAACACCCAGTCGTGTTCGTCGCGGTTCGCGGCATCGAGGTGTCGCCATGTATGAGTTGCAGTTGCAGTATGCGGGCAGGTCGCGAAACCAAACTCGGCGAAGTCCTCACGAATTGAAGCTTGGATCTGATCGTCATCAACCGAGGCAACGCCAATCCGGTCGCGAAGTACATCGGCTTCACCGAGCAAACCGCGCAATCGTTCCATATTGCTCGGATCGCCGACGTCCATGGCCGATGCAAGAGTCTGCACGCTGGCGCGCGGTAACCACTCAAGCGTGTCGAAGTACTCGGGTATTGTTCTATTGGCATTGGTCGCAAGAATGATCGGACCGATCGGCAGTCCCATTTCCCGAGCCATGATACAAGCGAGCGCATTGCCGAGATTGCCTGTTGGAATTATGAAACCTGGTTTGTTTCCGGTATCCCGATATTGCCGCAGGCTCGCGTCCGCGTAATACGTACTCTGCGGAAGCAATCGTCCGATGTTGATGCTGTTGGCCGAACTGAATCGAAAAGATGCGGACAAAGACTCGTTTGCCATAGCCGCTTTGGCCAGTGTCTGGCAATCGTCGAACGAGCCGTCGATCGCAAGCGACAAAACGTTGTCGCTCCAGCAAGTCAACTGCTGCGCTTGCCGGTCCGATACCCTGCCATCGGGGAACAAGACGACGACTCGCATACCCGGCCGTTCATCGAATGCCGCGGCGACAGCACCACCCGTGTCGCCCGACGTTGCGACAAGTATTGTCAGTGGCGACTCTTCGTCGCCTTCCAGGCGACTGAGGCACGCCGCGAGGAAACCGGCACCGACATCCTTAAATGCTGCCGTTGGTCCGTGAAATAACTCGAGCAGTTTTGCATCGCCGGCAGCACCGCTCACCGGCGTTATCGGTATCGGAAAATGAAACGTCTCGGTGAGCACACTCTGTAAATCGGACTGAAGCGACGAACTCGAAAAGAACGGTGCCAGCAAGATCGCCGCGACGTCTTCGAGATTTTCGACGCCATCAAAATCAGCCGCAGTGTAGGTAGGCAACTCGACGGGCACGTACAGGCCACCGTCATCGGCGATGCCTTTAACCAGCGCCTCATCTAGGCTAAAGGATGTGGACCCACGGGTACTGACAAATTGCATCATCAGGCCTCGATATGAGCGCCCGGTGCGGACATCGAACTGACAAAAGACTGGCATTCAATGCCCAGACTTCGGCACGCCTGTTCCATTGCAACTGCCATGTTCTGGGCGACATTGTCCTCGCAAAGCGCAAACATGCTCGGCCCGCTGCCAGCCAGGCTAAAGCCGAGCGCTCCACTACGATTCGCAGCCTCTCTTACCGCATCAAAACATGGCACAGCAGCAGAACGTTGTGGCTCGATTATGATGTCCTTCAGCGTCTTGCTGATCAGGTCGATATCGTTGGCCGCGCAGGCGGCAATAAAACCACCGAGGTAGCCTTGCTGGCTCACCCACTGTTCCAGCGAAATACCCTTCGCCAGTTTGCGGCGCGCATGTGCTGTATTCACTTGTAATTCGGGATGAACAAGAACGGCGCTGATGCCATCCGGCACCGGCAAACGAACGGCCTCGGGCAACAGCACTTGCGGACAAAAAATCATACCGCCCATCAGGCTGGGCGCGACGTTATCGGCATGCAAGCCGCCACTCGCATACTGTTCGCCAGCCAACGCATACGAAAGTAGTCTTTCGATGGACACGGGCGTGCCTGTCAATTCATTGACAGCAACCGCCGCGGCAACTGCTGACGCCGCCGAGCTGCCCATCCCCGATTGCAGTGGCACTCCTTTATATATGCTGAGTTCTGCGCCACGGTCGTCACCGTAATCGTTCCACAGGGCTTTCGCCGCTATCGACGCCGTATTGTGGTCCGGGTCAGTTGCCAGGTACGGGTGTGTTTCACCGTCCAGCCCGTAGACATGCGCGATTGTAATTCCTGGGCCGTCGGTTCGCCGCGCCGTAACCTTGTCGCCTACCCCATCCAACGCCAGCCCAAGCATGTCGAATCCAACACCCAGGTTGCCGATCGACGCCGGCGCGAACGCGGTTACTTCATCTTTCATCTCAAACGCCTACGTTCAGAAATTTTGCGAGTCGTAGCAATTCGCCGAATACACCGCCCGCAGTCACGTCAGGTCCGGCGCCAGGGCCTTGAACATACAACGGATTTGCCGAATAGCGTGCCGTTTCGAACTGCACGATATTATCGGTCAGGTTGATGTTGCTAAACGGATGACTTGCCTCGATCGATTCGAGCCCGACAGAGACCTTGCCACTGGCATCAAGCCGCCCGACATAGCGTAATTTTTTTCCAGCCGCTTCTGCTTCCTCATACATATTTTTCACATCGTTATCGTAATTGCTCAAAGCTGCAAGAAAATTATCGATGTCTCCGTCGCGAAGAGCTTCTGGCACAAGATTCTGCACCGAAAAATCGCCAATACAAGTTGTCAGGCCAAGTTCTCGAGCGAGAATGGTCAACTTTCGCGCGACATCCATACCCGACAGGTCATCCCTGGGATCGGGTTCCGTGTAGCCATTGTCCCTAGCCTGTCGGACGATCTCGGAAAACGGCGTACTGCCATCGTACACATTAAACAGGTAAGCGAGAGTGCCTGAGAATATGCCTTGCACGGAATGAATTTCGTCACCGGTATCCACGAGATCGCGCAGCGTCGAGATAATCGGCAATGCCGCACCGACCGTCGTTTCGTAGAAAAAGTGAGAATTGCCCCGCTTTGCTTGCGCCTGCAGGTCGCGGTAATCATCAATCGGGCCACTGCAGGCACGCTTGTTGGGCGTAATGACGTGGATACCGCGCTCCAGCCATCCTGCGTACCGGGAAGCGACGTCCTCATCGGCCGTGCAATCGATAATGACTGCGTGCGGCAAGTGATCTGCATTAACACTTCGCTCAAAGGCGTCGAAATCGATTGCCACGGCGGCAGCATCGAATTGCGTCGGCCAACTGGCAAGGTCAATTTGTCGCTCGTCAAGCAACATGGACTGGGATCGTGCGATTGCGCGCACCCGCAAGTCGACGTTAAATGCTCCGACAAGTTGCTCAGCGCGACGCTCAATTTGCTGCAACAATGTTGCGCCGACCGAACCCGGACCTATCAGTCCGATAGAAATCGTTTTTGACGACAGGTAAAACCCCGAGTGCGCGGCACGCAACGCGCGCGTCGCATCGTCGGAATCGACCACCGCTGAAATATTTCTTTCCGACGATCCCTGGGCGATTGCCCTGACGTTAATGCTGGCCCGGCCCAGCGAGCCGAGGAATCGTGCAGCGATGCCAGGCGTACCTTCCATTCCGTCGCCCACGACCGCAACAATGCTCTGAGCATCGGTGCGTTCCACGCTATGAATCTGACCACTTTCAAGTTCTTCAGCGAACGCGTCTCTGATTACCTGCGTCGCACGTTCGGCGACCTCCTGCGGTACCGCGATGCATATGGAGTGCTCGGAGCTAGCCTGCGATATTAAGGTCACGGAGACGCCGGCATCCTTGAGCGCCGAGAAAAGCCGGTCCGCTGTGCCCGGCACGCCGATCATGCCCGCCCCCTCGAGATTCACGAGCGCCATGCCGCCGATGGCCGTGATCCCTTTGATGCTGTCTTGCGATTCCGCCCCCGCTTCAATTCGACTGCCCGGGTGGGAAGGCTTGAAACTGTTTCGAATGATCAGCGGAATCTCATTATCGATCACCGGACCCAGAGTCTGCGGGTGAAGCACTTTGGCGCCGAAATACGCCAGTTCCATCGCCTCGTTATAGGTTAGTCGTTCGATAACCCGCGCTTCGGGTACGCGATTTGGATCGGCGCTCATGACACCGTCGACGTCGGTCCATATCGTCAGCTCGGCAGCATCGCTCAGTGCTGCAAATATTGCCGCTGAAAAGTCGCTGCCATTGCGGCCAAGCGTTGTCTGCAGACCCTGCTCGTCAGTCGCAATAAATCCAGTGATCACGGCGATGCCGTAGTAGTTAGCAGCAACTGCCCGATCAAACTTTGCTTGAGATTCATCCCACAAAATGGTCGGACCCAATTCGGTCTGCCTGACGACCAAGACGTCCCGCGCATCTATCCAGGTCCCGCCGCGTTCTTTTGACAAGTGTTTCAACAGGGCGGCGAGCAGCCGCGCACACCAAATTTCACCATAGCCCGCAATCACGTCGCGGCTGCGCTGCGGTGCTGACTTGACCGACGCAATTGCCTTGAGTGCGACCTGAATGTCCTCTGCGTCCTTGCCCCAGTCATCCAGAACCGCGATCAGACGGTCGCCATCGATCAATGCATGTGCAGTTTCAGAGTATCGTTCGCCAATGGCGTGCAACTCAGCGACGTACCCATCATTGTCTTGTTCCGCCAGCATCGCCAGGCCCAACAATGCGTCAGTCGTTCCCGCCAACGCGGAAACGACCACACCGATGCAGTCCTCGGGGTAGTCCAGGAGCAATTTCGCAACGCGACGAAAACAATCGTCGTCGGCGAGACTGCTGCCACCGAACTTGTGAATATGCCAACGACCTTTCAATCCGTCACCTTTTTTATATGAAACAGAATTGGTGGGGCGTGTAGGGATCGAACCAAGACCAACGATGCTTCGGAGTAAATGGTGGGGCGTGTAGGGATCGAACCTACGACCAGTCGGTTAAAAGCCGAATGCTCTACCTCTGAGCTAACGCCCCGCGGGATCAGCGGGCGGCATCATACCGAACCGCCTGCGAATTTCACACCCCTTCTGACTCCATTCGTTTCAGGTATTGGTCTGCCAGGCGGGCAGCCGTGGTTTCAGGATAATCGGCCTGGA
>Ga0255051_10000825_pt1 | contig 11259 bp, 7 predicted proteins | sample JV7_2_9_MG_FD_181719 | JGI IMG/M metagenome (GOLD analysis project Ga0255051, IMG submission 181719) | Seawater microbial communities from Jervis Inlet, British Columbia, Canada - JV7_2_9 | ecosystem: Environmental > Aquatic > Marine > Inlet | place: Canada: British Columbia | collected 2016-10-06
GTTTATGCATTAATTCATTTAGATGATCGAGTGCATAATCACCAACTGATGCGGCATTTTCTATCAATCCTTCGTCTTCAATGATATTGATCGTGGTTAATGCAGCGCGGGTGATAACCGGGTTTTTCTCGTGCGTGTAATGGCCGTAGGCATAATTTTGCGCCACATCAAGCTCAGGCTTACAAACGACACTGGCGACGGGCAGAATGCCACCCCCGAGGCTCTTACCCATGACCAGGATATCCGGCACAACATTGTCGTGCTCGCAGGAAAACATTTTACCTGTCTTGCCGAGACCCGTCGGAATTTCATCAAAAATCAACAGTGCGCCTTGCTCATCGCAAGCCTCACGCACCTGCTGCCAGAAGCCTGGTGGTGCAATGTAGGGTACAGCACGGTTGGGTTCGGCGATCACCGCACTGACGTCACCTTCTTTCTCCAATACATACCGAATTTGACTTGCACAAAGCCCGGCGCTGCCTTCGCGCACACCCCAGGCATTTCGATAATCCCCGAATGGCGGTACATGCTCGGTCCCGGGCAGGAGTGGACCTACCGGTCCTCCGCGGAACATTTCTTCCCCGCCAACACTGGATGCGCCAAAACCGGCACCGTGAAATGAATCCCAGAAGGATATGGTCTTGAATCGCCCGGTGGTAGCACGCGCCATCTTTAGGGCTATTTCAATTGCATCCGAACCTCCCGTGGTAAACAGGGTTTTTGACAGATTGCCAGGCGTTATTTCTGCCAGTTTTTCGGCCAGTTGTGCCGCCACATCACAGGCATAGCGTCTCGGAGCGAACGATAATTCATGCATCTGACGGGTGATTGCTTCGATCAGGCGCGGGTGACCATAGCCGATGTGATGCACATTGTTACCGTGGAAATCCATGAAACGTTTACCGGCATGATCTTCGATCCAGATACCTTCGGCTTTGCGGATCGTGTTGAGGCAAGGTGTCGAAACAGACTGATGTAAAAAGTATTGTGCATCCCGATGCAGAATTTCTCGGGCCTCAGCATTGATATGCTTAGCCTGCCAGTCGCTTCGCCGTGGAGAACTGTTTACGTCCCCTTCCGCACCCTGTGGTGTTATTTTTGTTTTTACACTTTGTGAGTTGCTCATTATTAAGGTATATGATTTCTGGATGACTGGATAATGCGCGTATTCTGGTGGCAATCCTAGTAGAAATTATCTATCCTGAAATCGGGTTCAGCTTATAGATAAGCAAACTGTCGGATTTAGACGAAGAAACTATTTTGAGCAAATCTTCGTTCCCTCGCTACCAGGCCCTAAATTCACTAGACTCCTGATGATAAGAATATGACCGAGCAAACAGAAATGGAGATCGAATGCCCACCTACACTGTGGTCGCTTGAGCCGGTCCTCGAATGGCTCTTCAGGGAGGGTCGGCTAATCAGCGATCCGACCCGATTCGTGCAAGAATTATCACACAAGATTCTGCAGGCTGGGGCTCCGATTGATCGACTGATGCTGAATTTCCCCACACTCAACCCTCTGGTGCTTGCCATATCGGCAACCTGGACCCGTAAGACTGACACCACCATCCCATTTAGGCCCAGCCATGATATTTTACTGACTGATCGATATATCGGCAGTCCAATGCAAAAACTTCAGCAGACCCGGCAAAGCGTGCGGCAATCGCTGACTGACTTACCTGAAGATGCCCATTCCGCCTATACAGAACTCGCCGCTGCTGGTTTCACCGACTATTACGCAATGCCAATATCATTTGGCATTGGTCGAGACAGTGCTTTTATTGTTGCCACCGAAGACCCTAACGGTTTCTCGGAATGCGACGTGAAAAATCTAAGGCGATTACGCGATTATTTCGCGCCTATTCTTGAAGTGTTTTCATTACGGCACCTGTCGGCATCGCTGATGGATACCTATGTTGGCAAACGCACAAGCCAGAAAGTTCTTTCCGGCATGATAAAACGAGGGGATGCGGACGTTATCAATGCAGCTTTATGGTTTAGCGATTTGCGGGAGTTTACCCATCTCACCGAAACACTCCCCACTGACCAGGTAATCGAATTGCTCAATGAATATTTTGAATTTATCGCCGCGGCAGTGACTTCACGCGGCGGCGAAATTTTGCGGTTTATCGGCGATGCGATGTTGATTGTTTTCCCGATTGACACAAAAGTCACGAAAAAAGCCGCCTGCATCGCTGCCCTCGAATCGGCTCGAGATGCCCAGCAAACCCTGGCAGCACTCAATCATCAACGGCGACGTCATTTACAACCCGAAATTAATTTTGGCCTTGGGCTAAACGTCGGTGAAGTGATATATGGCAACGTTGGCGCTCCTGACAGGTTGGACTTTACTGTAATGGGCCCGGCGGTAAATCGCACTGCCCGACTCGAGTCGTTGACAAAAATAATCGGCGAAAGCATCCTTGTTTCAAAGGACTTTTCTGATCAAGTTGATTGCCCGATGCATTATTTAGGTGAACACGAAATGAAAGGCATCGCCAAACCACAAATGGTATTTGCACCAGACGACTCCTGTGAGTAAGCAGGTGTTGCAGGCATTTATATCGCCACCTGATAACTAAAATACAACGAATTATCAACGATTCGGTTACATCTAACCGGGCATACCCGTATTGATTTATGGCAAAAATTCATCTAGCGCCTATATTATAGGCAGGGAGGCAAAAACTTATTCCAGGCGGTCACACGCTTTGTGTTTTCGTCGTGTCGGTCTGTTCGAAGACCCGGATAAACAATCAGTTAAAAAATTAAAAATATGGCAGCAGGGAAAAAATACCAACGCATCTATTTAACTACCTTTGCATTTATTGCAATACTGATTACTGCGTCCATCATAATTATCGATTACATCGCTTCAGAAGAGTCACACATGGTCGAAGTTAATGACATCGGCGGGCGCCAGCGTATGTTGTCAGAGAGAACGGTTCATCTACTACTAGAATATGCGGCGGAACATGATGCGGGCGCCCGCAAACAAATAGTCGAATTGATCCAACTTTCGCTACAAAAATTCGATAAAACCCATAATCTATTAATCCGTGGTCGTCTTTCAGATGGTGAGATTGTTATCTTCTCCGATAGTATTGATGATATATTTTTCGACGAACCTGAATACCTCGATGAAAAGGCCCGCATATTCATTTACAACACACGTGAAGTGCTGGATCGCGAATGGTCCCCTGAACTGATATCCAGCTATTATTTGAAACAATTAAGAGAGGCCACAAAACAGGATTTACACAGCAGCCTGGAGGTTCTGGCTACTCAATATACAATGAACACTAAGTCGAGAATTACGCGCCTACGAATTATTGTTGCAATATTACTAGGCGGCATAGTCGCGGTTCTTTGCGGAGTCGGGTTAATGGTGTTTAATCCGATGTTTAAACGCATCGAGATGCAAGAGCAGGAACTGCATAAAATGGCGTTTCTCGATCCGCTAGCCAACTGTCACAACCGGCGCAGCTTTTTAGCCAATGCCAACACAACATTCGAACACAGTAGGCGCTACCACCATTCATTCGCGATACTTTATATCGATATCGACCGCTTTAAAGACATCAATGACAGCTACGGGCATGCTTTTGGTGATGAAGCGATAAAAGATATTACCCGGATATGTCAGGATAATATTCGCGACTCGGATATCCTCGGCCGCATCGGTGGCGACGAATTCGGTATCATCCTGCAAGAGTGCGGCATCGAATATGCAATCCAGACCGCAGAAGGACTACGGAAATGTATTTCAGATCATATTGTTTCAAACGAGGATGGTACGATCAGATTTAGCATTAGTCTTGGAGCGGCAACTGTTATAGACAGTGATAAGGATGTATACGACGTATTAAAACGAGCCGATAAGAATCTATATAAAGCCAAACGCAATGGTCGAAACCTGGTCATTGCGGCCTAAGAAAGGTCTTATATGTCAGGTAGAGTTATGCGACTTCAAACAGAGCCGCAGCACCCATGCCTCCGCCAATACACATAGAAACCACAACAAGCTTCGCTCCGCGTCGTTTTCCCTCGATTAACACATGCCCGGCCTGGCGAGCCCCGGTCATACCGTAGGGATGCCCGATTGATATCGCACCACCATTGACGTTGAATATTTCATTGTCGATGCCGAGTTTATCGCGGCAGTAAATCGTCTGGCAGGCGAAGGCCTCATTAATTTCCCAGAGATCAATATCGGCCATCGACTTACCGGTTCGCTCGAGTAATTTCGGAATCGCGTAAATCGGTCCTATGCCCATTTCCTCAGGCGTATTACCGGCAACAGCCATGCCCCTATAAATACCGAGAGGCGCTAAACCACGCTTTTCGGCGATTGAGCTCTCCATCAATACACAGGCTGATGCTCCATCGGATAACTGGCTGGCATTGCCCGCAGTGATGCTGCCGCCTTCGATCACAGGGTTCAGATTGGCCAGACCTTCCAGGCTTGTTTGCGGACGATTGCCTTCGTCTTTCGCGAGCGTGACATCCTGGTAACCGATTTCCCCGGTTTCCTTGTCCTTAATTTTACGCGTTGCCGATATCGGCACGATTTCATCATCAAAATTGCCGGCTTCCTGACCGGCCGCGGTACGCATTTGCGACTGCAGTGCATACTCGTCCTGAGCTTCTCGAGTAATACCAAATTTATTCACCACGTGCTCTGCCGTGAGCAGCATCGGCATATAGGCATGCCCGGCGTTGTCGATCACATTCAGATCTTTTTCATCCGCGACCCATTGTAAATATTGATTTTGCACCGCTGAGATATTGTCCTGCCCACCGGCGACAACGATATCCATGTTATCAACAATAATTTGCCTGGCAGCGATCGAAATTGCCATCAAACCGGAAGAGCATTGACGGTCAATGGTCTGCGCGGGTACGGTATCAGGCAAACCAGCCGCCAGCGAAGCATTTCGAGCGATATTCATACCGGCAGTGCCGGCAGTAAGCACCGTTCCAATTACCACATCATCAATTTCTCCGCCTTCGATACCAGCGCGTTCGACCGCATGACGAATCGGATGTGCCATCAGGGTTGGTGATTTGATGTTGTTCAAAGAACCCTTAAAAGCCAGGCCGATTGGGGTGCGAGCGGTTGAAACGATGACTGCGTCTTTCATTTAATTTCCTGTGTAATGATAGTATTTAAAATATGGCTGGCTGGAGACAATCAAGATTGTCTTTATACCACCTATACGCCATAGCATTATCCACCGTCCTCGTTTCACCCAAATTCTAACAGTCCAGGCGATCAAACAGCGACAGCAGTAGTTAATACGGGCACGCTGACAAAACCAAATCGGCCTTCACGATCAGCCCTGGAGAGCTGCTCTAGCCAGAGATCGGCGTCATCTTCGCCAATCGCGTACCAGGTAACCACCCCGCAGCCCTGATCAAGTATAGCCTGACCGGATTCAATCGAAAGCGCTTCAAATACAGCCATACGCCGGGCTTTACCCTCCAGGTTCTCGGCAATGTTGCGCTGCCAAAGACCAAAATCACCATCAAAATCCATAGATTTTTCCTTTAATGCTGGAGACCCAGTACATAATGCAGAGTCCATGTATTTAAATTCTGCGTGACCTTAGTTTTATTACAGGCTTTGCCGCGCTTAGTGACACCAGAATTACAACCGATTCTACCACCCCAATATTAAGTATGTGACAGTAAAAAACCCGAAGGCTGATCAGATTAAACTCCAGAAAACTACTTTGCTTCGGCAGTAATGGCAGTTGCGGAAAATCCTGGCCTGTCGGTGAGTAAATGAATCATGCGATAAACCGCTGGAATTAGCACCAGTGTTACCAGCATGGAAAAGCTCAGGCCCCAGACGATCACTACCGCCAGTGGCTGCAACATCTCTGAGCCTTCCCCAAAACCGATGGCAAGTGGCAACATGCCCATCACGGTCGTGAGTGTGGTCATCATGATAGGGCGTAAGCGTAAACGCGCGCCCTCGACTATAGCCTCGACCATCTCCCGGCCCTGCTCGCGCTCTACTTCAATCTGTTCCACCAGCACGATGGCGTTATTCACCACGATACCCGCCAACATGATCATTCCCAGCCAGACAGGCATCGAAATCGGGATAGTCAACCAGTGGATACCGGCGGCCACACCAATGGTGGTAAATGGAATACCCAGCAAAATGACCAATGGATTGCGCAGCGATTCGTATTGCACCGCCATCACCACGAATACCAGAAAGACGGCCAGGCCCAACAATACATAGCCCATACGCCGGCCCTCCTGCAATGTCCTGATCTCACCACCATCGTACAGGCTGTAACCTTCCGACAACGACAGATCAGCCAACCGTTCGCTGACTCGCGCCATAGCCTGTTCCGGGCCGAGATCATCGGATAATGAAGCAGTCACTTCGACGATGCGACGCTGATTGTCGCGTAATATGCTGGCCGGTGCCGGGGTGAACAACACGTTTGCAACACTACGCAGGCGCACAGGCTGGCCCCGGTGTAAACCGACCAGGATATTACCCAGATCATCTGGCGAACGAAAACCGGTGCGTGGTAGTCGCAGGCGTACATCGTACTGACGATCACCCTCGATGAAATCGGACACTACCAGGCCATCGAGTGCGGCACGTAAAGCACGGCTGATGTCATCCACACGAATGCCAAGGTCTGCGGCTCGATGCCGATCTATACTGACAGACACTTCGTTGCGGGTCTCTTCATAACTGTGGCGAAGATTAGTTAGCCCTTTAGTACCTTCAAGGCGGCTGACAATTTCCTCACCGAGGGTAGTAAGCACCTCGATGTCCGGTCCCTGTACACGGATACTGAGATCATCGTCTCCCGAACTGATACGCACACCACGGACGCCTCGCACTCGTATGCGCACATGCATTCCGGTGAGTTGTAGCGCTGCGATTTCGCGCTTCATGTCCTTAACCCATTTCTGACTGCTGCGCTTGCGCTGGTCGACTGGTATTAGTTTTACATCCAGCGAACCAGTATTTCCGGCCTGACGTTCCGAACGCCCAAATATCCGACCGCCGGAGGAGGTGAATACAGTCAATACGTCGGGTTGCGCCAGAAACAGGTTCTCAATACGTATGATGATTCCATCGGTTTCATCCAGGCGCATACCCGACTCCCCTGTCAGGCGTACGCGGATATCGCCTTCATCCATCTGCGGCAGGAAAATCTGCTTGCCTTCAAAAAATATCGGCATGGCAATTACCAGCATCGGTATCAGTATCGCCACCGGTAACCAGGGCACGCGCAGTAACAAGCGCGTGAGGGCTGAATAACCCCGTTGCATGTTGTGAATTATGACATCCATAAATCGCTGCAGAATATTCCGTTTCCTGTCATGGACCCTCGACCCCAGTGTTGGCACCAGGGTTAGCGCCACAATCAGGGAAGCGGCTATGGCCGCTGAAATAGTAATAATCAGTTCTCGAAATAACAAACCCACCAGACCGCCGATAAACAGAAACGGTAATACCGCAGCCAGATTGGTTGAGGTGGATGCGACGATGGCGCTGTTGACCTCTCGCGCTGCATTTACAGGGGCTTCGAGATCACTCTCGCCCTGACGTTGATGGCGAGCAATGTTTTCCAGCATGACGATGGTGTTGTCCACCAACAGGCCTATACCCAGCGCGAGGCCGCCGAGGGTCATTATATTTAAAGTGAGCCCACCGACATCCATGATTACAAAGGTAACCAGAATGGCAAGTGGAATGGCTGTACCGATAATCAGCGTACGCCGAATGCTTCCCAGGAATAGAAACACCACCAGCATCGCCAGTGACGCACCGGACAACGCCGCCATGGAGGCATTACGTAGTGCATGACGCACATAAGTAGACTGATCGCCAACGCGATCGACATGAATATCCCTGGGGATCAAGTCCTGCCCACGCAACCATTCAATTCGTTGACTGACTGCATCCACTACCGATACGGTATTGGCGGCAGGCTGTTTTTGTATAGAGAGCTTGATACCGGGGATGCCATTCAGTCGAATGCGTAGTTTTTCATCACCATGAATATCCATCACCTGCGCTACGTCTTCCAGGCGCAGTCCGGTTTCGGTCTGATTATCTTTCCACAATGGCAGGGCAGCCAGGTCTCCTACGTTCTGGAAGCGTCCACTGGTGCGGGCGCTGATTTCCCGGTTGGCTGTTTGCAGATTACCGCCTGGACTATCCTGGTTTTCATTGCTCAATATGGTTGAAATATCTTCGATAGTGAAACCAAACGCGCTCAGCCTTTCCTGATCCACAACTACCTGGATTTCACGCGTCAAGCCACCTCCAACCTCTGCAGCGGCCACGCCGGGGACATTTAGAAACCACTTGGCGAATGTATAGTCCACCCAGCTGCGAAGCGCTACCGGATCACGGTCTGTGGAGCTGACCACCATTTCCAGTACTGGAATCTGTGAAGGATCGCGTTTGTAGATCACGGGCGGGTTAATGGTATCCGGCAGAAATCGTTTGGCGCGATCTAGCCGGGTGCTGGCATCGCGCAACGCCATATCGATATCGGAGCCATAGGGAAAGCTCAAATCTACCGAGCTGCGGCCCTCAGTGGAGTTGGATTGCACCTGAATAGCGCCTTCGGTGATGGCTAGTTGTTCTTCCAATTGCCGTGTAACACGGTCTTCCATGATACGAGCGGGCACACCGGGGTCACTAATACGTACCCGCACATCCGGATAAATAAGATCCGGCAACAGGTTGATACCCAGCCGTTGCAGCGAACCCAGGCCCAATACCACCACCGCCAATGCCAGCATGGATACTCCAATAGGATGATGGATCGACCAGGCCGCCAGACCACCACTGCGAAATCGATGTTGCATAGCTGCTATTTCTCCTGTGGTACTGAAATATCTGCTGTTACAGATGACACCTGATCCACTGGTTTCACCACACGAACTGTCTTGCCAGACTTAAGGCCAAGAAACCCCTTGAAAACAATTTGATCACCATCATTAACGCCATCGATAATTTCGATCGATTCACCGATCTGCAGACCAATGGTCACCGCCGTGTGCATGACCTTCGAGTCATCACTGAGTTGGTAGACGAAACTGCCACGGCTATCGAATTGCAGCGCATTGAGGGGAATTAGAAGCCGTGGAGTTTCGGCGGTTTCGAGGGTGACCCGACACAACTGACCGGGACGCGCACTGCCCGGCACAGGATTTAGGCGAACCTCTACCGTACCCTGCCGGGTCTGGGCATTCACCACCGGGTGAATACGCAATATTTTAGCACTAAAGCTACGGTCACCCAGGCTGTCGATACGAACTTTAACCGCATCGCCTACCGACACCCGGCTGTGTAACTGCTCGGGCACTTGCACCGCCGCGGTCATGATATCCGGATCGAACAGGGTTAGTATGTGTTCGTTCATACTGACGACATCGCTGGGTTCTTTGAGACGTGCACTGATAATTCCGCCAAAAGGTGACTGTATCACCGTGCGGGAAAGCAGAGTACGTTGCAGGGATTCCTCCGCGCGGGCCAGTTCTACCGCGGTACTCGCGCGAGCCAGTTCATCGTCGGTGGTAAGCTTGTTCGGCACCAGTTTCTGCAGGCGTTTCAGATCCACCTCGGTCTGCTTACGCGAAGCCACAACCTTGGCAATGGCGGCACGAAGCAAGGCGTCGTCGAGTCGCACCAACAGCGCGCCCTTTTTCACTTTATCGCCCTCAAAATAGGGCAGTTCGATAATCCGTCCGGCCTTTTCACTGTGAATATGCACTGTACGTGGCGCTTCCAGAGTTCCAGTGAGAGTGCGCTTAATACGAATAGCCTGCCTTGACACCATCACGATTTCCACCGCATGGGCCGGTCGTGCGCTGCGCTTTTTACTGGTGCCTTGTGCTTCTTTGTTGACCGGGTCTGTCAAACGATCACAGGCACTCAAGTTCACCAACAGCGAAACAATAATCACGATTTTGAGACTCTTTCTAGTCAACAGTGATTGCCTGAAAATGACATCATAGCCTAACTCTATGCCTCGAAAATATTTGCGCAAGCACTATTTCTTGCTGTTAGAGGGAGCAAACAGAGTTGTATCGCGATTAAAACACTTCTCGATAAGCAAACAGACCGGCACTGCCCCCGGTGTGTAAAAACAGTTGCTTACTGCCAGCCGCTATCACGCCCTGTGCACGTAAATCCATCAACCCTGCCATAGCTTTGCCGGTATAAACAGGGTCTAATAATAGCCCTTCAAGTTGCGCGCAGCGCTTCACCGCGGTAATCATCGCCTCGGTCGCCATACCATAACCTTCGCCGAAATAACTGCCATTGGTAACAACCCTGCCCTTAGCCTGGTTGGGGTCTAAACCGAGCTGCGCCAGAACTTGCCTCAGTAATGCTTCGACTAATTGCTGTTGATCTTCAGTACTACAACTGACCGCGATACCCATTACCGGTAACTCTACCTTCGCGGCAATCAATCCCGCCAGCATACCCGCCTGGGTACCGGCACTGCCAGACGCTAATACGATTTGATCTATGACTAACTCCTGTGTGGCAATCTGCTGCAATATCTCATTCGCGCAGCGCACATAACCCAAACTACCGACCGCATTCGAGCCACCCAATGGAACCAGGTAAGGTTTTTTTCCCTCGGCTTTTAATTTTTCGATCAAAGACCCTGTATAAACATCACAGTCATCTGTTATATCCAGTCGATGAATATGGGCTCCGAGCAGGTTATCGAGTAATACATTACCATTATGGTAATAATCGGCTTTCGGCGTACCTGTAACATCTTCCAGCACCAGCTCACAGCCAAAGCCGAATTTTGCTGCCGCCGCTGCTGTTTGCCGGGCATGATTCGACTGCAACCCGCCAATAGTTACCAGCGTATCAGCCCCCTGCTGCCGTGCATCGCCCAACAGATATTCAAGCTTGCGGGTTTTATTGCCACCACCCGCTAGCCCGGTGCAATCATCACGTTTGATAAACAGATGGCAGCCCAAATCTTCAGATAATCTCGGTGCAAATTCGAGCGGTGTCGGGGCGTGGGTGATTTCCATTCTTGGAATCAGGTTAAAGTCTTTCATTTCACTTAATAGCTTCCCTGGTTAGTTTCTGGATTATTAATATATAAGGCTCTTCGGGATAATTCATGGGTTAATACAAAGGTGGTTCTCGCCAAGGCGCGGAGAACGCAAAGGATTTTATCTGCATATTCAAATAGATAAAGCATTTACCATTTATCTCTTTGCGTGCCTGGC
>Ga0255051_10000826_pt1 | contig 11257 bp, 9 predicted proteins | sample JV7_2_9_MG_FD_181719 | JGI IMG/M metagenome (GOLD analysis project Ga0255051, IMG submission 181719) | Seawater microbial communities from Jervis Inlet, British Columbia, Canada - JV7_2_9 | ecosystem: Environmental > Aquatic > Marine > Inlet | place: Canada: British Columbia | collected 2016-10-06
CCAGTTGTTCCTCGACGAGATTTTCACGCTTTAGGAATCGTCGCAAGTCCTTTTCCGTCATTTTCAATTCGAGCGACCAGCCACCGTCCTCCAGGACCTCCTCACTAAGGACCGCGCCCATGTCAAATAGTTTGGCTCGTTGCCGGCCCTGGGCGGATGACAGTTGAATCATGCGTTGCACGGTTTTCTGGCACAAACGTCGCGCGATCGCGTCTTTCAGCATCGGCAGGCCCTCGCCTGTGACCGCCGAAAGCCAGACTGCGCGGCCCTCTCCCGCGCGATTATTCGTAATACGTGGTTCGCGATCCAACTTGTCGATCTTATTGTACACGCGTATTTGCGGGACTTGATCGGCATCCAGCTGTTTCAAAACCGAATTGACCTGGCGAACGCGCTGCCATCGATTCGGATCGCTTGCATCGATGAGATGCAGTATCAAATCCGCCTCGCGCGCCTCCTGCAAGGTTGATTTGAAGGCCGCGATCAGCTCGTGCGGCAGATCGCGCACGAAACCAACGGTGTCGGCGAGTATTACGTGCTCGCCTTCCGGCAAGTCCAGTCGCCGAACGGTCGGATCCAGCGTCGCAAACAACTGGTCCTGAACATAGACGTCGGCATTCGTTAGTGCGTTGAACAAGGTCGACTTGCCGGCATTCGTGTAGCCAACGAGTGCCACAGTCGGAATTTCTGCCTTGACACGATTACGCCGATTCAAGGTGCGGCGCGTATCGACGGTATCGAGCCGCTCATTCAGCTGACGAATGCGACGACCAATCAGCCGGCGGTCAGTTTCAAGCTGGGTCTCGCCCGGTCCGCGCAGACCGATACCACCTTTTTGCCGCTCCAGGTGAGTCCAGCCTCGCACGAGTCGCGTCGACAAGTGTCTGAGCTGTGCCAACTCGACCTGCAGCTTGCCTTCGAAACTCCGCGCTCGCTGCGCAAATATGTCGAGAATCAATCCGGCACGATCGACCACGCGGCAGCGCAATTCACGTTCGAGATTGCGTTCCTGACTCGGACTCAGTGCGGCAGAAGAAATAACGAGTTCGGCGCCGTTTAACGAGATGAGCTCACGTAGCTCATCCAGCTTCCCCTTGCCGATGAAATACCGGGCATCCGGACGCCGACGCGAACTGACAAGTTCAGCCACAATTACAGCGCCCGCGGAGAGCGTCAGTTCGGCAAACTCCTCGCGTTCGGAATTATCGGGTAACCCATCGGGACTCGCGTGGACGAGCACTGCTCGCTCGCCGCTTTGCGGTCTTTCAAACAAACGCGACCTCCTGACGGAGTAGCGTCGTTATTTTGCTACTCGTCGTCGTCTCCCGATTCATCGTCCGGCAAGGGCAAACGTACATTACGAGACGGCACGACCGTCGAAATCGCATGCTTGTAGACCATCTGATTTACGCTGTTCTTTAGCAAAACCACGAACTGATCGAAGGAGTCCACCTGCCCCTGCAACTTGATGCCGTTGACGAGGTATATAGACACAGGAACTTTTTCCTTACGCAGGATATTCAGGAAGGGGTCTTGCAACGATTGCCCTTTAGCCATATTGGGTCTCCTTATTCTTCATAATTGTTCGAGACTCGCGTCCCGGTGGCGCCGGGGTGCCCATTTGAGAATCTCTGCCGAAGCGTTCAAAAAGTCTAACACAGCCGATTACGGCACTATACGGCCAAACACGGGGTATTTCCGTCGATTTGCTGCGCCAGATGCCCGGATATGGTGTCGATAGCGCCGGCTTCAAGAGGGTTGACCGTAAATACGGACGGCTCTGAACGCAGCCACGTTAGCTGCCGCTTGGCCAGCTGCCGGGTCGCGAACAAGGCCCGATCCCTCGCCTCCTCGAACGAGCATTCTCTTTCCAGATGATTCCAGAATTGCCGGTACCCGACCGAGCGCATCGCGGAACAGTCGCGCGACACTCCCGGCCTGGCGCGGAGCGCGCGCAGCTCATCGAGAAAGCCGTTCTCCAGCATCTGATCCAATCGCACCGCGATACGCTCGTGCAACACGCTGCGTGGCTCGATCTGCAGCGCGATTTTCAGGTACGTAATGTCAACGGCCGGGACTTCGGCTTGTCGCTGCCACTCAGTCAGCGTCATTCCGCTCGCTCTGTACACCTCCAGCGCTCGTTGAATGCGCTGGCTGTCGTTCGGGTTGATTCTCGCGGCCGCAACCGGATCGACCGATTGTAGTTCAGCGTGCACGGCCGGCCATCCCACGCTGTCAGCCATGTGATCAATATCGCGACGTATCTGCTCGTCCGCGGCGGGCAGATCGGCGATCCCTTCGGTCAGCGCCCGAAAATACATCATTGTGCCGCCGGTCAGTAACGGCCAACGGCCGTGTGCAAATATCTCCTCCATCGCCGCGCGCGCATCGCGAACAAAATCACCCGCGGAATAGCTTTCCTCGGGGTCGCGTATATCAATCAAGCGATGCGGTGCTCGCGCCAGCTTCTCAGCACCGGGTTTGGCGGTGCCGATATCCATACCTCGATAAACAAGTGCCGAGTCAACGCTGATGATGTCGCACGGAAATCGCTTGCACAGACGAACGGCGAGATCTGTTTTGCCCGACGCCGTCGGACCCATCAAAAGGATTGCAAAGCGTTTCAAGAGCCCGGACAGGACACTATCGTCCGCGCAGAAAAAGACGATCGAGCTCAGACTGCGTAATAACGGTCCAGGTCGGTCGACCATGGTTGCATTGATCGGCGCGCTCGGTGTTTTCCATTTCGCGCAACAAAGCGTTCATTTCCTCAATCGTTAACAAGCGGTTGGCGCGCACGGAATGATGGCAGGCCATTGTCGCGAGGTAATCATCGCTTACATCATCGACGCGGTTGCTGTGCCCGGATTCAGAAAGATCGGCGAGCACGTCTCTCAACAAGGACTCCACGTCGGCACTTTTCAGTAAGGCTGGTACCTCCCGAACCGTGAGGCTGGTCGGTCCTGACCGATCCACGACGAGGCCCAATTTCTCGAGTACCTGCCCCGACTGCTCAACGAGGTTTGCCTCACTCTCAGCGACCGATATTGATTCGGGGACGAGCAACGGCTGACGAACAAGTTCGCGGTCGTTGTAACCCCGTTTCAGTTTTTCATAGACAACGCGTTCATGCGCCGCGTGCATATCGACGACGACCAGCCCCTCTCGATTCTCCGCCAGTATGTAGACGCCCGCCAGCTGCGCAATGGCGAAGCCAAGCGGCGGCACGTCCGTCGCTTGATCCGGCACAGGGTCGGCCGAAGGCGCAGTTGCCATTGCACGATAGACCGCCAGTGTGTCTCGCACGGCCGCCGTCGACGGTCCTCTCGACAATGGCATGGCGCCCTGGCTGAAAACCGAGTCGCGTGTCATCGGTATAGGGGCAACGTTATGGCCGCCCGGCCGCGTCTCCTTTAGAGCAACTTCGATGGCTTGTGATACGACGCCGTGGACGCGGCGGCCATCACGAAATCGAACCTCGTGCTTGGCGGGATGTGCGTTCGCGTCAACACTGGCAGGATCCATCGTCAGGTCAAGAACGTATGCAGGATAACGGCCATGAAACAGGACATCACGGTAGGCATGGCGCGCGGCATGGGACAAGGTTTTATCGCTAATGCTGCGACCATTCACGAACCAGTACTGCAAATCCGGTTGGCTACGGTTAAACGTCGGCAGACCGATCCAACCTGACAACGCAATGCCCTCAGTTTCTCGTTCAATGTAGATACATTGCTCGGCGAACGCTTCGCCACACACGTTGGCAATGCGTTGACGGCGTAGTTCTTCGTTGGATGCCGCCACCAGGTTGAGCACGGTCCTTCGATTGTGCGTCATCGTGAAAGCAACATCGGGCCTCGACAACGCCAGGCGACGAACCCACTTTTCGATGTGCCCATATTCGGTGCGCTCCGTACGCAAAAAGCGTCGCCGCGCCGGTGTGTTATAGAAAAGGTCGTGCACTTCGACCGTTGTGCCTTGTGGGTGAGCCGCAGGGATCGGCGGGCTAATCGCGCCGCCCTCGACCTCGACCTGCCAGGCCGTATCCGCGCCAAATGCTCGCGAACACAAGGTCAGCCGGGCAACCGAAGCGATGCTCGGCAATGCCTCACCGCGAAACCCCAGCGATGCGACTGCTTCGAGATCGTCGAGACTGGAAATCTTGCTGGTTGCGTGGCGCGACAGCGCCAGTGTGAGTTCATCGCGTTCGATGCCCTTGCCGTCATCACGAATCCGTATCAGCTTCTGCCCGCCGGAAACTATGTCGATGTTCACGGACCTTGCGCCGGCATCGAGACTGTTTTCGAGCAACTCCTTAACCACCGATGCCGGACGCTCGACGACCTCGCCGGCGGCAATCTGGTTGATCAGATGACTTGGTAATTGCTGTATGGGCATGCGTACACGGTAAATAACGGCGAAGACTCGCCATTTTTTCAAAACGTGCACGAAAAGTCTCGCCAAATCGGGCGAGTGGCTGTGATTGCCCCGGCGCTAGCCGCCTGCGAAGATGGGAATACTCAGTGTTTGCCCAATGCGAATCTTGTCGTTCGAGAGCTTGTTCGCCGCACGAATGGCTGCCGTGCTGACATTGTAGCGTTCCGCAATTTCCGACAACGTATCGCCGGGCGTAATCACGTGCCGCACCTGACGTGTAGGTTCACGCCGGAGATTTGCAGCGATACGCGTATCCGGCGGCGGATTTGTGTAGTAATAATTACGAATACCCGCGAGGATCGCGTTCGCAAGGCGCCCCTGATGCCCTTTGTCGCGGAGTTTGTTCTCTTCGGACGGATTCGAGATAAACGCGGTTTCGACAAGGATCGACGGCATGTCAGGCGACTTGAGAACGAGCAAGCCCGCTTGCTGCACGCTCTTGCGATGCAACTTCGCGACTTTGCCCATTTCGCGAATTACCTTGCCACCGACTTCAAGACTCGCGCTCAGGGAAGCGTTTTGCGACAGGTCAATCAGTACCGAGGCCAGAACATCGTCTTTGTCTTCGAGCGACACACCTCCCACAGACGCGTTCTCGCGCTCCGCGAGCTGCTTGGCCGCTTCGTCGCTTGCGCCTTTGGTAGAAAGCGCGTAGACCGACGCGCCATTGGCCCGCCTGTCGGAGACCGCATCGGCGTGAATGGACACGAACAGGTCGGCTTTGTTGCGGCGAGCAATGTCCGTGCGCTCGCGATGATCGATGTAGATATCACTATTACGCACCAGGACCGCTCTCATACCTTTTTCCGCATCGATGCGATGGGCGAGCTCGCGACCGATGGCCAGCGCAACGTCTTTTTCGCGCGTGCGGCGTTTGCCGACCGCACCGGGATCATGGCCGCCGTGGCCGGGGTCGATGGCAATTACAATGTCGCGACCCGGCCGATATTCCTCCGATGCTCGCTTCACGGGTGTCAGGCTGCCGCTGCGTTGCAGGTCAATGACGAGGCGATCGCCATACTTCGCGTTCGGTCCGGTCGTGAAACTGCGGGAGCGCACGCCCGCGCCGAGATCGAGCACGACGCGAAGCTGGCCGTCGGCACGGATTGCGCTGCGAATCGACGTTACCGCACCGGTGCCGCTCGGCATGTTCGTCAATGACTTCGCCAGGCGACCCTCTTTGAGGTCAACGACCAGCCGATCGGGTCCGCGGAGCGTGAAAATCTTGTGCGCTACCGATCGGCTCAGGTCCAGCACGACGCGGGTCTTGTCGTTTTCAGTCCAGATGCGGACATTTTCCACCGTGGTGCCGGCGGTTGCCGCCAGAGGCAGCAGCAGACACAGGATGAGCGCGATGAGTCGACGTCGAGCCATAAAAATAGGGGGAAACCAGATTCCGGGATTATGTTCGGTGAGTATACGAATCTGGCAGCAAAAACCAAGACTTTTCGCTTCAAAATTATAAAGATACCGAGCTTAGTTAATCTTCTGAATCAGGACGAAAGAAAGGTCTCGAGCTGCGCTTTGCCACGCTCGCTCAAGGCCGTAAGCACGAGCTGGCGACCATTGTCATGGTAGGCCAGCGCCAGGGACAGATCGGCCTGTGCCCTAAGACCCGGTGCCCGATCCGGCCACTCGACCAGGCGCAAGCCGTCATCAAGTTCGTTCCAGCCGAGGTACCGCAGCTCGTTTTCGTCCGACACCCTATATAGATCAATGTGATAGATAGTAGCGCGCGACAAATTGTAGGGTTCAACCAGCGTGTACGTCGGGCTGGGCACCGGCCCGTCATGCCCAGCCGCTTTGATCAACGCGCGAGCAAACGTGGACTTGCCAGCCCCCAGCTCACCGCTCAGCAATACGGTCCACCCGGCGAGGTCATCAGGCAGCCGGTCGAAAAATTGCCTGGCGAAATCGATCGTGGCCGATTCGTCGGCGAGAAAGAAATTCACGGGTTGATGACGGCGCGCAGCTCAGCAATAAGGTCGGATGCGATCAGACCCCGCTGGCCGCTGGCCGCGGCAATATCGCCGGCACGCGCATGTACTTCCACGCCCACGAGCGCCGCCTGCACCAGGGTCAGACCCTGCCCCAGCAATGCTGCGATGATGCCCGTGAGCACGTCACCCATGCCGGCGGCCGCCATGCCCGGATTACCCGAGGTGCACAGGGAAGGTGCTTCGCCATTCGCAGCGATCAGTGAGCCTGCACCCTTTAACACAGCGACGCCGCCATAGCGCTCTCGCAGCGCCCGAACTGCGGCAAGCCTGTCCGACTGAATATCGGCAGCGGACTGCCCAAGCAGTTTCCCCGCCTCACCCGGATGTGGAGTGATGACCCGCGTATCCGCGTGGCCTGGACTTGCCGCCAGTAAATTGAGCGCATCCGCATCCCAGACGGCGGGCCGGGTATCGGCCACCATCAGCTCGAACAGAGCTTGAGCCCAATCCGACTGACCCAGCCCGGGACCGAATGCGATCACATCAGCTTTCTCCAACAGCGGCTCCAAATCCGCGGCATCGACAACGGCATGAGACATGAGTTCGGGCCGCGTCGCTGTGAGAATCGCCGCGTGCGACGGGGCCGTCGCGACGCTGACCCGGCCAGCGCCTGCCCGCAGCGCCGCCTCGCCACAGAGTCGGACGGCTCCAGGCATTCCTTCGCCACCGCCGATAACGAGAACATGACCGAAGTCCCCTTTGTGCGCTGCTCGCTTTCTCGGCGGCAATGCCGCCTGCAGGACTGCATCGTCAATGCGCTGGAACTCGGCGCTGACGGCCTCCCTGCATTCATCAGGGATGTCGAGGCCGTCGTACGCCAATTCGCCGCAATGATCGGCCGCACGATCGAGAAACAGGCCTGTCTTCAGGCCGACAAATGTTGCGGTCAGGTCGGCATGCACGGCGCCACCAAGGCGGCGACCCGAATCGCCTTGAATGCCGCTGGGAACGTCCAGCGCTACGACATTGGCCGAATGCTCGTTGATCGCTGTGACGGCTTTCGCGAATTCGCCGCCAAGCTCCCGCTCAAGGCCACTGCCCAGAATCGCGTCGACCAACAATTCCGCCTCAACGTCGAGTTCGCCCGCCCACGGCATGACCACCCCGCCTTCGGCGGCAAAATCGCCATACGCCCTGGCCACATCGCCTTGCAGCGACTCCGGGTCGACCAGGGTCAGAACAGAGACAACGATGCCGTCGTTGGCTGCGAGTCGCGCAACCACGTAGCCGTCGCCACCATTGTTGCCAGGCCCGCAAATTACCTGCCAGCGTTTGGCATCGGGAAAACGCTGCCGTGCAAGTCGTACAGACGCCACGCCCGCGCGAGTCATCAACGTGTAGCCGGGGATGCCATGATCCTCGATAGCGGCACGATCGATCTCACGAACGGACGCAACGGAATAGATGTTAGTGGGCAGTCGTTGCATTGGGGCGATTATACTGTCACGCAGCACGGAACTGACATTGACGATATCCACGAACGCATACGGCAATACCGATATGGCGGCTCTCAAGACAGAGGTCGTCGATTGGTGTCATGAGCTTGGCTTCCAGCAGGCAGGCGTCAGCGATGTCAATCTCGCAGAAGCCGAGGACCGGCTCAAGGCTTGGCTGGACTCGAGATTCCACGGCACGATGGACTATATGCAGCGTCACGGCAGCAAGCGCAGCCGGCCCGACGAACTCGTGCCGGGGACCGTGCGTGTCATCTCGGTGCGCATGGACTATCTGCCGGAAATGCAGGACGCAGCCAAAGGACTTCTCGATGACGACTCACGCGCCTACATATCCCGCTACGCCCTTGGTCGCGATTATCACAAGGTGCTGCGCGGCCGCCTGCGTACGCTGGCTCGCCGAATTGAAGAACGCGTCGGCGAATTCGGATACCGGGTTTTTGTCGACAGCGCGCCAGTCCTGGAAAAGGCGCTGGCCGAGAAAGCAGGCATCGGCTGGATCGGCAAACACACGAATGTCATCAATCGGGATCACGGTTCATGGTTTTTTCTGGGTGAGCTATACACGAACCTGCCGCTACCGACGGACCCGCCCGAAGAATCGCATTGCGGTACTTGCACCGAGTGCATCGAGATCTGTCCAACCAAAGCTATCGTCGCACCCTACTCACTCGACGCGCGGCGCTGCATTTCTTACCTGACGATCGAACTAAAAGACGCAATTCCTATCGAGTTTCGCAAGGCGATCGGTAACAGAATATATGGCTGCGACGATTGTCAGCTGTTCTGCCCATGGAACAAGTTTGCCAAACCAACGGCCGAAGGCGACTTCGCGCCAAGGCATGGGCTCAATACGGCGGAGCTCACCGAGTTGTTTTCCTGGGATGAAGCAACCTGGCTTCAGAAAACGGAAGGCAGCGCAATGCGACGCATCGGGTTTGAACGTTGGCTAAGAAACATCGCCATCGCACTCGGTAACGCGAAAAGCACGCCCGGGGTTATAGTGGCGTTGCAGGAGCGGCAGCACGGAGAATCTGAAATGGTCACCGAGCATGTAGCGTGGGCGCTTGCGCAGCATGATAAGCAAGATAATAAGGAGACGAACGATGTTTGATGCACCCGATTCGCCATACCTCGTGCCGTTTGATGGCAGTTTCAAAGTGGCATCCGCCAGCACGACGCCTTTAACCGACGGGCACCCGCACAAGGGCAAACATCGTGCCAAACGAACCGAAGATTTGAACAAGTTGCAGCGCGTTCTCGCCGCCGGTGATCGCCATGCCGTCCTGTTGGTATTCCAGGCAATGGACGCGGCAGGCAAGGACAGTACGATTCGCTCCGTCATGCAGGGCGTCGACCCGTCCGGCTGCCAGGTCTTCAGCTTCAAAAAGCCCTCGAGCCTCGAACTCGACCATGATTTTCTATGGCGCACCACTTGTCGTTTGCCGGAACGCGGTCGCATCGGAATTTTTAACCGCAGCCAGTACGAAGAAGTGCTGGTGGTGCGTGTGCACCCCGAGATTCTTGGCTATCAGAAATTACCCGGACAGGTAAATCTCGAAACCATATGGGATCGACGACTAACCTCCATACGACAACAGGAGGAACATCTGGCCAACAACGGCACGGTGATACTCAAATTCTGGCTCAACGTTTCACGAGATGAGCAAAAACGACGCTTCCTCGCACGCCTCGACGATCCCGACAAGAATTGGAAGTTTGAGCCACATGATGTCGAGGAACGTCGCTCCTGGGATGACTATATGAAAGCGTACGAGGACGCGCTGAACGCGACATCGAGACCGTGGGCGCCGTGGTATTCGATTCCAGCCGACGACAAACCATACATGCGCGCGCGTGTCGCGGACATCATTATCGACACTCTACAAAGCATCGGCCTAAAGTACCCGGAACCCTCAGACAAGGATCGTGGCGAGTTCGCTTCGGCTCGCGCAGAGTTGATCGGCGGCGATTCATAAGGACCGATAGCGAAATGGGTCTGACTTTTTCCCCAATTATGTGGCCCAGTCGATACCCATCGTCGCGCTAATGACGGGACAATCTCCGTTTTTCGACGAGATCTCGCTTTGCAGGAATACCCGGCCACAAATTCGGATTACAGACGCTCATTACTTGAGGGTCTCGAACTGTTCAAAGATGTCTCTCCTAACGATATCAATGATTTACTGCAGCGCTGCGACCGCCGCGATTTGGAAATCGGCGAATTGTTGTTGTCACCAGGCGAAATCAACGAGCACGTATTCGTCGTGCTATCCGGCTCGCTAAACGTTTACGTCGGCTCGCCGGAATCGCCCGTACTCGCGACCATGGAATCCGGCGCCTGCGTGGGCGAAATGTCCATTATCGAAGACCGCGACCCGTCGGCCTATGTGATTGCAGCAGAAGACGCGCATATGCTCGTCATCCACAAATCGATCCTGTGGGAGATGGTCGATGCATCACATGCGTTCGCAAAGAACCTGCTGATGGTGTTGTCGGAGCGAGTTCGCAGTCACAATCGTGTCATCGCCGACAGCTACGGCGAGATGCGCAAATTCGAGCGTCACGCATCAACCGATGCGCTGACCAACCTGTCGAATCGGCATGCCATGCAGGAATTGTTTCCGCGGACCATTGCAACCTGTGTCGAGAAAGGAAAATCCGTAAGCATGATGATGATCGACATAGACCGATTCAAGCAATTCAACGACATGTTCGGACACATTGCCGGCGATCGTGCACTGTCCGCTGTTTCGGACGTACTGCGCACGCACTTTCGGTCACACGATTTATTGGTGCGCTATGGCGGCGATGAATTCGCCGTGTTGCTGCCTGGTGTCGATTTGCCGCAAGCGTTAGCGCTTGGCGATCGCGTAAGAAAGGCAGTTTGCGGAACAACGGGCGACGGATCGGACTCTCTGATCCAGATTCCGCTCAACATCTCAATCGGCGTCGCCGAAATGGTAAAGGATGGCACGCTCGATAGCTTGGTTCGCGATGCCGATGCAGCTCTTTATCGTGCGAAGCACGCAGGCCGCAACGTTGTCTCACAGTAGTCGATGCAGAAATTGCTAGACCGCAATAACGACATTATCGATCAGGCGGGCCTCGCCTAGATTAGCCGCAGCCAAAACCACGAGATCGTCACAGTCACGATCCGGAACCTCCAGGTTTTGCGCCCGCCGAATGGCAAAGTAGTCAACCTCGAAACCCGCGTCAAAAAGGCGCTGTCTGGCAGCCGACTCAAGCTCATCAAAATTGCGGCGACCATTCTGTAACTCCTCGCCCGTCGAGTGAATTACTTCGTAGAGCCGCGGCGCGACAGTACGCTGCTCGTCGCTTAGATAACTGTTGCGCGAACTCAGG
>Ga0255051_10000828_pt1 | contig 11253 bp, 15 predicted proteins | sample JV7_2_9_MG_FD_181719 | JGI IMG/M metagenome (GOLD analysis project Ga0255051, IMG submission 181719) | Seawater microbial communities from Jervis Inlet, British Columbia, Canada - JV7_2_9 | ecosystem: Environmental > Aquatic > Marine > Inlet | place: Canada: British Columbia | collected 2016-10-06
AGCCATGACTTACCAATCGTGCAGGTTGTAGGGCCTGCAGATGGCAGCGACATCGATATTAACGAATCCGAATATCTCGAGCATGGTGTACTCGTCAATTCCGGCGAATACGACGGCATGGATTTTGATGCGGCCTTTGATGCCATTGCCGACTACTTTGAGAAAACCGGACGCGGCAGACGAACCGTCAATTATCGATTACGCGATTGGGGTGTGTCGCGGCAACGATACTGGGGCACGCCGATTCCGATCATCTACTGCGACGATTGTGATGCGGTTGCAGTTCCAGAGGATCAGTTGCCCGTTGTGTTACCCGAGGACGTCGAATTCACGGGGCACGGCTCACCGCTGAAGGATATTCCCGAATTCATCAATGCGCCTTGCCCGAAATGCGGCAAGGACGCACGTCGAGAAACCGATACTTTCGATACGTTTGTCGAGTCGTCCTGGTATTTCGCGCGTTACGCCAGCCCGGACAACGATGAGGCTATTCTTGATAAACGCGCCGCTTATTGGACACCAGTGGACCAATACACGGGTGGCGTAGAACACGCCATCCTGCATTTGCTGTATGCCCGCTTCTTCCAGCGCGTCATGCGCGACGAGGGCCTGACTGATGTGTCGGAACCATTCACGAACCTGCTGACACAGGGGATGGTCCTCAAGGACGGCGCAAAAATGTCCAAGAACAAAGGCAATACCGTTGATCCACAGGTATTGATTGAGAAATACGGCGCTGACACCGTGCGCCTGTTCATGATGTTTGCGGCGCCGCCCGAGCAGGCGCTCGAATGGTCGGACGCCGGCGTGCAGGGTAGCTATCGTTTTCTAAAACGCTTCTGGACTTCGGTCCACAGCCACGCTGATGGCGGGCCGGTTGCTGACCTGGACGTCGATTCGTTGACGACCGATCAAAACGACCTGCGCCGAAAAACACACCAGACGATTGCCAAAATCAGCGACGACATCGGCCGTCGCTACACGTTCAATACTGCTATAGCGGCATCGATGGAGCTGCTGAACGCTGTCAATCGAAGCAAGGACTCGTCAGAAGAAGGGCGTGCGGCTATCCGCGAGGCGCTCGAAGCAGTTATTCTTATGCTATCGCCGATGGTGCCGCATATCTGTCACGAACTGTGGTCCGTACTGGGTCACAAGACGGCGTTAATTGACGTTCCATGGCCGATTGCGGACGAACTGGCACTGGAGGCCGATCTCGTCGAAATCGTAGTACAGGTTAATGGCAAGCTGCGCGGGCGCATATCCGTGCCAACCGGTGCCGATAATGATTCGGTGATCACAGACGCGTTGGCCGACCCCAACGTGCAGCGCTTTTTGGGTGATCAGGAAATTCGAAAGACTATTGTAGTGCCTGGCAGGTTGGTGAACATTGTTGTCTAGAGCCCTGTTAACAGTTCTGGTTTTGCTTCTCGCAAGCTGCGGGTTTCATTTGCAGAACGCGTTTATCGTTCCGGCGGAAATGCAACGTACCTACATTGCTACCGAAGACCGGTACAGCTTGTTTTACCAGTAATTACGACGACAGCTGCAAGCGGCCGGCATGCAACTGGCCGAAATTCCTGACGAATCAACAGCAACGCTAACAATTAGTGTGGATGAAACCGATCAACGCGTGCTGTCGGTGTCCGCTCTAAATGTCCCGACCGAATACGAAGTTTATTATGCGATCGAATATGCTGTTGACAGTGGCGAAACAAACTTGCTCAAGCCGCAAAGGATTGCGCTAAGTCGTGATTACACGTACGACGAAACGCTCGTGCTCGGCAAAGCGCACGAGGAACAGCTGCTGCGCGAGGCAATAGTTAAGGACATTGTACGCATCGTCCTTAAGCAGCTAGGAACCCTGTAGATCCTGTCCGACACATCTGTCAACGTGCTTCGAATCGCTGATGTCTCACCGGCATCGATTGAGGCGCTGCTCGATCGTTTTGATCTGTCTGTTGTCATGAAGCCGCCCAAAGGGCCGGTCACAGGGTCTTTTTGGGGCGACAGTGAAGCGGGTATTGTAGGTCGTCGTGTATTCGTTCGACCCGACACACCGGTGCATTCCTTGCTGCATGAGGCGTGCCACACGATTTGCATGAGCAAGGAGCGCCGCTCGAATCTCAATCGTGACGCCGGTGGTGATGATCTCGAGGAGACGTCCGTTTGCTATCTGCAAATTCTTCTCGCGGACGAGATCGCTGGCGTCGGCAAGGTTCGACTCATGCAGGACATGGATTCCTGGGGTTACAGTTTTCGGCTAGGTGCCACCAGGCGTTGGTTCGAAAACGACGCTGACGATGCCGTCGAATGGTTGCTCAATCATGGGCTGGTTGACAGGGCTGGTTTACCAACTTTCAAGCTTCGCGGCGGTGTATAGTTTCATATGGCCTGGGTTCGTTACGTTCTGTATTTCGCTGGAGTTGCTGTCGTCACTTTCGCATTGACGCAGCTCGAACTTAATTTTCCCGGCAGCCTCAAATTGCATGTCATTGTGAGTGAGAGCGATCAATTCGGCACCAGCGAGTATTCGCCTATTGAGATAATCCAGCCTTTGATACTCGGGATCTGTGGTCTGCTTATGGCCTGGGTTGCAAAACACTGTCCGTCACAACGACCAATTGCGTTTCCATTCGGTGGACTTGCCCTCGCGTTCCTAATTCGGGAGCTCGACTATTTTTTCGATCTTTACCTGATCGACAATCTCTGGCAGGTCTTGACGGCGATCGCGGGTGCCTTCGTCATCACCTACACGTACCGGCAGCGCCGCCGGCTGAAAATAGCCTGGGGCCGCATCTGGCCATCGCCAGGTATTGCCCTGTTGTTTGCCGGTGCGATCATTTTATTCGCGTTCGTCCGGCTCGTTGGTCACGAGCCACTCTGGATGTCGATTCTCGGTGATGACTACACGAGGGTCGTCAAACTAGCGGTTGAAGAGTTCATCGAGTTGATGGGCTACTTTCTGTGGTTAATCGGCACGATCGAGTATGCGTACCAGGCGCGCGCAATTGCTTACAGAGACCCTCAGCCGGCCGTGCAACGGCGGCGCGAAAAGCGCCGCCACGATCAGGAAGGTCCTTACTAAACCGGCCTTGGCTCTAGAAACAATCCCAAACAGTACCAGCTATCTTTTCGGCGTAGGCACGGGCGGCCAGGAGAGCTTTGCACGATTGAAATTCGTCCGCATTTATCGGCTTGCCAATTCTCGGTGGCCCTTCGTCATAGCCAACATTGATGATTTCGCAAACCAACGGCCCTTCAGAAGAAATACCGGTAATAAGCTGAATTGCGGGCTCGTTAAATTTGCCGCCGACGTCGAGGCCATTCACAATGCTTTCCAGAAGCGCCTGTTTAGGGGAATCGGAGTTGTAGCAGGCATGCGCAAAATTGGCGTCAAAATTCGTCATTGGCGGTGATATCGTGGCAAGGTACTCTGGCGTCCAGCACGGGCAATCGCCCACTTCCTGCAAGCACGGCATCGCCGGGTCGGAATCGCTCTTTAAGTGATTGTAATTCCGTAGAATATTCTGATTGGGCACATCGAGTTCTTCCAAAAGATCCGCGTCGTGAGCTTCGCAGTACGCCACACATAAGCCGTACAGACCAGGTGTTGCGTCGACTAGCGGATCGCAAACCGTCTCAACGGCCGGTGTCTCGCCGTCTGGAGTTTGTGCAGTTGCCGGTGCGCTGCCGATCAAAGCGACAGTCGCTGAAATAAGAACCAGTAAGTCACGCATGATATTTCTCCGTCGTCCATGAATGTGCGGCATGGCCGCGCGTATAACGCAAGCGCCGGAGATAGGAGTGGCAACGTCGGAGAGTGATGCGGCAGATAGCCGCTACTCTGGCAACCCCGCTGTCCTGGGTTTTCACCGTTAGACCGGAAGCTTTGCGTCCCCGCCTTTCGACGGGTTTGCCGTTTACAGATTAGGACTAGTTTCTGCGGCTCAGTCGGCGCCGTCAATCGCTAGTTGACAGAATGCGCAATTTTTTTTGCAAGACCGCGCGGCGTCTGTTGTTTGTTGTCAGGGAAAAATAACTTATTGCGATGCTGCTTTGACAAAACCATCCTGAATTGAACAAAACAGCCGACTTGGCGCTATCTATACTTGCGTGGGATTCGGCGCGTCGCCATAGACTTCGGCCGGATCGAAAACCTTATCGGTATCCGTCCATTCGAGCTTGACGTGTCCTTCCAGCTGTCGCTGTTCATATTCAACGCCGACAGGCACACGACGGTAAAAACAACTTCGATAACCGACATGGCAACTGGCACCACCGGCCACGTTGACGCGCAGCCAGATGCAATCCTGGTCGTCATCAATGAGTAGTTCTTTGACGGTTTGCACGAAACCGCTGGTCGCACCCTTGTGCCACAGGGTTTGTCGGCTGCGGCTGTAATAATGCGCTTCACCTGTCTGGATGGTGAGGCCCAGTGCCTCGCTATTCATATAGCCCTGCATCAGCAATTCGCCGGAATCGGCGTCGGTGGCGATGGCTGTGATCAAGCCACGATCGTCGAATTTAGGCGCGAGATCACTGCCTTCTTCGACCTGTTCGACTGATTGGCGAGCTTTAAATCTGACCGATGTGACAGACATTGCGTGTCCTCGAGAAAAGGCTCTGCGGGGCGGCAGAATACAAGGCGTAGCGGGCGGCGGCAATATTGCTATCATGCACGCGCTATGACGCTACGCTTCCACGACACGCTACAGGGTAAAAAAGTCCCCTTCGAGCCGCTCAAAGACGGCGAGGTGACGATGTACCTTTGCGGACCGACTGTTTACAACTACGCTCACATCGGCAACGCCCGGCCGGCAGTCGTGTTCGATTTGCTCGCAAGGTTGTTGCGCCGGAGTTACAAGCTGACGTTCGCCCGCAATATTACAGACGTCGACGACAAAATTAACGCAGCGGCTGTCGAAACCGGAAAGCCTATTGACGAGATTACTGCCCGGTTTATTAAAGCTTACAACGACGATATGGGTGCACTGGGTGTGCAAGCTCCAGACATCGAACCGCGGGCGACAGAGCACATCGCCGAAATGATCGCGATGATAGAAACGCTGGTCAGTAAGGGCAATGCCTACGAGGCCGAAGGACATGTGTTATTCGATGTTGGCAGCCACGCGGACTATGGTGCGCTGTCCAAGCGAGATCTGCGTGAAATGATCGCAGGGTCACGCGTGGAGGTCGCTCCGTACAAGAATGCACCACATGACTTTGTCCTGTGGAAGCCATCCACGTCTGAATTGCCCGGCTGGGACTCGCCGTGGGGTCGCGGGCGTCCAGGCTGGCACATTGAGTGCTCGGCGATGGCGAGGAAACATCTCGGTGAGACGATCGATATTCATGCCGGTGGCAGGGACCTGATTTTCCCACATCACGAAAACGAGTTGGCGCAAAGTCGTTGCGTACACGATGGCGCCGAGTTTGCACGCTACTGGCTGCACAACGGTTTCCTGTCGATGGACAGCGAGAAAATGTCAAAGTCGCTTGGCAATGTGCTGCTCGTGCACGACATGATCAAAACAAATCCCGGGGAGGCGATTCGGCTGGCGCTGCTCGGCGCGCACTATCACCAGCCACTCGATTGGTCGGACGACACGATTGGCTCGGCAAAACGCATGCTCGATCGTCTGTACGGCGCTGTGCGCGGTATCGAAGTGAGTGCCGAGGCGCGGAAGGCCGCTCAACCGTCTGCAAAGTTGATCGAAGCACTCGAGGACGATCTCAATACGCCGAAAGCGTTGGCAGAGATGTTCGCCATGGCAAAGGAATTGAATAAAACAAGCAACGATGCTGAGAGAGAGCGATTTGCATCGACGCTGTATGCGTCGGGAGATTTAATGGGCCTGTTGCAGTCCGATCCCGAGTCCTGGTTTGCCGGAGATATCGAAGGCCAATTGTCGGCTGACGACATTGAGGCGTTGATCAAAAAGCGTAACGAGGCGCGCGCAGCAAAAGACTTTCAAGCAGCGGATGCATATCGCGACCAACTGACCGACGCCGGCATCAAGATTGAAGATGGAGTCGATGGTACGAGTTGGAGGCGAGTTGGCTAGCGAAGTACAGGCTGCTCAGGATGATGTCATCAAAGAATTTGCGTTTTTGGATGACTGGATGGATCGCTATCAGTATCTGATCGATCTCGGCCGGCGTCTGCCGCCTTTAACTGCGTCGGAATTGGTCGACGAAAACAAGATTAAGGGCTGCCAGTCACAGGTGTGGTTTGTTGCTGACCAACACAACGGGCGTCTTACGTTTCGCGCTATTAGCGACGCGGCGATCGTATCCGGGCTGATCGCGCTGCTATTGCGAATATACAGTGGCCGGTATCCGCAGGACATTCTCGATACGCCACCGAATTTCGTGGTTGCTCTGGAGCTTGAGCAGCACCTGAGTGCCACGCGCAGCAATGGCCTGTCGTCAATGCTCAAAGCAATACGTGCTTTTGCGACTGAGGCTTTGCAGGCGGCGTAATGGTCAAAACGCTGGGAAGGTTGCTGGCCTTACCAATGCTCGGATTAGTCTGGCTGTATCGTCTGGCGGTTTCGCCCTGGCTGGGAAATAATTGTCGTTACGAACCCAGTTGTTCGGAATACGCAATGGACGCTTTGCGCCTTCACGGTGCGTTCCGCGGCGGCTGGTTGGCCGTAAAACGAATCGGTCGATGTCACCCATGGGGTGGATCTGGATTCGATCCTGTGCCCGAGAAGCAAGAGGATCGCGTTGAGGTTGACTAAAGCCGCCCCAACAAGTTGCGCCTGGTATTTTTCCAATGTGCGGTCGCGAGTATCAGCGATCCGGCAATTGTAAATACCCTGTCTGCAGTCAGACCGAGTTGCGAGTGCGCGAACGTTGCTCCGATTGCCAGCAATAACATGCCAACTGCGCCGGCGGCAACAATGCGCAGATCGCGATGACGACGAAAACCGATACTGAGTGCAATGACGCTGAGCGGTAACACGACAACCAGCATCTGGGCATGCAGATGCCCCTCCGAGAATTGGGCGAGAAACGGCAGACCGGCCACAACGATTGGCAAGGCGAGGCAATGCGCAAGGCAAAGCGCCGAAAGCGCGACTGCAGTGCCGTCGAGCCAATCCGTCGATTTTTGTGTATCTTGATTCATAGGGAGTTGCCGGTCGCGAAGGATATATTATAACATTTGCGGCTTCAAGCTTTTGTAAAACAACAACTTGCACATGCATGAGAGCACAGGAAACCATGGATAAACGATTGCTCGCGATACTTCACTGCCCGATCACGCGCAAGGGGCTGTCGCTGGCGAAGCCTGCGACGCTCAAATCCGTCAATGCTGCGATCGAATCGGGCACGCTGTGTAACCGCGACGGGGAAACACTGCATGAACCGCTCGCCGAGGCACTGCTGACCGACGACGGGAAGGTCCTTTATCCGGTCGCGAACGGAATTCCGGTGCTCCTGGAAGGCGAGTCCGTCAATATGGAGCAGCTTGGTTAATGAATCGCGGAGCCTGTATGATCGTAAGGCATACACGATGACTCCTACTGCGTGAAAATTCAGGCAAATCAGCTCAATTCGCAGCTGCAGAAAAGCCTGGCACCCTGCTACCTGGTTACTGGCGACGAGCACCTGCTCGTTTCTGAGGTGCTTGATGCGATTCGAGACGCAGCTCGACAACAGGGGTTTGCATCGCGGGATCTGCACGTCGCAACAACGGGTTTCGACTGGGCGCAACTGCGTGACTCGACATCGAATCTTTCGCTGTTTGCCGAAAAGCGAATCGTCGAATTGCGACTGCCAACCGGCAAACCTGGACGAACCGGCAGTCAGGCCATAGTTGAGCTTATCGAGCAGACCGGGCCAGATCTGCTGCTGCTCGTGAGTGCACCCAAGCTTGATCGCAACGGTCAGGCGTCGAAGTGGGCAAAAGCGCTGGAATCGACGGGGGTCAATATTCAACTTTGGCCGATCGGCCCACGCGAGCTTCCGGGCTGGATTGCCGAGCGAATGCGGCGTGTCGGGTTGCAACCCGATCGTGGTGCCGTGTCAATAATCGCGGACCGTGTCGAAGGGAACCTGCTGGCAGCAGGGCAGGAAATCGAAAAGCTCAGATTAATTCTCGGCGAAGGCGAGGTTAGCGAAGCCGAAGTGAGTTCGGCGGTGGCCAACAGCAGCCGCTACGATGTATTCAAGCTTGTCGATGCTTCGTTGTCAGGAGATGCGACGCGAGCAATTAAGATTTTGACGGGACTGCATGCCGAAGGCGTCGAGCCCGTCATCATCGTCTGGGCGCTGACGCGCGAGCTACGTTCGCTTGCAAGCGTTGCGGACGCGATTGCAGGCGGATTGGATCTGAGTGCCGGAATGAAAAAGGCCAACGTCTGGCGAAGTCGTCAACCGTTCGTAAGGAGTTGCATCGCGCGGCACCAGGAGCGTGACTTTCATCGCCTCCTCAAGGCCACAGGACAGGCTGATCAGGCCGCTAAAGGCCAGTTGCGCGCCGACCCGTGGCAACTGATCACTGTGATAGTGCTTGAACTGGCGATGGGCCACAGGAGAGCTGCGTGAGTTGCACCCGTGACGGGGTGACTGTGGGATGAGCCCAATCGGGATTTTCGGCGGTACGTTCGATCCAATTCATTACGGCCATCTGCGAACAGCTTTCGAGATGTTGCAGGCCTTGCGTTTCGGTGAACTTCGATTCGTGCCGAGCGGCGATCCGCCACACCGCGGCAAGACCTATGCACCGGCGTCGCTGCGACTCGATATGGTCCGTGCAGCGACAGCGAATGAGCCAAAATTTGTCGTTGACGATTCTGAAGTCCAGCGCCAGGGTCCGTCCTATACCGTTGATACGCTAGCGATCATGCGGCAGGAACAACCCGATGCACCAATGGGTCTGATACTCGGTATGGATGCTTTTCTCGGGCTGACGGACTGGCATCGCTGGGATGAGATTCTCGACTATGCACATATCGTCGTCGCGCACCGGCCTGGCTGGCGGGCGCCTGACATTGGCGCCATTGGCGAACTGATTACCGAACATGGAACGCATCGCATTGATGATTTGCATGAGCGACGCGACAACCTGATTTATATACATGCCGTGACCCAGCTTGAGATTTCGTCGACAGAGATTCGAGACCTGGTGGGTGCGGGCCGTGACCCACGATTCTTGATGCCCGACGTCGTTCGCGACGTCATCAATGAAAGCAACTGTTATCAGGAGAATTAATTTGAGCAAAAAAGAGAGTCACGCATGAACAGCGAAAAACTAAGTGCACTGATCATAGAAGCGCTTGGTGACACCAAAGCGACGGATATTGTCAGGCTCGATGTCCGCAACATGACATCGTTCACCGATTACATGATCGTTGCCAGCGGTACGTCCAACCGACACGTAAAGGCACTCGCAAATAATGTGGCCGATAAAGCCCGGGAAGCGGGCCATCGCCCGATTGGAATCGAAGGTGAGGAAGGTGGCGAATGGGTATTGCTGGACCTGCAGGATGCGCTCGTGCACGTCATGCTGCCGAAAGTGCGTGAGTTTTATAATTTGGAGAAGCTCTGGTCGCTGGAATCGGCCGATGACCTGGCCGCGACCGACCGATAGTGCACATTCGACTGGTTGCCGTCGGCGACCGCCAACCGACCTGGGTTGACGAGGCTTTCGACAAATACTCGGGAAGATTTCCACGGGAATGGAAGTTCCGCATTGACTGCGTTGCTACTGCGCGACGGACTAAGAATAGCAATTCGCAAGACGCGACAATTGCAGAAGGTGAGCAAATACTTTCTCGTGTCAAAACCAACGAGCAGGTAATTCTGCTGGATGAGAGAGGTACACAATTGACCAGCCAGGCTTTGGCATCCCGATTATCCGACTGGCAGGCGGATGGCCGCGATCTATGTTTTGTGATCGGCGGTCCGGATGGTGTATCGCAAGCCTGTCAGCAACGGGCTGATATCACGTGGTCTTTATCTCAACTGACATTGCCACACGGATTGGCGCGTGTGGTGTTCGCTGAGCAAATGTATCGTGCCTGGTCGTTGCAAAGTGGACATCCGTATCATCGTGACTGAGTCTGGGCCGCTGTTTCACCTCGCGTCGTCGTCACCACGGCGCACGGAAATTCTTGCGACGTTGGGCATTGCGTTTACGGCGCACGGTGTCGACGTTGACGAACAGCGTGAAGGCGATGAGACGCCCGATACGATGGTGCTGCGCCTGGCATCAGCCAAGGCGGCGGCGGGCCGACTGGATCGATCAGAGCCGGTGCTGGCGGCAGATACGGCGGTTGTGATCGACGAATTGGTATTTGGTAAACCGCGGGACAAAGGCGATGCCCTCGCCATGCTGGCGCGCCTGTCAGGACGACGTCATCGTGTCATGACAGGCATCGCTCTGCATTGGGACGGGGGCCAGGAAACAGCCTTGTCCATCACTGAGGTGTCGTTTCGCGAAATCGGTCCTGACGAAGCTCTCGCATACTGGCAAAGTGGGGAGCCCTGCGACAAAGCGGGGGCGTATGCTATCCAGGGACGCGGCGGGGTGTTCGTCGAATCAATCAACGGCAGCTTTTCCGGAGTTATGGGGCTGCCCGTATTCGAGACGGCGCATCTACTTGCGAGCGCCCGAATAAATATCATAGAGAGTGCCGTAATCGCATGACCGACGAGTCGCCGAAAGAAGAAATTCTCGTCAATGTGACGCCGAGCGAGGTGCGTGCCGCGTTGCTCGAAAACGGTATTCTTCAAGAGGTACATATTGAACGTGCGGCTCGTCGTGGTGTCATCAGCAACATTTACAATGGCCGGGTTACACGTGTGCTGCCGGGTATGCAGGCAGCGTTTATCGAGATTGGGCTGCAACGGACGGCGTTCCTGCACGTCTCGGATATCGTTGGGCGGCGAAACGGCGAAGACGGGAGCGACGAAACTGCCAATATTCGGGATCTCGTCAAAGAGGGTGACGACCTGCTGGTACAGGTCGTCAAAGATCCGCTCGGCAACAAAGGCGCGCGCCTGACCACTTTCATAACTCTGCCATCGCGACATCTCGTGCTATTGCCCAAGGGCGACACGGTCGGAGTTTCGGCCCGTATTGAGGACGAAGATGAGCGTGAACGACTGCGGTCTATTGTCGAGAAATTGCTGGATGAACAGAGCCTGGACGGCGGCGCGATTGTTCGAACGGTTTCTGAAGGTGCCGAAATTGATGCCTTACGCGCCGATCTCAAGTACCTGACCAAGCTTTGGGAA
>Ga0255051_10000829_pt1 | contig 11251 bp, 7 predicted proteins | sample JV7_2_9_MG_FD_181719 | JGI IMG/M metagenome (GOLD analysis project Ga0255051, IMG submission 181719) | Seawater microbial communities from Jervis Inlet, British Columbia, Canada - JV7_2_9 | ecosystem: Environmental > Aquatic > Marine > Inlet | place: Canada: British Columbia | collected 2016-10-06
CAAGCCCCTGACCCACATTTTCTTAACAGAATTCAATGACAGACAGCCATCTGACTGAGCTCAGATTCGACTCCTTAAAGCTCGACGAACGTCTGCGTGCCGGCATTCGGGACTCCGGTTTCGAGTTTTGTACGCCTATTCAGGCGCTGACCCTGCCGATCGCCCTGGATGAGCGGGATGTGGCGGGGCAGGCGCAGACGGGCACCGGCAAAACGGCGGCGTTTCTGATCGCTGCCTACCAGCGAATTCTGAAGCTGCCGGCAATCACCGATGACGACGGCGTCGGGCGGCCGCGGATTTTCATCCTCGCCCCCACCCGTGAGCTCGCCGTGCAGATCGCGAATGATGCAGAGGTCCTCGGCAGCCATACCGGCTTCAAAATCGGCCTGGCTTTCGGCGGCACCGGCTATGAGCAGCAGCGTCGCACCATTCAGGACGGCATCGACCTGCTGATCGGCACGCCCGGGCGCATCATCGATTATTTCAAGCAGGGGGTGTTCAAACTGAGCGAGGTGCAGGTCGCGGTGCTCGACGAGGCCGACCGCATGTTCGATCTCGGCTTTATCAAGGACATTCGCTACCTGTTGCGGCGGCTGCCAGAACCCGAGAAGCGCCTGAACATGCTGTTTTCCGCCACCCTGTCGCAGCGGGTCATGGAACTCGCCTATGAGCACATGAACGAACCGGAGCTGATCCGGGTCGAGCCGGACAAAGTGACCGCCGACCGTGTCCGGCAAGCTATCTTCTTTCCCTCAAACCCCGAAAAGATGCCTCTGCTGGTTGGCCTGATCAAGGAGATGGGTGCAGGCCGCATCATGGTTTTCGTCAACACCAAGCGCGAGGCGGAACGGGTCGAAGCCTATCTCGAGGCCAACGGTATCGATGCGAGCGCAATTTCGGGGGATGTGCCACAGAAAAAGCGCCTTAGCATGCTGCTCAAATTTCAAAAAGGTGAGCTGGCGGTCCTGATCGGCACCGATGTCGCGTCCCGCGGCCTGCATATTCCCGATGTCCAGTGCGTCATCAACTACGACTTGCCGCAAGACAGGGAAGACTACGTGCACCGCATCGGCCGCACAGCACGTATAGGCGCCTCCGGGGACGCGATCAGTTTCGGCTGCGAGACCTACGCGATCTCCCTGCCGGATATCGAGGATTTCATCGGCCACAAAATTCCGGTTGCAAAATATGACCCCGCATTGCTGCCGGAACTGATAAAACCCGCCTACAGGAAGCCCAAAGGCAGACCGGGGCAACGCGGTAAAGCGGGCGGCAACAGACGCCCGTCAGGACGTCGGCCGCGCCGCGCGTAGCAGCCCGCCTGTGGGAGCCCGCGCTGCGAGCGATACCAGATTTCCGGGCGATTTGACTAAAGATCAATCCGCGCCGTTCGTCGAGGCATTGTTTATCGACGCAGGCGGATTGGGAGCGAGCTCCTACGCCAATAAAGCGGCAACGCTTTCAATCGTCGGAAAGCCGCGATTCTCACGCGGCGGCCGCCTGGTGTCCGGCCGCGTTATGTTCAATAACATGCTGATGCCGAAGGTTCGGGCACTCTCCAGGACGGACGGGTTGTCGTCGATGAAAAGCGTCGTTTCCCGGTCGAATCCCTCCGCTTCGTGCAGCGCCTGCCAGAACGGCTGGTCCTCTTTCGCGTGTCCGATCGCATGCGAGGTGTAAATGGCATCAAAAAAGCCGGTAATGCCCGTTACCTCAGTCTTGATCTCAAGAGTGACGCTGTGTGAATTGGTGACCAGCAGCAAGCGGATTTCATGCTTGTGTACGGCCTCGAGAAATTCCCTGGCACCCGGCAAATAGCTGATCCGATCATTCTCGTTTCGATGCAACTCCTTCACGTCCAGGTCCAGCACCTCGCTCCAGTGATCCAGGCAATACCACTCGAGCTTGCCTTCCATGCTGCGAAATTTTGCCATCAGCACTTCGCGTGCCTTCGCTTCGCCGATCGAATTCTGTCGCGCGTACTCCGCCGGAATATGCTCGAGCCACATGTAATTGTCGTAGGCAAGATCGAGCAAGGTACCGTCCATGTCCAGCATCAGCGTGTCGCAATCGTTTAGCGCTGCAATTGATTTATGATGTTCGGATGAATCTGTCACAACTCGTAGATCCGGTCGTTGCATTGGCGGTCGAGGCCGGTAAAGCGATCCTCGAAGTTTACGCCAGCGACTTCGATGTACAAGCCAAGGATGACCAGTCACCGCTCACGCAAGCGGACATGGCATCGCACCACATTATCGTGGCGGGGCTTAAGAAGCTGACCCCCGATCTGCCACTGATTTCCGAGGAAGCCGGGCTGCCAGGCTTCGAAGAACGTGGCCGGTGGAACCCCTACTGGCTGATCGATCCACTCGACGGTACGAAGGAGTTCGTCAAAAAGAACGGCGAATTCACGGTGAATATCGCGCTGATCGAGGATCACCGGCCGGCACTGGGCGTGGTCCATGTGCCGGTCAGAAACGTGACTTATAGCGGCTGCCGGGGTGTCGGTGCCGAGCTTCGGGCAGACGGTGAAGGCCCGATAGCGATCGGCGTTGCACGTCAAAGCGCGACACCGGTGCGGGTGGTGGGCAGCCGCTCGCATCGCGGCGCGACCCTCGACCGGTTTCTGCAAAACCTTGGCGATTTCGAGATGCATCCGACCGGTAGCTCACTAAAGTTCTGCCTGGTCGCCGAAGGCAGCGCGGATGTGTATCCGCGCCTCGGGCCAACCTCGGAGTGGGATACGGCCGCCGCCCAGGCCGTGGTCGAACAGGCTGGTGGCACTGTGTTGGAACTGGACGGAAATCCTCTTTCATATAACAAAAAATCGGACATCCTGAATCCCCATTTTCTCGTGGCAGGCCCGATGGATCATGACTGGCTGAAAATCATCACCAATTATGACTAATCATTCTCATTGAACTGCGCTAGAATCGGACCGGCGAGTAGTGGGCAAGATTCTGGAGCTAATCCCCTAAATTGATGAGTGAAAAGGTAGATACCGAGTCATTTAAGGAGTTCGCGCGGCTCCGTGAACTGCGCGTAAGTCACCGAGATCTCGATTATCTGATTGACAGCCTGTCTCATGACCCCATGGTCGACCAACTACGAATCCGCAGGCTGAAAAAACGGCGACTGGTTCTTAAAGACATGATCGTTCGGCTAGAGAGTGAACTGATACCCGATTTGGACGCGTAACATAGAGTCAGATTGCGGCTCCACGCAGCCGTAGCGCGTTACCGATTACAGACACCGAGCTGAACGACATTGCTGCGGCCGCGATCATCGGGCTCAGCAGTATGCCGGTGAGTGGGTACAGGATGCCCGCCGCAACAGGGACACCCACCGCGTTATAGCCAAACGCAAAAACCAGGTTCTGGCGAATATTCCGCATCGTCGCCTCACTTAGCTTCCGTGCCCGGACGATGCCCCTTAAATCACCCCTGACCAGCGTGATTCCCGCGCTTTCCATCGCCACATCAGTGCCTGTGCCCATTGCGATGCCCACATCTGCTGCTGCCAGTGCCGGTGCGTCATTGATGCCGTCACCGGCCATGGCCACCACAGACCCAGCCTCGCGCAGTTCCTTGACGACGTTCGCTTTCTGGTCCGGCAGTACTTCCGCAATCACGTCGTCCAGGCCTAGTTTGCCGGCAACGGCATCCGCGGTAGTGCGGCTATCGCCGGTCAACATCACAATTCGTAGTCCTTGCCCGTGAAGCGCTGATATTGCGGCGGGGGTTGTTTCCTTGATCGGGTCGGTCACGCCAATGATTCCGCCTGCACTGCCATCGATAGCCACATACATGACGGTTTCGCCATCGGCGCGCCGCGCTTCTGCAAGTTCCGCGAGTTTCGCGACATCGGCGCCGAGATCGGCCAGAAGTTTCCGGTTTCCGATTGCGACGGCATGACCTGCTATTTTTCCCGCAACACCTTTGCCGGTTATCGATTCAAAGTCGTCCGCCCTGGTGAGCGTCAGATCGCGATCTTTGGCGCTACGAACTATCGCTTCTGCGAGCGGATGTTCGCTGCCAAGTTCGAGGCTGCCTGCAAATTGCAACAACGTTTCTTCATTGAATGGTTCGTTCGCGGTAACCGACACCACTGTGGGTCGTCCCTCTGTCAGGGTGCCAGTCTTGTCGACAACCAGGGTGTCAATCTTGCGCGTGATCTCCACGGCTTCCGCATTCTTGAACAATACGCCAGCAGTAGCGCCGCGCCCGGTGGCAACCATGATAGACATCGGCGTCGCCAGGCCGAGCGCGCAGGGGCAGGCAATAATCAAGACAGCGACGGCATTGATAATCGCGTAAGCCATGCTCGGCTCCGGTCCGATCGTCGCCCATATCGCGAAGGTCGCAATGGCAATCAGCACCACGGCGGGCACGAAGTATCCCGCTACGACGTCCGCCAGTTTCTGAATCGGCGCACGGCTGCGCTGCGCTTCGGCCACCATATTCACGATCTGCGACAGCAGCGTGTCACTGCCGACCCTTTCTGCACGCATCAGCAGGCTGCCGGTGCCATTGATCGTCGCACCGACAAGTGCTTCGCCCGTTATTTTCAACACCGGCACGGGTTCACCTGACACCATCGACTCGTCCACGGAGCTGCTGCCCTCGATGACAATGCCGTCTACCGGAATTTTCTCGCCGGGACGCACGCGCAAAGCATCTCCGACCTGCACGTCGACCAGGTCAACGTCGCTTTCGCTACCATCGGCATGCACCTTGCGCGCTGTTTTGGGAGCAAGTCCAAGCAACGCACGAATTGCCGCACCGGTCTGGGCGCGCGCCCGCAGCTCCAGAACCTGACCAAGCAATACGAGAGTGACGATGACTGCCGCTGCTTCGAAGTATACCGCGACATGACCAGCGCTATCGCGAAACGCGTCCGGAAAAATATTCGGCAGCAACACAGCAACGACGCTGTACCAATATGAAACAGCGACGCCGATGCCGATCAGGGTGAACATGTTCAGATTACGCGTCACGAGTGATCGCCAGGCACGCAGAAAGAATGGCCACGCGCCCCACAACACCACGGGACTGGCCAGGAGCAGTTCAATCCAGGGACGAACGGTACCGGGCAATAGCGCACTCACCGGCGCCCCCGGCAGCAAGTCGCCCATGGCAATAAAGAAGACCGGCACGGTGAAGCCGAGGCTCACCCAGAAGCGCCGCGTCATATCGATCAGTTCGCTGTTGTCCTCCTCGACCTCGGTCACCAGGACCGGCTCCAGCGCCATGCCGCAGATGGGACAGTCGCCGGGTTTGTCCTGCAGAATTTCCGGATGCATCGGGCAGGTAAATTGCCGCACAGGCGCGGCGACGAAGGCGCGCTCGAGCGCCATGCCGCAGCTTGGACAAGCGGTGGCCTCCGCGGATTTGACCTCGGGACACATCGGACAAACCCATTGGCCTCTGTTGCCAGCAGCTGGTGGCGTCCGGGCTGTCTTATCACCATGCGATGCGCATGAATGCTCATGGTGGCAGCTATGTTGTTGTTCGTTTTTCACGGTTATTTCCCCGGCAAGCCGGCAGCGCCGAATATTCTTTCCTTGCGCTGCAAAACAAAAGTGTAGACAACCGGCAGAATCAACAGACACAACAGGGTGGTTGTAAACATCCCGCCAACCATTGGCGCGGCAATTCGCCGCATCACGTCCGAACCCGTGCCGGTACTGAGCATAATCGGTAACAGACCCACCATCGTAGAGGTAGCAGTCATCACAACGGGCCGTACGCGCCGCGATGTACCCTGATGCACAGCCTCGACAATATCCTCCGCACTAAGTTGCGGTGTCAATACTGATCCTCGTGCATAAGCATCCCGCTGTTCCTGTCGTCGTCTTTGAACAGCTTCCTCGATGAATGTCAGCACAAGGACGCCGGTTTCTACAGCGACACCGGCCAGTGCAATGAATCCAACTGCGACGGCAACGGAAATATTGAAGCCGTACCAGTACACAAGCCAGAATCCGCCCACCAGTGCGAACGGGACAGAAAGCATCACCACAGCCGGTGCCGACACATTGCCAAAATTCAGGTAGAGCAACAGGAAAATCATAAACAGGGTCAGTGGAATGACAATCCGGAGTCGTGCCGCTGCACGTTCCATATACTCGAATTGACCGGACCAGACAATCGCATAACCGGCTGGCAAATCCAGTCGTTCGTTCAATAATTGCCTTGCGTTCGCCACAAAACCACCGACGTCGGTGGTCTTCAGATCAACATAGACCCAGGCATTTGGACGAGCATTCTCACTTTTTATTACTGGCGCCCCACGGCGCAGCTCAATGCTGGCCAGCTGACGGAGCGGGATCTGGGCGCCGTATGGCGTCGGCACTAGTACGCGACTGAGTTGCTCGGGATCGTCCCGCAGATCGCGCGGGTAACGGATATTGACAGGATATCTTTCGAGACCCTCCACCGTCTCGGTTACCTGCATGCCGCCGATTGCGGACATGATCACGTCCTGAACATCACCCACTGTAAGCCCATGACGTGCTGTCTTGTCACGGTCAATATCAAAGTCCAGGAAGTAGCCGCCGACCGCCCGGTCACCGAACGCAGAAAGCGTGTCCGGTATAGTCTTCATGATTTGTTCCACTTGCAGTGATATCGCCTGCAGCACTTCGAGGTCAGGGCCGCTGATCTTGATGCCGACCGGCGTTTTTATACCGGTAGACAGCATGTCGATCCTGGTTTTGATTGGCATCGTCCAGGCATTCGCGAGCCCCGGGAACCTGATTGCGGCATCCATTTCCTGCATGAGCTCATTCGTGGTTTTGGCGGGATCAGGCCAGGCATCTCGTTGCTTCAGCCTGACGATTGTCTCGAGCATCGAGAGTGGTGCCGGATCAGTGGCTGTCTCAGCCCTTCCCACTTTGCCGAATACGGATTCAACTTCCGCAAAGGTGCGCAGTATCTTGTCCGTCTGCTGCAGCAATTCCTTCGCCTTGGTGATTGAGACGCCCGGAAATGTTGTTGGCATATAGAGAATGTCGCCTTCATCGAGCGGCGGCATGAATTCGCTACCTAGCTTCGACACCGGGTACATCGCCATTACCAACAGCGCAATAACCGCAGCCAGAGTAATTTTTCGCCAGCGAAGAAAGACGTCGAGCACTGGTGCATGCAGCGCGTGCAACATGCGGCTGATCGGGTTCTTGTCCTCCGCAAGAATGCGGCCACGCACAAAATAGCCCGTCAGCAGCGGCACTACAGTAATGGCCAGTATTGCAGCGGCCGCCATCGAGTAGCTGCTGGTGAATGCCAGCGGCTTGAACAGACGACCTTCCTGGGCCTCCAGCGTGAATATCGCGAAGTATGAAACCACTACCACCAGCAGCGAGAAAAACAACGCTGGGCCAACTTCACGTGCCGCCACACCAATAGCCTGCCACCGCTCATCTTGAGTGAAGCTGTCACCTGCTTTGGCTCGCAGCTGTGCCAGGTGCTTGTGGGCATTCTCGATCAGCACAATGGGCCCATCGACCATCGCGCCAATTGCTATTGCGATACCGCCGAGTGACATGATATTGGCGTTGATACCTTGTAGTTGCATGGCGATGAAGGCCATCAGGATGCCGATTGGCAATGCGACGACTGCCACCAGTGCCGAGCCGAGGTGGAGCAGAAATACAGCACAGATTGCGGTGACCAGCACGAACTGCAGAAGCAAGGTCCATGAAAGATTGTCGACCGCGCGCTCAATAAGAGAGCCACGATCATAGACAGGCACAATCTCCACACCATCGGGCAGACCGGCCTGCAACTGATCCAGTTTCTCCCGTACTCCCTGGATGGTCGTTAATGCGTTTTCGCCGTAACGCATGATCACCACGCCACCGGCAACCTCGCCTTCACCATCAAGCTCCGCGACGCCGCGACGCAGCTCCGGACCAATCTGCACCCGGGCAATGTCCTCAATACGAATCGGAGTGCCCCTTTCGTCTACCCCGACGGCGATGCTTTCGATGTCCTCAATCGATCGGATATAACCTCGTCCACGCACCATATATTCAGTTTCGGAAATCTCTACGAGGCGACCACCGACATCCCGGTTCGAACGCATAATGGCCATGCGGACTTTTGCCAGTGGAATGTTGTAGGCGACCAGCGCGTTTGGATCGACCTGTACCTGGTACTGCTTCACGTAGCCGCCTACTGATGCAACCTCTGCCACGCCGGGCACCGTCTGCAATGGATAGCGCAAATACCAGTCCTGGATAGATCGTAATTCGGCCAGATCGTGCTGGCCCGTTCGATCAACCAGTGCATACTCGTATACCCAGCCAACGCCGGTCGCGTCCGGACCGAGGGTTGGTGTGACACCATCCGGTAGTCGGCCGCTGACGTAATTCAGATATTCAAGCACTCGGGAACGCGCCCAGTACAGATCCGTGCCGTCGTCAAAAATAATGTATACGAACGAGAGTCCGAAAAACGAATAGCCGCGAACTACATTTGCATACGGCACCGCCAGCATTGCCGTGGTCAACGGATAGGTCACCTGGTCCTCGACGACCTGGGGTGCCTGACCGGGAAACTTTGTGAATACGATGACCTGCACGTCCGACAGATCGGGAATCGCATCAAGTGGCGTATTCTTAACCGCCCAGATGCCAATCGCTACGAGCAGGATCGTCCCGACAACCACCAGGAAGCGATTGCGCAGCGACGCCGCAATGATCTTCTCAATCATTGAGTAACTCCTGCATCTTCGCGGCCGCCTCGCTCAGTTTGGACTCGGAGTCGATCAGGAATTGCGCCGAAACAACAACCCGATCACCCGCTTCGAGTCCGCTACGAATCTCTGTCAGTCCGCCACCGCTCAAACCGACCACGACTTCCCTGGGTTCGAACTTGCCGGGAGCGCGCACCAGGAACACCTGTTCCCGGAGCCCTGAGCGGACCACCGCCTCGCTTGGCACGACAACCGCGTTCTCCTGCGGGCTCGCATGAATCGTCACATCCGCGAACATATCCGGCTTTAGCAACAAATCAGCGTTGTCGAACTCCAGTCGTGCCTTGATCGTTCGTGTCCGGCTCTCCGCATACGGATAGATGTAAGTCAGCCTGCCTCTGAATATCGTGCCCGGCACACCCGTCACGCGCATTTCCGCCTGGTCCCCAACATGCACCCATGGCAGCTCTTCCTCGAAGATATCGACAAAAACCCATACCGCTGAAAAGTCGGCAATCATGTAAAGCTCGGTCTGGGGGGTAACGAATTGTCCTTCCCTCGCTCCCACGTTGACGACAATCCCCTTTGCGGGCGAATGAATGTGCAGGAGCTTCATGACCTCGTGATTCTCCCTGAGCATTTCGATCTGATGCTCCGGGACGTCCAGCAAACGCAACCGGTCGAGAGAGGACGCAACAAGATCTTCGGCACCCCGACGAACGTCTTCGAACGGGCTGCTCCTCAACGTTTCGAAATTCTTTAACGCGAGCAGGTATTCCTGCTGTGACGAGACCAGCTGCGGCGAATAAATGCTCAGCAATATCTCGTCGTCGACGATCGATGCGCCGGTCGTCCCGATCCTGAGTTCTTCGATCCAACCCTGGGTCTTCGGGTGCAGCCGGGCGATTCGCTGCTCGTCATAATCCACGCGCCCGACAGTATGGATTTCGCGGGTCAGCGTTCTGCGTTCCGCGATTGCCGTCCGGACACCGATATTCTGCACCGTGACCGGGTCAATGGTGACCGTGCCTGCCGGAGCATCCCGATCGTCACTGGCATATACGGGAATGTAATCCATACCCATTTGATCTTTTGCCGGCACCGGCGAGGTAATCTCCGGATTCATCGGGTTGCGATAAAAAAGCGGTTCCGGCCCTGCGTCGCTCATCGTGACGGAATGGTCTGGCATCCGCGAATTTGCATACCAGTAGCCGCCACCCAAGCCGACAATTAAGGCAATCGCGATACTCACAGCGAGCAAGCTTGATCTGTTATTCATAAAGCGCCTCCTCTCCAACTGCTGAGGCAAGCCGTGCGAGCGACTGCTTGGCGCGGCTCAGTGATTCCCAGTAGTTGATCTGGGCGTTGTAGAGCGTGATCTGCGTGTTAACCACGTTCAAGAAGTCGACCTGATTGACCTGGTAGCCAGCGAGCATCGATGACACGGTCTGTTGTGCCTGCGGAATTATCGCCGTTTCGAGCAGTGCTACCTGGTCCCGCGCGGCATGATATTCTGCGAAGCTCCGCGCAACGCCTGCCTCAACGTGCCGTAATGTGTCGTGTAAGGCGAATCTTTGACGAGATACCTCGTGTGATCGTTGCTCAATTGCCTTGCTCTGTTTTGAAGCCGAGTAAAGCGGTATGTTGACACTGAGCATCACGGACACCAGATCCGATCTGTCTTTCCCCCTCCTCGGGTCAAAGCCGTCACGAAATCCGTAGCCAACTCCAAGTTTAAAATCGGGATACCGGTCCCGCTTCGCAAATTCAAGGTCTGCTTGCGCCGCCTCAACGAGGTCACGTTTTACATCAATCAGGTCGCGGCTGGCACCAGCCATCTGCAGGAGCGTGGGCTCCGGTGGAAGCTCGGGAAGTCCAGCATTAGGTGGTAATGACGGCAGAGTCACCGCTCGGTCCGCCCGCCTTCCCAGCAAAGCGTTTAGTTCGGCCTGAATACCACGTCGGATTCCAGCGATCCGCAACTCGCGTTCCAGGAGACGGGAGAGTTCGAGCTGCGCCAGCAGAACATCCTGCTGCAGGCCGTTACCTACCCTGTATTTGGTCCGGGCGATTTCTACGAAGTCGCGCATCAACTCTTCGTTCTGCTCGATGATCTGCAGTGCGCGATCCTGGTACATCAGGCGCCACCATGCTGCGCGGACATCACCGGTTATCGAAGAGCGTCTTTCCGCCAACATCGCATCGGATGCGTCTGCCTTGTGCTCAATCGCTTCACGCTTCAGGCCTCGTTTACCGGGGAACGGGAAACTCTGGCTGAGTGCCACCTGCATCTGTGTCATTGCCTCTTGGCCCGTATCGAAAGAATCCACCGGCAGGTTCATTGCGTTCAGCGACAGCACGGGATCCGGCAGAGCGCCGGCCTGCGATGGAAGCGTGTGCATGGCTTCGGACTGGGCTTGCAAACCCGCCAGCCCGGGATTGTGCTCGAGCGCAATTAGCACCGCCTGTTCAAGTCGAAGTACAGGCGCGCTGGCTAGCTCGCCCTCGCTTTGCGCGTAGGCAGGCAATATAAAATTCCATAACAAACAAATTA
>Ga0255051_10000830_pt1 | contig 11248 bp, 7 predicted proteins | sample JV7_2_9_MG_FD_181719 | JGI IMG/M metagenome (GOLD analysis project Ga0255051, IMG submission 181719) | Seawater microbial communities from Jervis Inlet, British Columbia, Canada - JV7_2_9 | ecosystem: Environmental > Aquatic > Marine > Inlet | place: Canada: British Columbia | collected 2016-10-06
TCGGTGCGGTAGAGCGAAGACAGACTTTACCGATACTGGGTAACATATTACTTAAGTCAACGGGTGGTGACCTTACTTTATCTGCAACCGATCTCGAGATCGAAATGGTTGCGAAAGTCGCATCCGATGGTAGCGAGGATTTCCAGACAACCATACCCGCGCGCAAGTTACTCGATATCTGCAAGGCCTTGCCGGACGGTTCGCAGATCAATTTCAATATTGATGAAACCAGGGTTTCACTAACATCGGCGCGCAGCCGTTTTACGCTATCCACTTTGCCTGCGCGGGATTTCCCGAGCCTCGATGAAATTGAGGTTCATCATTCGTTTGAAATTTCTCAGAACCAGCTAAAGGGTTTGATTGAAAAGACTTCGTTTGCGATGGCGCAACAGGATGTTCGCTATTATCTTAACGGAATACTGATGGAGATATCGTCGAGCAGCATCAAGCTGGTCGCAACCGACGGCCATCGACTCGCGTTAAGCGAGCTTGAGCTTGAAAGCGGGGTTAGCGAAGACAGGCAGATTATCATACCGCGAAAAGCAGTCCTGGAACTGTCACGGTTGCTCGATTCCGGCGATAGCATGGTGAGGTGCGAAATGAGTCAGAATCACCTGCGTGTAGAAACTGGATCACTGGTCTTCACCACGAAACTGATCGACGGAAAGTTTCCGGAATACCAGCGCGTCATTCCGGTCGATGGAAACAAGATCATGCAGGTCGAACGCGAGACGCTGAAACATTCGATGAGCCGTATCGCAATCCTGTCGAACGAAAAGTATCGTGGCATACGCCTGACGTTATCGTCTGGAAACCTCTCGATACAGGCGAATAACCCGGACCAGGAAGAAGCTGAAGAAGAACTGCAGGTCGAATACGACGAGGCGGATATGGATATCGGCTTCAACGTGACCTATTTGATTGACGTTTTGAACGTTCTGGGTTCGGAGAAAGTACAGGTAAAACTCAAGGACTCAAATAGCAGCGCTATTATCAGCGATAGCGCGGATGAGTCGAGCCTGTATGTTGTCATGCCGATGCGCTTGTAGGGATACGTTTATAGGGCCGGGCCGAGGCGTTTATGACAATCAGTCAGCTTAGCCTGACGGATTTCAGAAACCTGCGCAGTACGACGCTCGACTTCGATCCGCGTTTCAACCTGGTCGCCGGGGAAAATGGTTCCGGAAAAACCAGCCTGTTGGAAGCTATCTACGTATTGTGCCAGGCGCATTCATTCCGCACGCATCAACTGAAGCAATGCATCAACCATGACAAATCGAACTTCCTGCTTTTCGGCCGCTTTTCGGACTTCAAGGCGGGCCTGTCAAAATCTGACAGCAAGCTCGATATTCACGTAAACGGAGAAACGGTACAGCGGCGCTCCGAACTGGTTAAAAGAGCACCTGTAAACATCGTCAATTCTGATAGCTTTGCGCTGATCGATGGCGCACCACAAAAGCGGCGAGCTTTCATCGATTGGTGTTTGTTTCACGTGGAACATTCATTTGCCGAATCCTGGAGCGAGTTCAGGCACGCCTTGCGACAGCGCAATCGTCTTTTGAAGACCCGGCAGGATCTCAAGCTACTCGATTACTGGGATGATCATCTACTGAGTCCATCCTTACGATTACACCAGATGCGTAAGCAGCAGTGTGCTGAGTTACAAAAGATTTTTACCCTGGAACTCACCGAATTGTTGCATGGCATACCCGTCGAAGTTGAATATCGCCAGGGTTGGCCAGAAGGAGTCGAGCTGAAGGCGGCGCTGCTCGACCAGCGCCAGCGAGATATCCAAAGTGGATTTACCAATTCCGGTATACATCGTGATGACCTGGTTCTGACGTCGCAGGGCAGAAAGGTTGGTGAAGTGCTTTCGCGCGGGCAGAGCAAGCGCCTTGGCATTGCCTTGATGCTCGCTGCACTCAGGCTGGTTAATCAATGTAGTCAACAGCGAATTATTCTGCTGATCGATGATTTGCAATCGGAGCTCGACCTGTCAGCGCAAAAGCGAGTCTACCAGCAACTAATGGAAATGGATTTGCAACTGTTTATCAGCAACATCGATAGTAAGGTGCCGGAGGCTCTCGTGGCAAAAGAAGTTAAAATGTTTCACGTGGAACATGGTATAATCAAGCCTCGAAATTTCAGCTAGATCCTTTCATGTCAAACTACGATTCCACTAGCATCCAGGTGCTAAAAGGCCTCGATGCTGTACGCAAGCGGCCCGGAATGTACATCGGCGATACCGATGACGGTACCGGCTTACACCACATGGTATTTGAGGCGGTCGATAATTCAATCGACGAAACGCTGGCCGGACATTGTTCCGAAATCAAGGTGGTAATACACGCCGATGGTTCCATATCGGTCAAGGACGATGGCCGCGGTATTCCGGTTGATATTCACAAGGAAGAGGGTCGTTCGGCCGCCGAAGTCATCATGACCGTGTTACATGCTGGCGGTAAATTCGATGATAATTCTTACAAGGTTTCCGGTGGTTTGCACGGTGTTGGTATTTCCGTCGTGAATGCATTGTCCGAAACACTGTCACTGCGCATCAAGCGCCAGGGAAAGCTCTATGCCCAGGAATACAAGATGGGCGAGCCGCAAGGTGATATGGAAGAAATCAAGGATACCGATCAAACCGGAACCGAGCTCAGGTTTTTGCCCAGCCCGACGATTTTTGGCGATATCGAGTTTCACTACGATATTCTCGCCAAACGCCTGCGAGAGCTGTCATTTTTAAACTCGGGCGTACGCATCCATCTGCTAGACGAGCGCAGCAACAAGGAAGATTTGTTTGAGTACGAGGGCGGCATTCGCGCCTTCGTCGAGCACCTGAACAAAAATAAAACGCCAATTCACGACAAAGTGATCAATATTAAGATGGAGCAGGATGACGTTGTCGTCGAAGTCTCGATGCAATGGAACGACTCCTACCAGGAGAACATCTTCTGCTTTACCAACAATATTCCGCAGCGCGATGGCGGCACGCATCTGTCCGGGTTTCGCACCGCGTTGACGCGTACGCTGAACCAGTACATGGAAAACAGCCAGGTCAAAAAGGAAAAGGTCAGTACTGGCGGTGACGATGCCCGTGAAGGCTTGACCGCGGTTCTCTCGGTCAAGGTTCCCGACCCGAAGTTTTCATCGCAAACAAAGGATAAGCTGGTTTCATCGGAGATAAAGGGCATAGTCGAATCCGTCGTCGGCGTACATCTCAAGGATTACCTCGAGGAGAATCCTGGCGATGCCAGGTCGATTACGAGCAAGATACTCGAGGCGGCGAGGGCGCGCGAAGCGGCCCGCAAGGCCCGCGAGATGACCCGCCGCAAAGGGGCGCTCGATATAGCCGGCTTGCCCGGTAAGCTGGCGGACTGCCAGGAAAAGGATCCGGCGCTGTCTGAAATTTACCTTGTCGAGGGTGACTCGGCCGGTGGATCGGCAAAACAGGGCCGAAATCGTAAAACCCAGGCTATTTTACCGCTCAAAGGCAAGATACTGAATGTCGAGAAGGCACGCTTTGACAAGATGTTGCAATCTGCGGAAGTGGGTACCTTGATTACCGCCCTCGGTTGCGGAATCGGACGTGAAGAGTTTAATATCAATAAACTGCGTTATCACCACATCATTATCATGACCGACGCCGATGTCGATGGATCGCATATTCGCACCCTGTTGTTGACATTTTTCTATCGCCAGATGCGCGAACTGGTCGAACGTGGTCATGTATACATCGCCCAACCGCCGCTTTACAAGGTAAAAAAGGGGAAGCAGGAACGTTATGTAAAAGATGACAAGGAGTTAAACGGTTACCTGTTACAACTTGCTATCGAAGGCGCCAGTTTGCACCTGGCCGATGAAACCCCGTCTATTTCTGACCTGGCGCTAGAGAACCTGGCCCGGCAATACATCACCATTCTGGCGATTTTTGACCGCCTCAGCCAGAATTACACGCCTGAAGTGCTGCATGAACTGATCGATATGCCGGCGGTGGATGAGGCATTGTTAGACAGCGAAACCGCGATCGGGGAGTGGGGTGCGCAGCTGGTAGAGCGCCTCAACCAGAAGAGTGAAGCCTCTGTGTCCTACGCGATGTCAGTTAAAAGCGACGAGGACAGTAACCAGTTTGGCTTGTTGCTAGCAAAGCGCCTGCACGGCCTGACGACCTCAAGATTGTTGAGCAGTGATTTTTTCAATAGCGCGGATTACCTGCAGATCGCTCAGTTCGTGCAACAGGCGGGTGATTTGTTTGGTGATGAATCACGTGTCAGCCGCGGTGAACGCAGCCAGGCGGTGAGTAAATTCAGCGAGGTTTATAACTGGCTGATGAAGGAAGCACGCAAGGGATTGAATATTCAACGCTACAAGGGTCTTGGCGAAATGAATCCAGAACAGCTCTGGGAAACGACCATGGATCCGGAAAATCGACGCCTGCTCAAGGTTCGCATCGAAGATGCCATCGCGTCCGATGAAGTTTTTACGACCCTGATGGGCGACCAGGTTGAACCGCGGAGAGAATTTATCGAAGCCAACGCGCTCAATGTCAATAATCTGGACGTATAGCAACTTCTTGATTTTATTGAAATAATCTCTATATATAGGGAATCGCTCAATAAAAAGGATAACCCCGATGGATATTGCCAGCATCATATTTTTGGCTGTGGTGGTTGGGTTGGCGCTGTACGTCGTCAGTATTTACAATCACCTGGTGCGACTCAAGCACAATGTTTCAAAAGCCTGGTCGAACATCGATGTATTGTTGAAGCAGCGCCATGACGAAATCCCCAAGCTGGTCGAAACCTGCAAGCAATACATGAAGTTTGAACAGGATACCCTGGAAAAGGTCATGCAGGCGCGTTCGCAGGTTTCCGAGGCGAGGCAGAGCCAGGACGTTCCCGGTCTCGGGCTGGCCGAGGGTGCGTTGCGCATGGGACTGGGGCAACTGTTTGCACTGGCCGAGGATTACCCGGAATTGCGCGCCAATGAAAACTTCCAGCATTTGCAGGGGCGCATCACCACACTCGAGAATACCATTGCCGACCGACGCGAATTTTATAACGAATCCGTGAACATCAATAACATCGGCATCGAAACCTTTCCCGACCTGATCGTAGCCAGGTTATTTGGCTTTGGTTCGCGTGACCTGCTGGAGTTCGATGCCAGTGAAATTGTGGATGTCAGTGTAAAACAACTGTTCGAAACCTGATACCCGGCACCTGAAAGCGGTCATGTATTCCTGGCTTGAATCTGAAATCCTGGCGCTGTCAGGGCCGGATTACACGGTCCTGTGCACGGTCCTGCTGGCATTGTTTGGATACCTGGTCTACTTCTGCTACGGCGCCTTCAAGCGCTTTCGCTTTGTCGACGGTACCGCGACCTCGAAGATAAGATCGGCGGCGCAGGGGCACGTCGAGCTCAAGGGCCTGGGTGAATGGCTACCCGGGGATTCGATAAGTTCTCCATTCAGCGAAAGCCGTTGTGTCTGGTATCACTGCACCATCGATAAAAAACAACGCAGCGGCAAGCGCACCACCTGGACCAGCATTTCGGACGAGTGCAGCGGCCACCTGTTTCGACTGGTCGATGATACCGGCGCCTGCATTATCGATCCCGATGATGCCCACGTCATTCCGGAAACGGATATCACCTGGTATGGCCAAAGCACGGACGCGCGTAACCGGGCCCCGACCAGGGCGAGATGGATCCAGATCGGTTTTGGCAACTATCGTTTCCGCGAACGCCTGATCCGTCCAGCCACATCGCTTTATGCGCTCGGCTGGTTCCGCACCGTGCACAGCAATCCCTCCGACGAATTTATTGCCAAACAGGCTGAAGACCTGGTCAAGCAATGGAAGTTGCAGCCACAGCGTTATCTCAGTGAATTCGATTTCGACCAGAACGGGAAAATTCAGAAACAGGAGTGGAAGGCGATCAGGGCAGCAGCGCGTAAGCAAGTGCTGGCAAAATTGAATTGCGAAAATCGAGAGCATCACGTCCTCTCGCGTCCACAAGACAATGGTCATCCCTATATTCTGTCGGCGACCGAGGAAGAGGAACTGGTAGCGCGAAAAAAATTCAATGCCTACGCCTCGGTGTGCGCGGCATTTTTGTTACTCGTAGCGCTTATCGTCATTTCCTCGGTGCGGCCACTTTTTCTGATTTGATTGCTTCACAGGGATCAGTAGACTAGCCTGCATATTGCACCAGTCGGGTTCGGGCCTAGGAATAACTCATTGAATCGAGTCATGAAAATTATGATTTCAAATAGCTGCTCAAAAGCACAGTTTGTGACCGGCCCGAACCCTATCCCGGTGCTGACTTGTACATATACGCCTGTACTTGGGCTTCCCTCAAGCCATAGCTACGGCTATGGCTTTCGGTCCAGCCCGGCGTCCAGCCGCATCTGTCCTGCGTCATCACTCGGGATACTGGTGCAATATACAGGCTAGCGCCTTTCATTCTCACCACAGAGACCAGAACTTGACCAATCCGTTACTCAATCCCGGCAGCCTGCCGGCGTTCAGCGAAATCAGTCCCGACATGATTCAGCCCGCAATCACCCAGCTGATCGATCAAAACCGCGACTCGATAGCTCATCTCAGCAAACAGACGCAACCGAACTGGGATGAACTGATCAAGCCGCTTTCGTTGATGAATGATCGCCTGGAAAAAGCATGGTCGCCGGTGCGCCACCTGAACTCGGTCAAAAGCAGCCCGGAATTGCGAGATGCCTACAACAACTGCCTGCCACTACTGAGCGAGTACGCGACCGAAGTAAGTCAGAATCACGCGCTTTACACGGGTTACCGCAGCATTGCCGAATCCAGCGATTTCGCCGGCTTCACACCGGCCCAGCAAAAGACCATCACCGATGCCCTGTTGCATTTTCGCCTCGGCGGCGTCGAGCTCGAAGGTGAGGACCGGACGCGCTACCAACAAATCCAGACGCAACTGTCGGAACTGCAGTCGCTTTTCGAAAACAACTTGCTCGACTCGACCCAGGCCTGGCAATACCTGACCGAGGATGAAGCCGACTTGGCGGGTTTGCCCGGGTATGCAGTGGCCATGTTGCGACAGCTTGCCGAGCAAAAAGAACTGCCGGGCTATCGGTTGACGCTGGATATGCCCTGTTATCTTGCCGTCATCACCTATGCCGACAATCGCTCGTTACGTCAGGCCATCTACGAAGCCTATGTCACGCGCGCTTCGGATCGGGGGGTTACCGATAAAGTCTGGGATAATGCGCCGATAATGCAAGGAATTGTAGCGAAAAGGCATGAAAAGGCGAAAATTTTGGGATTTTCCAGCTATGCCGAGTACTCGCTGCAAAGCAAGATGGCGAGCAGCGTCGAGCAGGTGCTCGAATTCCTCCACGATCTCGCAGCCCGTTCGCGCCAGGCCGCCATCGATGAAGTTCAGGAACGCCAGGCCTATGCCGAGTCGCTCGGCTTTGAAGGTAAGTTGCAAGCCTGGGACTGGGCCTACTACAGTGAAAAACTGAAACAGCATCGCTACCAGGTTTCAGACGAAGACCTGAAGCCGTACTTCTCCGACAAGCGGGTGATCGAAGGCTTGTTCGAGATCGTCGCGCGGCTGTACCGCATCAGGATTAGCCGTGTCGATGAGGGTGTCGATCGCTGGCATCAGAGCGTCGGCTTTTACCAGATAGAAGACGCCGAGGGCGCACCGCTTGGCCAGTTTTACCTGGATCTCTATGCGCGTGAAAACAAGCGCGGCGGTGCGTGGATGGATGAATGCATAAACCGATATCGCATCGACGGTAAAACCCAGCTGCCAGTGGCCTACCTGACCTGCAACTTGACGCCGCCACTGGGCGACGAGCCCGCGCTGTTCACCCACGATGAAGTGATCACGCTATTTCACGAGTTTGGTCACGGATTGCACCACCTGCTCACACGTATCGACGTGCCGGATGTCGCCGGCATCAACGGTGTCGAATGGGATGCCGTTGAATTGCCGAGCCAGTTCATGGAAAACTTCTGCTGGGAATACGATGCCCTGTTTGTGTTTGCGCATCACTACCAGACCGACGAGCCGTTGCCGCGAGACCTGTACGAGCGCATGCTGGCCGCGCGCAATTTTCAAAGCGCGTTGCAAATGCTACGCCAGATCGAATTTTCCCTGTTCGATATACGCCTGCATCAGCAAGCCGACATCACTACGGCGGAGCAGATTCAGCAGACCCTGGACCAGGTGCGGGAAGATATCGCGGTCGCCAGTACTCCGCAGATAAATCGCTTTCAGAATGGCTTTTCACATATTTTTGCAGGTGGGTATGCAGCGGGTTATTATAGCTACAAGTGGGCGGAGGTCCTGTCCGCCGACGCCTTTGCGGTATTTGAAGAAGAGGGAATTTTCAATCCAGGGACCGGACAAAGATTTCTGCAATGCGTGCTCGAAAAGGGCGGTTCCAGGCCAGCAATGGAATCTTTCCGCTGCTTTCGTGGGCGTGAACCGAATATTGAAGCCTTGTTAAGGCATAGTGGGATAAGCCAGTGATAACTAGCTCGCATATTACACCAGTCGGTCTCGGGCCTGGATCTATCTAATTGAACGATCAGAGTAAACTGTTAAATTCGCAAATGAAAATTAATATACAGATTGGCACCGGCCCGAGCCCTATCCCGGCTCTGACTTGTCCAGATGCGCCTGAACTTGGTCTTCCCTCAACCCATAGCTTAAGCTATGGGTTTCAGTCCAGACCGGCGTTCAGACGCATCTGTCCGGCGCCAGAATCCGGGATACAGGTGCAATATGCGGGCTAGATTTCTTGTTGGATTGACCCTGCTTGCGTTTTGCCAGCTGGCGCCCGCCCAGGATACCGATAATGAGAACAAGGACCGGCAGTATGTCACCGATCAGTTACGCCTTTCGCTCTACAAGGATGCCAACTCGCAGAGCAAGGTTCTGAAGCTGTTGCAGTCCGGGGATAAGCTCATCGTCGATGAAATTCGCGGCCCCTATGCGCTTGTCACCGCCCCTGATGGCACTCACGGTTGGGTTAAGCGAGGCTTCCTGGTCAGTAACCCGACAGCGAGTATCCGGCTGCTTGAAGAGCAACAGAAAAGTGCGAACCTGTTCGACGAACTGGAAAAACTCGGTAACAGCAAGGTCGTCATCGATGCCTACGAGAAGGATATGGACGACCTGGTGGCGAAAATGAAAGGCCTCGAAGCCAGCAACCATGACGCCAACGGAACTATTGCCAGACTGGAGCAGGAAATCGAAGCTGCGCAACAACAGGAGGAAGATAGTCAACCTCCGCTAAGCGAATTGTCGAGTGCGGATTTGCAGGATACGTTGAGAATTTACTGGAAAATAATCGCATCGTCCGTCCTCGCCATCGTCCTGTTAACCTTCCTGGTCAGCAAGCTAATCATCGAAGCTCGAATCAAAAGTAGATTCCACGGCATAAAGATCTGGTAAATGGAATACCGGGATCTGCGAGACTTCATCGATCAGCTGGAAGCGCAGGGTGATCTCAAGCGCATCAGCCAGCAGGTTTCTCCTGAGCTTGAAATAACCGAAATTTCCGATCGCGTATTACGCGCCGGGGGACCGGCGCTGCTGTTCGAACACCCCGGTGACAGTAAAATTCCGCTTCTGGCAAACCTCTTCGGCACCGCGCAGCGGGTCGCACAGGCGCTCGGCGAAGAAAATGCGGCTACTTTGCGCGAGGTCGGTAAGCTGCTCGCATTCCTGAAGGAGCCGGAGCCGCCCAAGGGTTTCAAAGATGCGATGAAAACCTTGCCAATTTACCGCAAAATCCTCGATATGTCGCCAAAAGTGGTGAAAAAAGGCAAATGTCAGGAAGTACAATACCACGCCGACGATGTCGATTTGTCGATGCTGCCAATCCAGACCTGTTGGCCTGAAGACGCCGCGCCGCTGATCACCTGGGGTCTGGTCACGACCCGGGGACCTCACAAAAAGCGGCAAAACCTGGGCATTTACCGTCAGCAATTGATCGGTCGCAACCGCCTGATCATGCGTTGGTTATCGCAACGTGGCGGCGCTCTCGATTACAAGGAATGGCGCCAGCAGCACGGCGACGAGCCATTCCCGGTATCGGTCGTGCTCGGTTGTGATCCGGCGACCATACTCGCGGCGGTAACCCCGATACCCGATTCCCTGGCCGAGTACGCGTTTGCCGGATTACTGCGCGGGTCGAAAACCGAAGTCACTCGATCGCTGTTGTCTGATCTCGAAATTCCGGCGCGCGCCGAGATTGTACTGGAAGGGCATATTTATGCCGACGACGAAGCCGAGGAAGGGCCGTTTGGCGATCACACCGGGTACTACAACGAAGTCGAACGTTTTCCGGTATTCACCGTGGAAGCGATGAGTATGCGTGAAAACCCCGTGTACCACAGTACCTATACAGGCAGACCACCGGATGAACCGTCGGTGTTGGGGCTTGCGCTGAACGAGGTTTTTATTCCCATCCTGCAGAAGCAGTTTCCGGAAATTGTAGATTTCTACCTGCCGGCCGAGGGTTGTTCCTACCGCGTAGCCGTGGTCAGCATGAACAAGCAGTACCCGGGGCACGCCAAGCGCGTGATGATGGGAGTCTGGTCATTCCTGCGCCAGTTCATGTACACCAAGTTCGTGATCGTGGTTGACGATGATATCGATGCGCGCAACTGGGAAGACGTCATCTGGGCGATATCGACGCGCACCGATCCGGCAAGAGACATCACCCTGGTCGAAAACACCCCGATCGATTACCTCGATTTCGCCTCCCCGGTATCGGGCCTGGGCTCAAAAATGGGGCTGGACGCGACCAACAAGCTGGCCGGTGAAACGCAACGCGAATGGGGTAAACCGATCAGCATGTCCGCCGATGTCATCGCCCGAATCGATGCACTGTGGGAGGAGCTGGACCTCGATTGAGACCCAGGAATCAAGGCGACAGTTTTGCACCAGCCCGGAAATTGGACGATAATCCGGGCTAATCGAATTTCCGTACTACGGAGGTAACATGCGCTCGATCATGGTATTGAATTCCAAGGGCGGCTCGGGCAAAAGCACGATCGCAGCCAGTATCGCCAGCTATTACGCCTCGCAGGGGAAAAAGGTTCTGCTGGTCGACTTCGATCCACAGGCATCCAGTCTCGACTGGTTGGCGGCGCGACCCAGCGGGCGCAGCACGATAACCGGCATCGATGGCGCCAGCGGGCACTTCCGCGCACCACGCAGCGCCGACTACATAGTCTACGATACG
>Ga0255051_10000836_pt1 | contig 11206 bp, 12 predicted proteins | sample JV7_2_9_MG_FD_181719 | JGI IMG/M metagenome (GOLD analysis project Ga0255051, IMG submission 181719) | Seawater microbial communities from Jervis Inlet, British Columbia, Canada - JV7_2_9 | ecosystem: Environmental > Aquatic > Marine > Inlet | place: Canada: British Columbia | collected 2016-10-06
ATCCCACCCTGTCGCGACAGGGTGGGATCGCCGCCGGTGGCCTGCCAGTTGACTTCGTCCGGGCGCACGCCGGTTTCGAACTTGCCGCTGAACAGATCGCTGAAGGCGTCGTGCAGGCAGGGGATGGTATCGGCCTCGATGATACGATCGACGACGACAAAGCCATCGCGGTCAAAACTGCTGCGGGCATCGGCTGGTAATTCGATCAACTCGGCCAGTCCCCGCCGTCGGTGTAGCGGGTACCGCGATGCCCTTTCTTCGCAATCGGCGCTGCGAGCCGCTCCCCGGGCGCATCGACGATGATCAGGATGCGTGGTTTCCCCGACGCGGGATTGGTGGCCCCGGTAATGAACTCGCGAATCCTGAGGCGCCCGTGAAGCTGGTCGTTGAAGATGGTGTAAACATAGTCGCCTGTTCTGAGCCGCTTCGGCTCGATACCGGCCATGTGGAATTCGTACTCGCTGCGGCTGCCATCGTAGAGCGACTCCAGCACTTCGATGCCTGCTTTTGCGGGGATGGTCTTGGTAATGCCGAAACTCATGGCGGGGCCTTTGCTGTGGATTTGCAGGGCATGATAGTGACGAATTCAGCCCCGATCAACCTGGTGAGAGCTAACTTGATCTATATCAATTTCTGCGCGGCTAAAGCAGGGTATCCTATCTGACGAAATAAGCTGAATGAGAATGATTAGCATTTGTATTCGCATTTAGACTTTGATAGTTTAAACGCCATTCTTCGTTTACCGATCTTAAGGAGTAGTTACCAATGTACCGCCACATGTTCGTTTTTAAGCCGTTTATTTTAGTATCCTGCCTGTTGTCTCTGGCCTTGTTTGCGAATGCAGTAAAGGCGCAGGAGGTCAATGTTTACTCGGCACGCAAGGAGGCGTTGATTAAGCCCCTGCTGGAAAAATTCAAGGCCGAAACCGGCATCGACTACAACCTCATCACCGCGAAGGCGGACGAACTGCTCAAGCGGCTCGAAGCCGAAGGCCATTCGACGCCGGCCGACGTTTTTATCACGACCGATGCAGGGCGCCTGCAGCGCGCCAGGGAAGCCGGGGTCCTGGGGGCGGTGAGCAATGCCAGACTCGACGCCAGGATTCCGCAAAACCTGCGCGACAGTGAAAACTACTGGTTCGGTATGTCACGCCGGGCGCGTGTTATCTTTTATGCCCGCGACAGGGTGGAGGCGGCGGAGTTGTCCACTTACGAGGCGCTTGCCGATCCGCGCTGGAAAGGGCGCATTTGCATACGTTCTTCGAGCAATATCTACAACCAGTCGATGGTTGCGTCGATGATCGAGGCTCATGGAGTCGAACAAACCGAGACATGGGCGCGGGGCCTGGTAGCCAACTTCGCGCGTAACCCCGCCGGCGGCGATACCGACCAGTTGCGCGCGGCCGCGGCCGGACAGTGCGATATCGCGATCGCAAACACCTATTACTACGGTCGACTGGTAAAAAGCGATAAGGATGCCGATCGCGAGGTTGCCGAATCCCTCGGACTATTCTGGCCCAACCAGGATGGCCGCGGTGCACACGTGAATGTCAGTGGTGCCGCTGTCACGCAGCATGCGAAACATCCCGAGGCCGCCGAGCGTTTGCTGGAATTCATGACCAGCGCGGAATCCCAGACCTGGTATGGTGAAGTCAACCTCGAGTACCCGGTGACCGACGATGCGCATATTTCCGACCTGCTGCAATCCTTTGGTGAATTCAAGGGTGATAGCCTCAACCTGAGCCGCCTCGGCGAAAACAACCGTGCCGCCGTGCAACTGATGGACCGCGCCGGCTGGCGCTAGTGCTCTTTCAATGTGATAATTGCGAAACACCACAGGGACGCTGAATCCGTAATTATCACATTGAAAGAGCACGAGCCCCAATCCGTAATACGGTCGCGATTCCATGCTGCGACCTCACGGTAAAAACCTGCAGCGACCCGGACACACCGGGTCGCGCCTCGCTTCCATTTGAGATTACTCACCTGAGTTGTCGTCAGCGGAACCCGGGTTGCGCTATAACCGATAAGCAGTTTCACTTTAACCTACGGATTCAGGCTTAAATTTCGGGGTCAATGCAGATTTTCGTTCACGCCAAAGGCCTCGTCGACTTCGCGGTCGGATGGAATCTGGCCCGTATCCAGGACCTGGTCGCACATGCGAATGCAGGATTCGATGATAAACAATATCTGTATCAGCATTTGCAGCACATCATCCGCCTGCTGATGCTCCGGGTCGAGTTCACCGCCGATGGTAAGAAAGCCGGCGCCGTCATAGGAAAAGCGGCAGCCAAGGTTACGGTGTTGCAGCTCCAGCAGGAAGCGATTCAGCCCGCCCTCGTGCTCCGAAGTTTCGAATTCCTCGGGATCCATGAATGTCGTGCCGAGGTAAAGCCAGCCGCCCATATGTTCAAAAATAAACTCGGCCTCATCCTCCGGCAGGGATATCAGCATGACGCCATCAATCTCCTTGGTTGTGCATCCCTGTGAGATCAATGCGTTCAGCAGTTCGTCATTTTTACCTGTCATATCCTGATTTCTCCCGGTCCTGCCTGGTAGTGGCTCAGCACCTCCAGTCCGAATTCCTTCCAGCCTTGCGCGGTGAATGCGATCGGCCTTGCTTCGATCACCTTGTCCATGGCCGCTTTCGCATCGTATCCTTCAAACTCGATGAGGTAGGCGGCCATGACCATTCCGGTTCGATCCTTTCCGGCTCGACAGTGAATCAACACCGGACCGTTCGCCAGGTTCTCCCGTATGAAATCCATCGCCCGCGGAATGTTTTGCAGGCAAAATTCCCTGTCGCCATCCCTGGCTGGAGCATTCGATGACATGGGAATGTTTGCGTAGCCGATTCCCAGTTTGTCGAGCAGCGTCTCGTGAACCGCTTCGCCGCTGTTGACAGAGAGAATTGCCGAGATCCCGCCAGCCCTGATTTCATCGAGGTCCCAGATGTCGGTGTTTGGTCCCGAACGGCCCGCGATTTTCCCTTCTCTTAACCAGAATATGTGTTGCAAGACATTTACCTGTGCGTAACGCCTGTGTCAGGCGATCCATCTTCGCTGGACTTGTTGCCAACGCATGTTACAAGGCAACGCCAAGGACTGCCCGGTAATGCGCTAGCGTCGGGAAAGGGTCGTAAAAGTGATGCAAGAAGTACTTCTGTCGATGGCATTATTTTTCCTCTACGGTTTTGACGCGATGCCCTGCCGGAAAATACGTACAGCAGACATTGACACCCAACATCGGCGACCAATAATGCGCGTAGCGGTTTGTTGATTCATCAGCTTATGCCGTTACCTGGCATTTTTCTTCGAGGCTATTATAGAGGTAAAGGCATCAATGAATTCTGCGAACTCGGCCTCTGCTATGGTGAGAGGCGGATCGATTCGGAACAACGCGCCTCTGTTACACACAATGAATCCCTTTTCTATCAGTTCATCGAAGATCTCGTCCCCGATCTTTGCGTTAAGCAGGTCTACACCGAACATCAGTCCTCTTCCCCGGACACCGAGAACGATTTCGTCGTCGACGAGCTTCTCGAGCTGAGAAAGAAATACTTCTCCCTTTCTTTCCGCCTCGCCAATCAGATTATCGTCATCGATTACCTGTATGACCTCATTCACGATCGCTGCGCCCAAAGGATCGTTCTGATGTGATTGCCCATACTTAAAGGGCTTATCTTCGAGGTCTTTCACCAGCGCCGAACTCAATACGGCGACACTGACCGGGTATCCATTGCCAACGCCTTTGCCAATAGCGACCATGTCGGGTTCTATACCGTAATGCTGGTAACCAAACCATTTGCCGGTTCTTCCAATCCCGGTGGTTACCTCATTAACAATAATTTTCCCTCCATTATTGCGCACCAGTTTCACCAGATTCTGAATCAATGCCCTTGGCGGGAACCTGACATATCCCGAGGCGCTCCCGGGTTCAAAGACAAACTCGGCCATATCGTCGGCAATACCCTGTAGCTCGACACAGGCCGGATCACACTCATTTACTTGCGGGCAAGTCTTGCATTTCTGCCAGTTAAATATATGCCAGCCTTCGTTTCTGTTGATGGCCGAACTAAATGAGCCGAGATATGCATCGTGGAGAGCCAGGGTTTTGTCTTTGCCGGTAACATGTCTTGAAATTTGCCGCAGTATATCGATTGCTTCACTTCCGGAGCAAAGGAAAACACATTTTCCATCCTGGAGGTTTGTTATCGACAGGACAGATTTTGCTGATTCATCGAGGATATTACTGGAGTAACAAAATCCCGCATGCATTGTGGAATTGATCTGTTTGCCGATTATCTTGTTGATCCTCGGGTTTTTATGGCCCAGGGCGGTACACCACACTCCCGATTCAAGGTCCATGTATTGCTTTCCGTTGTCGTCGAACAGGTACACTCCTTCACTGTTGACAATGTTTGGGATCTTGAGCGCGTGACCGCTGCAATTGAGTACGTTCTTCATTTCTGCCAGGTTGTTATTGGTTAACAAGCTTCCGCCTCTTTAAAGTACTTCTCGCAAAATGATAAAAACCTTTCTACTTGCGCCGAAACCGGCGCAGCCTGTTTGCGCAGCAGAACTACCGCGATCGGCACTGAAACAACACGGCCGCTGTCACAGGCGCCGCCATGATCGAGCTTCATTGCACTTAGCGAAAATCCGAGTCCATTAAACACTGCGCTGCGGACCGATTCCATGGATTTTGAATTGTATGATACAGGAGGGTCGATTCCCTGTATCGACAGGATGCTCTCGAAATCGACGCCGCGAGGGCCTTCCTGGTTTCGGGTAGCGTGGTCAGTATCTGGGGTGCGATAGCCATTTTTCCGGTCCTTAGAATCAAGCCGTTTGTACTGTACCTGTTACTGGCCGCGATCGGGTCGCTCGCGGTTGGCTGGCTTTACGACTGGATCAGCTGAATTCGGCTTCGCCCTTGAGAATCGGTTTGAGGTCTTCAAGCTTGTCGAAGAGATGCCAGATGTAACTATCTGTTCCGTTGACGCGATGCGGATGCAGGTCGGCAAGCGCCGGGTCGTTACAGTAGCTGTCGAAATCCTGCCGCGATGCCCACTCCACCAGTATCAGGACGCTGCGTGGCGCTATATCGCCGACAACAGACTCGTGAAATTTACCCAGTGCTATGACGCGTCCACCGTGGGATTTGACTTCCGCCGCCGACCTCCGCGAGTAAGCGAGATATTCATCCTTATTCGCGACGTTGAAGAGATTGAGTGCGTAAACAGGTTGAGACATCTGTAATTCTCCGTTTCGGTATATAACGGGACTGGCATTAGCGAGCCTGTTCCGGGAAAAGCGCCAACCAGGACTCCTTAGAGCCGGCTAACAGGCTCAGACCGGTTGGCGACGGTTTTTCGCAAGGTCGCGCATTAACCTCTCTCGCCACCGTCACCGACATGGGGGAGAAGTAAATTTTGACTTCACAATGGAGATGGCCTTCCGATTCATGCCGGGTAAATGCCGCCATTTCATCGGGGTTGCCGGCCTGTGCATATGCCGACAGGAGTAAGTCCTTGATTCGATCTTGTTGTTCGTAGGCCAGCATGGCATCACCAAGATTTACCAGGAACCAGCCTCGCATGTCTTGAATCAAGCGGGAGGCTCTCCAATGCCTCTCGGAATACGTTTCCCGGCCCGATCATCCCGCAAACCGTTGCTCTGTATGCACAGGTCAGGTTTAGCTTTGTGTGACATAAATATTCCGTATACCGCGAGTTTCAGTCTCAATCGTCGAATGATGGATCATGCCGATTTTATGCAGCACAGATTTTGAAGCGACATTTCCTGGTGACACCAGGGCCAGCAGGCGTTCGCATCCTATATCCTGGCCATATTCAATTTGCGCGATTCCTATTTCAGACGCGTAGCCTTTACCCCAGTACTTTCGCGCCAGAACAAATCCGATCTCGTAATCCTTGCAGCCAAGCACCGGACACTCCACAAGACCCGCAAAACCGACAATTGTGCCAGGGCCGTTTAGAACGAGAGCGCCTGGCTGTTTCCCGTTGCCGTCATGATCGAAGCAGTTTTTAAAGAAATCGGTCGATTCTTGCCTGGAAAGTGTTTTGCCTGCAAATGCCTGAGACATCACCTCGGGATCAGAGAATATGATCCTGTGTAGCGTGTCCAGGTCCGAATCACAGACTGATCTGAGAGCAAGGCGTTGGGTAGTGATGATTCTGACAGTCAATTGTTTCGTCAGTCCAGCCGTTTAACGCGATTGTTTCGATCCGTGGCCCATTCGTGACAGAGGTCATCAAGGTACTGGGCCATACCTGATTCCTCTAGGTCACGAGGAACAACGATGTCTCTCGCCGGGCGACGTTTGCCTTCGGTCCCAAGGTAGAACGCCTGCCATCCATCTTCGGTCCTGGTTATGAGCACTTCTCGCCCGAAAACATCAAACGTTAAAGTTTTCATTCGCTGGATTTAGTGCTCACGTATATTGATGCGCTTGCTGGTGGGCGCCGGTGTTGTCTGGTTAGCTCGGATCATCCTGTTTAAAATGTGCCTCTATTCCTGAAACGATAAAATTCCTTAGCGATGGGTCTAACTCACCGGCATTTTCCTTCAGCAATGATACCAGTCTTGCCGAGTCCGCTATACCATCCGGCACGAGTAGAGGGCTACCAGGATGTTTGCCTGAGCGTGTACCGTCATCGACACTCAAATGTTCAAACCCGGATTTCTTATTCCATACTATGGCCTTCTCGTCGTGAGGCTTGTTGTAGGCAAGCTGGTAGCTCACGATATTTCCTTCATCATCGAACCAGATGAAAAGATCCATACTTGAGCTCGAGAACCAGCGTTTTTCTGGTTCGTTTTGCCTTTGACTAGTGCTCCTTATTTCTCTAAGCATCTTGTTCTCATAAACCCGAAGGGGATGTCTGCTGTGGTGTTCGGTGCTTCAGCGGCCGTGGTTAATATTAACGCCTGCATGTTTTGAAGAATAGTTCAGGGACGAGCGCCCGCAGCCCACGCCTTCAGGCAAAGCATTTCGATTGCAATCATCGCTGCGGCATTAGTAGTAATCTCGCTGTGATCGTAAGGCGGCGAAACCTCAACGACGTCCATACCCAAAAAGTCCAAACCTTTCAGTGCACGAATAATTGCGAGCGCCTGGTATGTTGAAAGACCACCAGGTACGGGTGTTCCGGTACCAGGTGCGAAAGTTGGATCGAGACAATCGATATCAAAAGTCAGGTAGGCAGGACCACTACCGACCCTGGCCAGTACCTGGTTTGCGATTTCCTCCGCGGATTTCGCATGTACCTCGTCAGCACCGATGACCTGGATCCCTTCGCCGCGTTCACCCTTGAAAAAAGTGCGAATACCGATCTGGATTGTCCGCTCTGGATCGATCAGCCCATCGTTCATTGCGCGGGTAAACATGGTGCCATGGTCTATGCGGTCATCAATGTCATTTTCGAAATCTCGATGTGCATCGAAATGAACCAGACCAAGCGGTCCATACTTCTGATGATAGGCTTTCAGGATGGGATAAGTGACGAAGTGGTCGCCACCGAGAGTCAGCGTCGATACACCCTCGTCGACAATGGTGTAAATGTGCTGGGTGATGCTTTCCGCGATGTTTTCGATGTGGCCGAAGTCGTAGTGCATGTCGCCGTAATCGATAACCCCGAGAGTACTGAACGGATCAAAACGCCAGGGCCAGATTGGCCCCCAGGCGTGCTGCGCGGTAGCTCGGCGCACGGCTTCGGGGCCGAATCGAGCGCCCGGGCGATTCGATACCGCCTGGTCGAAAGGGATACCCGTCACTGCGACATCGACACCTTTCAGATCGCGCGTGTACTTGCGCCGCATGAATGAAAGGGCGCCGGAAAAGCTATTCTCAATGACGGTGCCCTTGATGTCTTTTCTGCGAAACGCTGCGTCACCACGACTCATAATTCAACCTGCTTCCGATAAGGGGCTCGTAAATCCATAACGCTTCGGATACAGCGTTCCATTCGGGATAGGCACATTGAATTGGCGAATGAATAAGATCACCACACATCACAGCCTCAGTCCCATTCGAAGCAAGCCCAACTGCTACATGACCGGGCGTATGTCCTGGGGTTGCTTCTAACCAAATATGTTCATCCATCGCGTAATCAGTTTCGACGACCTGGGCTTGACCGGATTCATGCACCGGCAGCATGTTCTCGTTATAACCAGGATTATCTATTTCCTGCAACAGTTCATTTCATGTCGGTAAGGCGTTATAGTCCTCGCACCATAGAGGCATATTTATAATGGATCAAGTGGCTCACTATTAAATCTCTCTGCTTCCCGCTATCACATCCGCTCATAAATGGTAGACTGCCTGCATTTCCCACTGCCAGGCGAAAACCCGGTTTGATTATCGCCCTTAAAATCACCATTCACGAAGATATCCCATGACAGAGAACAATCAGGCAAGAGGTCTCGACCCAGCCCCGGGCGGGCAAAAATCGGTTTTTTCCAGTCCCCTGCTAATAGTGGCGCTGGCGATCACCGGCGTTATCGCGGTCTGGGGCCTGGTCGATGCCGCGGGGCTCGCCGCGCAGGCTGCGTTCCTGGTGCAAATTCAGTTCACCAGCCGCGCCTGGTTCATCATGCTCGCGGTATCCTTCATGCTGATCGTCAGTATCTTGCTCGCGTTTTCGCGTTACGGCAGTATCCGCCTCGGTAAAGACGATGATCGTCCCGAGTTTTCGACCCTCTCCTGGCTGACCATGCTATTCGCGGCCGGGATGGGCGTCGGCTTACTGTTCTGGGGTAGTGCGGAACCGCTCACGCATTTTGAATTGATCAGCCGATACGAAAAGCAGGGTACCGCGGCGGGCTATGCGCTGTTTGTAACCAATTTTCACTGGGGCCTGCATGCCTGGGCAATCTACGCGCTCACCGGGCTGGTGATCGCTTACTTCGGCTTCCGCCGGGGCACACCGAGCCTGATCGGCGCGCCTATTGTCGATACCTTCGGCCGCAACCGGATTACGCTGCCGGTAAGCTGGTTGTGTGACCTGCTGGCCATCGTGGCGATCGCGATTGGCGTGGGCGGCACCATCGCCATGGGTGTATTCCAGGTCAAGGACGGGATCGATGCCTTGTTTGGATTGAGCGATACCGGAATGGGCCTCACGGCGGTGGTGTTTTTCGTGCTCTGTGCCGCCTATTTTCCACCGCTGGTTGTCGACCTGGGCAGCGGCATGGCGAAGCTGTCCAATGCCGCGATGGCGGTCGCGGCTGCGCTGATGATTTTTATCCTGTTGACCGGGCCGACCCACTACATCATGGGGGGTATCGTACAGGCGCTTGGTGAGTATTTCGGTGGTGCGCTGGTCCACGGGTTTCGCACCTACACCTTTCTCGACGAACACATCGGCAACTGGTTTTCGTCCTGGACACTGACCTACATGGTGTGGTGGATCGCCTGGGCGCCATTTGTCGGCGTGTTTATTGCCCGTATTTCCAGGGGGCGCACCATCCGAGAGTTTATCTGCGGCGTTATTCTCGGGCCTACCCTGTTTTCCATATTGTGGTTCGGCATCTTCGGCGGCGCCGGTTTCCATACGGTTCTCGGTGGCGAATCGGAACTCATGGAGGTCGTGCAAAACAATGTCAGCGCGGTGACATTCTACGTGTTGAATCGTTTTCCGATACCCGGGCTGACGATTTCGCTGGTCGTGGTCGCTGCTTTTCTGTTTATCGTCACCAGCGTGGTCAGCGCGGCGTTTGTCCTCGGCATGTTCTCCTCGGGCGGCGATCTCAACCCGAGCGTCAAGATCAAGCTAAGCTGGGGTGTCATCCTCGGCGCGCTCGGCGCCGTGATGATTCTTTCCGGCAGCATCGACGCCATCAAATCGATAATCGCACTGGGCGCGCTACCCTTCGTGTTCGTCGTACTGTTGCTGGTCGTCTGTCTTTTGAAAACCCTCAAAACCGAGTTCGAGAATTAAAATGAGTAATCTCCTCGACACCGTCATGAACATCGAAGTGTTCCTGTTTATCGGCCTGCTGGTCTGGTTGTACTTCAAGCCGGTCGACAAGGATCGCGATTCATCCGATTAAGGCTAACCGCCCGCCCTGGCGTTGGCGCAGTTGAGCGGCGGGTTGCGCGCTCCGGTCTCGATGTTTTCATTCATGGGCTATCTCCTGTTTTCGGCGCGCCATGTAGGCTTGTAATTCTTCCTCGATGGCGGCGTCGATTGGTGGTTTTTCATAATTATGCAGTAGTTGTTTCCAGATTTCGTTGGCGCGCTGGGTCGCGGTTTTGGCGCCATCGTCCTGCCAGGTTTCGAAGTTGCGCCAGTCCGACAGGATCGGCTGGTAAAAGGCGTTCTCGTAGCGTTCCAGCGTATGCGCAGTGCCGAAGAAATGACCGCCGGGGCCGACTTCGGCGATGGCGTCGATACCGAGACTGTCGTCGTCGACGGTAACCGGCTGCAGAAAGGCTGCCTGCATTTGCAGTAGTTCGGCGTCGAGGATCAGCTTTTCGAAGGAACAGGTAAGACCGCCTTCGAGCCAGCCGCCGGCGTGCATGACGTTGTTGACGTGTGCCTGGATGCAGGCGTTGATCGACATGTCGCTCTCGTAGGTCGCTTGCAGATCGACGCAGGCGGATGCCGTGGTGCTCGACGAGCGCAGTGGCAGGTTATAACGACGCGCGAGTTGCCCCGACATGATCACCGACTGGGCGTATTCGGGAGTGCCGAAGGCAGGCGATCCGGTGCGCATGTCGACGTTCGAGGTGAAATGGCCATAGAAAGTCGGCGCACCCGGCACCGCCGCCTGGGTCAGCGCGATGCAGCCGAGCGCCTCGGCGTTTTGCAACGTCACCGCACCCGCGACCGTCGCCGGCGCCATCGCGCCCGCCAGCGTGAACGGGGTGATATGCACCGGTTGCCCGGCCTCGGCGAACACACGCATGCCGTCGGCCTGGCCCTCGTCGAACAACAGCGGTGAATTGGTGTTGAGCCCGCCGATGATGGCGGGGCGCTGTTTCAGCCCCTCGTCGTCGGTTTGCAGCGCGATCTTGGCCATCTCGATACAGTCGCGCGCGCGGCTCGCCGTATTCAGCCAGCTCGGTTGCCAACCCTTGTCGGTGAGCGTGATCTGCGCGTACATCATGTCGAGGTGGCGACTGCCGGGCGGCAGGTCGAGCGGCTCGGGGCCGCTGCCGCCCTCGTGGTGCAGGATGTT
>Ga0255051_10000839_pt1 | contig 11205 bp, 8 predicted proteins | sample JV7_2_9_MG_FD_181719 | JGI IMG/M metagenome (GOLD analysis project Ga0255051, IMG submission 181719) | Seawater microbial communities from Jervis Inlet, British Columbia, Canada - JV7_2_9 | ecosystem: Environmental > Aquatic > Marine > Inlet | place: Canada: British Columbia | collected 2016-10-06
CTCGGGTAGTGTCATCACGCTAATTCTTTCCGAAATGCCGCTGGTGGCGCGTCGACTGGGCGATGCCGGACTGGTGCGTGGCTATCTGACGTTACTACACAATCTGGCCGGCAAAGCGCCACGCGGTCTGCGGCCGATGATGGAGAATCTCGATCAGCTGTTATCCAAACTAACGCTAGGTGGATTACGGCGCTGGGCCTTGTGGGGCGCACAGGCACACGCCCGTGATCTTGATGGTCAGATGGCTTATTTTGGTTTGCAAACCGATTCGTCGCGCTCGGTGTTACAAAAAGAGCGCCGTGGCACCCTGTTCGTCGATAACCAACGCAAGCTGAATTTTTATTTGCGGGCTTTATGGGCACGGGCGTTTTTCATGCGTCCAACCTCGGGTGACTACGAAAGCAGACAGGGATTGAAGCCTTATATCGAAGATTTCCAGGTTCACCTGCCCGATGCTTACGACCTGTTTAATGGTATCGATGGCGTAGAAATTTATCGCGCCGCGGCTGCACACTGTGCTGCACACATGGTGTATACCACGCAGGCCATTAGCGCCGAGCAGTTATCGCAGGCGCAAATGCAATTCATCGGCTTATTCGAAGACGCACGAGTCGAGTATCTGGCGATCAGGCAGTTTCCCGGTTTAAAAAAACTCTGGCTGAAATTTTTTACGGCGCAATCCGGGAAAGAAAACCAGGCGTCCGGGATACACGAAACCATGGGTTTGATGATATCTATGGCGCGTGCCTTGCTCGATGAATCCTACCTGGATGAAGTCGGGTTTATCAACGCTCTGGCTTCGGAGTTCAGGGCGAAGCTCGATGACAACCCGAATGATAATCGACTGTCATGGGAGGCTGGTATTGAGTTTTATAACCATATTGCAGAAGCGGCGGCGATACCTTCGGTTCGTATTCTGGAAAATATGGCGATACCCTACCGTGACGATAATCGCTATATATGGGAATTTTCCGAGGACATGCTGTTTGCCGAAGCTGCCGAATATTTACCCTATAGCCAACAGCAGCTGCGGCGTAATGTCACAGTAATGGAGATGGTCAATACACTCGATTGTGAACTCGCCGGTGACGATGCCGAGGAAATCTGGACGCTTTCGACACAGTTCTGGTTAGACCAGGAAGGCTGCACCATCAATGAACTGGAGGGCAAGGAGCCAGTGTCGGAGCCATTTCACTACGATGAATGGGATTATCATGTGCAACTGGCGCGCCCCGACTGGGCAACCGTTATCGAACGCCGGCAGCCAAAGGCTGATCCGCAGATCATGGATGACATCCTGGTCAATAACAAACCCGTCGCGTCGCGAATCCGGCATCTAATCGACGCCATGCAACCGCAGGGGATTGTGCGCCGCCGAGGTTATGAAGATGGCGAAGAGCTGGACTTAAACGCAGCGGTACGGGCGATGACTGATATTCGTCGAGGCATCATGCCCGACCCGCGTATCAATATTCGCATTACGCGCCACATCCGTGACCTGGCGATCGTGGTGTTAATGGATTTATCCGAATCCACCAATGAAAAAATAACCGATTTCGCGGAAAGTGACGAAGGCTACCAACAGGCGCCCAGTATTTTGAGTTTGACCCGCGAGGCAACGGGACTGTTGTCGTGGGCGATTGACGCTATTGGCGATACTTTTGCAGTACACGGTTTCGCTTCCGATGGCCGACACGATGTGCAGTACTATCGATTCAAGGATTTCAATCAAAGCTACGATGACGATGCCAAAGCGCGTTTGGCGGGTATGCAGGGTGGTTTATCGACGCGTATGGGTGCGGCATTACGCCATTCAGGGGCCCATTTGCTGAAACAGAATGCGACTAAACGCCTGGTGCTGTTAGTCACCGACGGGGAACCGGCCGATATTGACGAGCGCGACCCGCAGTATCTGCGCCACGATACCAAAAAGGCGGTTGAAGAACTGGCGAGCAAAGGTGTGTATACCTACTGCCTGACGCTCGACCCACGGGCCGACCAATATGTATCGCGTATTTTCGGCGAGAATAATTATTCGGTGCTGGATAATGTTGAGCGCCTGCCGGAAAGATTGCCCGACGTTTTTGCGGCGATTACTCGCTGAGCAGTAAATATTAGAGGTTCCCTATCATTATAAAAATAGTATTTTTGCGCCTTTCACGGGTAACTGCTTATTCCTCATCACTCAACTCAGGATCCCATCCAAGTTTACGTGCCTGTGCTATAGCGCTATCGAATATTCTGGCATGCCGCTGTTTTAACTCATCGGGCAAGTTTGAAAACAGGCAACCGTATTTATCCCATTCGGATTTGGTTTTATCGTGAATAATTTGCAAGCGGTCATGCGACCAGTTCTCACAGGTTTCGCTTTCGGGCAGTATGCCAAATACCCAGGCGTCCCTGATGATGGTGCCAATCGGCGTCATGCCACCAAAGTGGTCGTTGTGAATGCCTGAATAAATTGTTTTTGACATTTAACTCCCTCGCCCCTTCGGGGACGCCTACATGGATGTAGCGATGCGGCGCCCCGATGGTAGAGTACCAAAAGTAGGCCCTTTTAGGCGACGGCATGGAGCAGTTACCGAGAGGGCAGGGGTGAGGGGGGGATTATTATAATCCACGCACCAACTCCAGCATTTGCTGTGCATGACCCTTGGCTTTAACCTTATAAAGTACCTCGACCAGTTTGCCGGACTTGTCGATCACAAATGTCGACCGTGCTATACCCATATATTTTTTACCCATAAAACTCTGTTCACCCCAGGTATGATATTTTTCGCATATATCGCCAGACGTGTCAGCGAGTAATTCGACTTTCAGACTATATTTGTCGATGAACTTGCGGTGTTTTTCGCAACTATCCTTGCTGACACCGAGGACAACCGCGTCCGCTTCGGCAAATTCCTTTACCAATGTAGTAAATTCGTTGGCCTCGATTGTACAGCCCGGTGTGTCGTCTTTCGGGTAAAAGTACAATACGACGTTTTGTTTGCCTTTAAACTGCGACAGGCTGACGTTTTTGTTATCTTGATTAACGCCTGTGAAGTCAGGGGCAGGTTGATTTTTTTCTAGCATAGTCATTTACATGGCCGATTAGTAAACGGGTAAGCGTGGATAATAATTAACCTTTCTACAAATATCAAAGCGGAGGTTTTATGGACGATTGAGGACCCCAGCCCGATCTGGTGTGTAATCAGGGTTTCTAAGTTACGCGTGTGTGGCGAGTGACGGAGATTCGTGCCGAAATCGACCCCGCTGCAAAAAATGAAGCGTTTGCTCGATAACCTGTGGCTGGTTCATCATGAAACTATGGGTGTAGGGCAGGACGATAAAATCCGCCATACCTTCGAGCCTGGTATTTTGAGTCGATACCTTGCCGTCGTTTTCACCGGGTATTAGCGCTGAAAATAATGGATTCAGGCTTCGATTACCGGCGATAATGCCGACCTCATAATCTACCGCCCCGAGTGAATTGGGCAGGCTCGAAGCGTCGGTTCCTAGCTGTTTGCCAGCCGGGCCATTGATCAGGTTAAATAACTGCGTTTGCGATAGACGATCGACCAGTTCGCTGCCGGCATTGGGTGGGGCGAGCATGACCACGCGTCCGAGATCATAGATATTGCTCTGCGCCAGGTAAAAACGGATTAAAATGCCGCCCATCGAATGGGTGACGAAATGAATGCGTTCGGGGGCAAAATTGTCGCGGCAATGCTGGATAGCGGCGTCGATTGATGATTCAGACAGTAATTCAATTGCCTTTTTCCGCGATGGGTAACTGGCGTTAAATACATCGTAGCCGACAGCTTTTAAAGATTTTTCAATCTTCAGCATCGAGCGATTGGTGCGCGCCAGACCGTGCAATAGGATGACACATTCATTGTGTTTGTTAAGATTCAAATATTGTTTTCCATCGACAGGTTTGTCATTACAGTAAAGATTATAAAGCCAATTAACCTCGCAACCCAACCTGCCGGGTCTCCGGGTATTTAGCGCCCTGCTGTTGAAGATTTTGAATCTTAATCACACTCATGCGGAATTAATAGAACCATCACTGCTGTCCCGTTAACCAAAAAGCCGTCATACCGGGCTTGACCCGGTATCCAGTAAACTGTTGAATATCCTGGATTCCGGATCAGCAAAAACAGCTGTCCGGAATGACGGGGCTTTTGATGATTTTCATGTCTCATGGTTTCTATGAGCCCTAATTACTTTTATCAATAAGGCTTACAGCCAATTTCACTGAAAGTTAACGGGACAGCAGTGTAGAACCACCTTTAAACCATAGCTCGCTTTTTGAGTTGCCGAAAGGATAGAATTAAGCGCTATGTCTAATGACCAAAACGATCTCACTAAATTCCTCAGCCGACTCAAAAAGTCGAACTATGCGGGTGATATTGAAACCAGTTATGCTGCGCGTATCGTCGCGGCTACGGACAATAGTATTTATCAGGTATTGCCCGAGGCGATCCTGTACCCGGCTCAGGGAAGGGACATTAACCGAATTGTTGCGACTGTTGGCGATCTGCCTGAGAATAATATTTCGATCACCGCGCGTGGCGCTGGTACTGGCACCAATGGTCAGTCGTTAAATCGTAGTGTGATTGTCGATACCTCCCGGTATCTGACCAAAATAACTCAATTCGATGAAGAAAAAAGGCAGGTTTGTGTTGAACCAGGCGTGGTACTTGACCAGCTAAACGACTTTCTTAAGCCTTACGGATTATTTTTCCCGGCCAACGTCTCGACCGCATCGCGCGCTACCATTGGCGGCATGGTTGCGACCGATGCTTCGGGTAAGGGCTCGCGAATCTATGGTAAAACCTCGGCTTACATCGAAGCGCTCGATGTGGTGTTGTCCGATGCTTCCGACTATCAGGTGAATTCAACCCCGATAGAAAAATTAGCCGAATTAAAAAACAATTCACTGGGTGATCGTCTTCAGCACGAAGTGTACGGGGCGGTGGTTGCGCATCGGGACGAAATCGATCGTGTATTCCCCGACCTCAATCGTGGCTTGACGGGCTATAACCTGAAACAGGTTCTGGGTGCTGATGATCGGTTCCGTATGAGTTACCTGCTAGCCGGTTCCGAAGGCACGCTCGCTGTTACCAAGTTAATTACCCTGCGCCTGATTCCGATACCAAAATATAAAGCGCTGATCGTCGTGCTCTACGACGATTACCTGAAGGCCCTCCGGCATGTAGCCGTACTCTGCGAATCGAATCCGGCGGCGATTGAAATTCTCGATGACAAGCTCATCTCGCAGGCGCAACGTGATCCGATATGGCGTGAAATCCAGGCCGTTTTCAAGGATGCGCCCCTGGATCAATCACTCAAGGCAATTAACTTTGTTGAAGTGGTTGGTGATGATGAAGAGAGTATCCAGCAACAATGTGAAAAGTTTGACGCACATATAAAGCGCACCAGCAACGCCTATGCCGTCGTCACTAGCCTGGTGGAATCCGACGTAGGGGCGATTGCGTCGCTATGGGATCTGCGCAGCCGCTCGGTGGGTTTGCTTGCTGCACTGAAGGATAAACCCCAGGGCCTCGCCTTTGTTGAGGACTCCACTGTGCCGCCAGAACGGCTTGCCGACTATGTCGAGGAATTCCGCGCGATTCTGGATGACCACGGCATAGACTACGCGATGTACGGGCATGCCGATGTCGGTTGCCTGCATGTTCGACCGATGCTCGACATGACCCAGCAGTCCAACCGCAAGATGATACGCAGTATCACCGATGGCGTCGCAACCCTGGTCAAACAATATGGGGGTTTGTTATGGGGCGAGCATGGGCGCGGCTATCGGGGCGAATATTCGCCGCTGTTTTTTGGTGAGCATTTAATGCCGGTGCTGCACCAGATCAAAACAGCATTTGACCCGGGCAACCTGTTTAATCCTGGCAAACTCGCGGTACCGGCCGGCAATTCAATCGCTGTGGAAAAAATAGACGAGGTGCCATTTAGAGGTGCGTTCGATGAACAGATCAATTCTGACTGGGCAAATCGATACAATTCGGCGATCAACTGCAATGGTAATGCCACCTGCTTTAGCTGGCAGGTCGATGACGCGATGTGTCCATCGTACAAAGCAAGCAAAGATAAAACGTTGTCACCCAAGGGCAGGGCGGCTATGTTGCGTGAGTGGGCCAGATTACAATCGATCGAAGCTGACTCTGACCAGGTGCAGGCACTCGAAACCGAGCTCTATAGTTCGCTAAATGCCTGTCTGTCGTGTAAATCCTGCTCTTACAGTTGCCCGCTCAATGTCGATATTCCCGATCTCAAATCTTTATTTCTGCTGCACTATGCGCAGAAACATGGGCGCAAACTGCGAGACAGGGTATTCGCCCGCCTTGAATCGTTTGCCGGGCTGGGCAGGCGTGCCCCCGCCCTGGCAAATAGTCTGACGCAAAATCCGCTTTCAATTGTCTTGCTTCGGTGGGTAATCGGAATCGTCTCGTCGCCACGTTTTTCGAGTTCCCTGCAGAAAGGATTGGCGCAGCGAAATGCTGTAATGCTTGAACTGGATTCATTGCCAGGCAGAGAATCCTGTGCTGAAAATCAGGTGATATTGCTTCCCGACAGTTTCAACGCCAGCTATAACGCAGATGTCTTGCTAGCGGCACACGACCTGCTGGGGAAATTCGGATATGAGGTGCTATTCGCGCCAATACTAGACAATGGCAAGGCGTTGCATGTGAAGGGGTTTCGAGATGAATTCAAGCGCCAGGCGTTAGAGCATGTCGAGGCGATGAAACGACTCGCGGATACGGGTCTGCCATTAATCAGTATTGAAGTAGTCACGCGCATGATGCATCAGAAGGAATATGCTGAGGTACTTCAACAGGCGCCCGATTATGTGGTTTGGTCGATCGAAAACTGGCTCGTGACCCAGATAATTGAAAACAGGCTTGACCCAAAAACCAATCAACCGACCGGTGCCCCGGCGAACCCTGGAAAAGAATATTTGTTGTTACCTCACTGTATGGAACAGACTGCCGACAAACAATCGGCACAGGATTGGCAGACAATATTTAAACACCTCGGGTTATCGTTGAAAACTCGAGAGGCGGGCTGTTGTGGAATGGCAGGGCTGTTCGGACACGAGCGCGAAAACCGCAAACTGAGCGATGATATTTTTAATTTGAATTGGCTAGGGCTGGCGAGCAGTCATCCGGGAGAGGTTCTGACCAGTGGATTTTCCTGTCGATGCCAATTGCATAATCATAAATTTTCTAATCGGCATCCATTGACAGTTTTAAATGAAATAGTCTGAGTCGGGTTAAAACCAAAAGGCCGTCATACCGGGCTTGACCCCACTAGCGTCCGGAATAAATAATAAAAATGTTGTTAATATTCGTTAAAACCGGGAGTTATAAACAAATAACATCAGCTTGACTTGAAAACGAAATAAAAATATTACTCTCGCAAAGACGCAGAGCTCGCAAAGAAGTCATTGTTTTTCTTAGCGAGCTCTGCGTCTTTGCGAGAAAAGCACTAAAAATCACATTTATTCCGGACACCAGTGGGGCTTGACCCGGTATCCAGTAAACTGTTGAAAATCCTGGATTCCGGATCAGCAAAAACCGCTGTCCGGAATGACGGCTTTATGGTTAACGGGATAGCAGTGATACTTTATATAAGACTAATAAGTGGTCGTTTGTAAAAATTGTTTGAATCGATCCCAGGATTTTCGGTCCACATCTTCGCGATAACGATCAGTGTCAAATACGGTGAAGGCATGCGGTGCGCCACTATAGGTAATCATTTCATGCGGTATGTCAGCACTTTCCAGATCGTTAGCGAGACCGGCAAACTGATCCATTGTGATCGCGGTGTCTGCAGAGCCATGCATGATTAATACCTCGCCTTTGGTTTTACCGTAATCCTGCCCGGCAGGGGTCTTTAGTCCGCCGTGAAAAGTGGCAAATCCTTTCAGGTCAGCGCCAGAGCGTGCGAGTTCGAGTACAGCGGCGCCGCCGAAGCAATATCCCATAGCGACCGCGTTGTCGGTATTGCCGCCCAACGATGCGGCTTTTTCGAGCGCACCGGTCATCAGTGAACGCATCTTCTTGCGGTCTTTGTAAAGTTCGCCGGTGTGCTGTCGTTTGTCTACAACCCTGGTGGGGCGCTCACCCGCGCCGAACAGGTCAGCGGCAAACACCGAGTAACCCATTGCGGCGAGCATTTCCGCGCGCTTGATCTCGTAGCCGGTGAGTCCGTCCCAGTCATGAATTAACAACACCAACGGCGCGTTTTTGGTAACACTGACGTAATATCCTTCGTAGTCTTCACCATTGATCTGGTAGTTGATCGGCATACCGGCGGCATAAGCCGATGACAGGGTAAAACCAAGTAGGATGCTTGCGATAATTTTCATTGACTCTTTCCTGGCCAGGAACAGGCTTGTTCCATTATGGCTCATTTTTCAGTACTAAATATACAGACTAAATATACTCTGAGAAATTCAAGCGTCAATAGTAGAGAATTCACATTTCATGCAATTAATACCACTGAACCAGGTTCAGCAATTCGAGTCAAACCGATAGAATTCAACTTTCCAGTAATTGATTGGAGCAGCAATGACAACTACAAACCGGGTCATCATTATTTTTGTTTTAATGCTTTTCGCGCAAACTGCATCAGCCGCCAGGGCCATTCTCGCCGGGGGCTGCTTCTGGTGCATGGAGGCGGATTACGAATCCTTGCCAGGTGTCAGCGATGTAGTATCGGGTTTTACCGGTGGCGCATTGAAAAATCCCACCTATAACGGTAATCACGCTGGACACTACGAGGCTGTGGAAATTACCTATGACCCGAAGGTGGTCGATTATCAGGGCATACTCGATCATTACTGGGTTAATATCGACCCATTCGATGATCGCGGCCAGTTTTGCGACAAAGGCCATAGTTACTTAAGTGCCGTGTTCGTCGCTAACGATGAAGAAAGAAAACTGGCGCAACAATCGAAACAGCAAGTTATCGAAACGTTCCCCGATCAAACCGTGGTAACGCCGATCCTCGATGCGATGACCTTTTTCCCGATTAGCGGTAATGAAAGTTATCACCAGGATTATTACAGGAATAATCCGATCCGATACAAGGCTTACCGGTGGGGATGCGGGCGCGATAAGCGTTTACGGGATATCTGGGGTGACAGGGCTACGCATTAAGTAATTAACATTCGCTCTATTGGCGGCTTCGGCTTTAATCCCTGGGGTCGGGAAAAACGAAATGTAATTCCCGCGGCTAGCCCACATATTGCATGAAGGGAACGAAGTTCAGGGGAAATATGGCAAACAAGGTTGATTGATCGTCCGCCGATGCATAGCCGTAGCAACGCATCAAGGGGGATCGATCAAGATCGCCTACAGGGATGTAGCGATGCGGCGTTCCGATGGTAGTGCACCAAAAGTAGGCGCTTTTAGGCGACGACAGGAGCAGCTTGCCGAAGCCGCCAGATTTTTCCTGAAATCGTTCAGGTACAAACTGTATTTTTCAAATTTCAGAGATTTTTCTCCTAAATATTTGAATTTATTAATAAAAGTCATAAGTAGACACCGCCTTCGTGCAATATGCGGGCTAATGGTACTATTACGACTGTTTTTGATAAAAGGGAATCGATTATGGGATGCCAGTATTTCTCACCCTGCGACCACGGCGCCGACAGTTTCACCATTGCTATGCCAAAACTGACTTTCGGGCGTGGCTGTCTGGGCGAAGCAGGTGTTCGAGCCGCAGCACGGGGGATGTCCCGAATAGCCCTTTTCACCGATGCATTATTAAAGGACGGTCCTTATGTGGAGACTGTTCAAAAGTCGCTTCAACAGGCTGGACTCGATTCGGCCATATTTTCAGAAATCCGTATCGAGCCTGACGATGCCTGTGTCAAGAAAGCTGCAAATTTTATCGCACAGGGTGATTTCGACGGCGTGATTTCGGTCGGTGGTGGCTCGGTGATGGACACCGCTAAGGCATCGATGGTTTACGGCCTGTACCCAACCGGTGATTTTCTCGATTACTTCGGGCCACCACTGGGGGCGGGTAAATCGATACCGGGTAAATTATTACCGCATATCGCCTGTCCAACTACTTCTGGGACTGGATCGGAATGTACCTCGGTGTCGGTAATCCGCATCAACGATTTGAATACCAAGTTTGTACTCGGTAGCCCTTTACTGATGCCGGACGAAGCCCTGGTTGATCCCGGCTGCTGTGATAGCTTGCCAGGCAATATAGTGGCATCAACCGGTTTCGATCTACTCAGCCACGCGATCGAATGTTATACCGCCAAAGCCTATACACGTTGGGCTAAAATTGAAGATCCACTGAAACGACCTTATCTCCAGGGAGCCAATCCGTGGAGTGATATGGCCGCAACCCGTGCGCTTGAAATAGTAAGTGAGTATATAGAGCGTGGTGTCAATGACAGCAGTGATAGTGAAGCCCGCGACCAACTGATGTGGGGCGCCACCCTGGCGGGCATGGCATTTGGTAATTCGGGTACGCATTTACCGCATGCGCTTTCTTACGGGGTCACGCATTTGATGCATGACATCACCACTGATGACTACGCAGTGGCCTCGCCCTTTATTCCTCATGGCATTAGCGTCATCACCTCGGCACCGGCGATTTTTCGTTATACCGCTGCCGGGGCTCCGCAACGGCATCTAGAAGCCGCCAATAGTCTCGGTGCGAATGCCTGGGATGCCGGTGACGATGAAGCAGGCGAGGTGGTGGCGGGGCGCATTATCGAGCTAATGAAAAAAACCGGCATGCCCAGTGGCATAGGTGATCTGGGTTTTGGCGAAGCCGATGTCAAACCTTTAGCGGCCTCATCGGTGCGCCAGATACGTGCAATTGCAAATGCACCACGCGAGACTAATTTACAGGATATCGAGAATATTTACGCTGATGCGCTTAGTTACGGGTAGCTGACCCGGGTTCCGGATTCTGAACACTGGCATCCACGGCGGGCTGTTTTTTGGTGGTCAGTGGTATAAGAATATCAAAACAGGGGAATAGGAGATAGATGTCCGCCCGTCGGTCCGCTGAAGATTCTTTTGTAAAAATTATTCCGATCGGTGTAAGTTACACCAATGCCATCTTCAGGGACTGGCCCAGAGTTTCGACAATTTTTTGCATCGGCGATATCGCCAGGCTCACCAACACAACCTGACGGTTATAGCGCTGGGGTCGTAC
>Ga0255051_10000841_pt1 | contig 11202 bp, 9 predicted proteins | sample JV7_2_9_MG_FD_181719 | JGI IMG/M metagenome (GOLD analysis project Ga0255051, IMG submission 181719) | Seawater microbial communities from Jervis Inlet, British Columbia, Canada - JV7_2_9 | ecosystem: Environmental > Aquatic > Marine > Inlet | place: Canada: British Columbia | collected 2016-10-06
CGCGGTTCGTGCACTTCACCGCCATATCCACGAACCGCGGCTTTTTTGGCCTCGGGAGCGGTATTAGGCATCACCACTGTGGCTTTTATGCCACGCCGTCCTGCAGCGTAGCTGAGCGACAGCGCGTGGTTGCCGGAGGAATGAGTAGCCACGCCCTTAGCCGCCTTTTCATCGGACAGGCCAAATACGGCATTACAGGCGCCACGCACCTTGAAGGCACCGGCTTTCTGAAAATTCTCGCATTTGAAAAACAGTTCCGCGCCTGTTAGATCGTTTATATAGCTGGACGTTAACACCGGTGTGCGGTGGATATAAGGAGTGATGCGTTTATGCGCCGCTTTCACATCATCAAAAGTCGGGATATACAACTGGTTGGTTCCCGACATGGTGTACATGGGTTTGGATTTAGCCATATTGGTCACATCGTCCTCAAGCAGCCTGGGATTGGGCAATGCCGGTAGCGTTACGGTAGTACTCCTGTGCGGCCAAGACGCCGGAGCCGAGTTCAATCGGGTAATCCAGATCCTTCATCGCCATTTCTATCGCAGCGATCCCGGATAACGCCATCACATCGGTCATCGAACCGAGATGTCCGATACGAAAGGCTTTACCCGCCATCTCACCGAGGCCGATACCGAAAGAAACATGGTATTTGTCGAAGGCATGGTTAGTCAGTACGTCGCTGTCAAATCCCTCAGGCACGTAGATAGCACTGACCGTATCCGAATACAGATCAGGCGATACTGCACAAAGTCTCAGGCCCCAGGCCTGAACCGCCCTGCGTATACCCTCGGCAATGCGAAAGTGACGTGCGAATACGTTGTCGAGGCCTTCTTCAAGCAACATGTTCAGACTTTCATGTAAACCGTTCATCAAAGGTACCGGCGGTGTATAGGGAAATGCCGCGGTTGCATTAGCTTCTGCCATGATCCGGAAATCGAAATAACAACGCGGACATTTGGCGTTTTCGCAGGCAGCCATGGCTTTTTCACTAACACCGACAATCGCCATTCCGGTAGCCAGCATAAATCCTTTTTGCGATCCCGAAACCGCCAGGTCAACGCCCCACTCGTCCATGCGAAAATCCATCGAACCCAGCGAGCTGACGCAATCGACATACAGCATGGCCGGATGATTCGCGGCATCCATGACCTTGCGAATTGCACTGATATCGCTTTTGACACCGGTTGCGGTTTCATTATGAGTCGCTAAAACCGCCTTGATTTCATGATTCTTATCGGCAGTCAGGCGCTCGGCATAGCGATCCGCTGGCGCACCGGTACCCCAGTCACAGTCGATTACTTCAACTTCAAGATTATGGCGCTGACAGAGATCGATCCACTTGTGTGAAAACATGCCAAACCTGGCTATCAGCACCTTGTCGCCGGGGGATAGCGTGTTGGTGACCGAGGCTTCCCAACCGCCGGTGCCACTACCGGGAAAAGTAATAATAGTTCCGGTCTCGGTCTTGAACACCTTTTTCAAATCTCGCAGCAGCGGGGCCAACAGGTTGACAAAGTCCGGTGCACGGTGATCGGATGTCGGGATATTCATCGCCTGTCGCAGACGTTCGGGTATATTCGTTGGACCTGGAATAAAAACAGGGTTTTGTCCGGTCATGTCGGTTCCTTCTCTATTTTAATGATGGGTCTAATATAAAGGATTCGAAGTATTTTTCAATTTTTCTGTAAATATTTTCCAATTATTAATTTAAATAGGTAAACTACTGTTTTTTAACAATTTTTATTTTTCCAAAAAAGAATATAAATATTTTCGCGAGATATTATTTTCAACTAATCAGACCGAAAAATTCGCGTAATAGATTAAAACCTGCAGGTACATACAATGAAGCAAGACACACGTAAACGTCCACGCGGGCGACCCAGATCGGCCACCACCGAGAGTGCGCCCAGTATAGTGCAGGCGCTGGACCGTGGCCTGACCCTGTTACGCGAACTGGCAAGCGCACGCAGTATCACACTCTCGGACCTGGCAACGCGGACCGAAATGCCAGCCTCTTCCACGCACCGGATTTTGACTACATTGCAAAAACACGGTTATGTCGAATTCGACGAGGCCACGCAGGAATGGATGATTGGTATCGAGGCCTTCCGCATCGGCAACACTTACCTGGTAAGAACCAACCTGGTAGAAGCCGCGAGAAAGACGCTACGCCGACTGATGGAAGAAACCGGTGAAACCGCGAACCTCGGTATCGCCGATAACGGCGACGTGGTTTTTGTTGACCAGGTTGAAACGAAAAATCCTATCCGTGCTTTTTTCAGTCCCGGTACCCGCGGTCATATGCACTCGTCGGGTATCGGTAAATCCCTGCTAGCCGATATGCTAAGTAGAGATGTTGAAAAAATAATAGGCAAGAAGGGCCAGCCCGAGTTTACACCGAAGACGCTGACCTCTTCCGAAGCTCTGTTCAGCGACCTTGATGTGACGCGTAAACGCGGCTGGTCGATTGACAACGAAGAACGCTACTCCGGCATGTGTTGTGTCGCGTCAAATATTTATAACAGCTTCGGCGAGGCCATCGCCGGTATCTCGGTTTCGGGACCGACCGTACGATTCCCCAATCACGTCATATTCGAACTTGGTCCTAAGGTGAAACGTGCGGCCGACGAGGTAACTAACGCGATTGGCGGCAAGCCTCGCAGAAGATAATCCGATATAGACCTTAATCCCAGTTACTTAAATCCACCGTTCCCACGAAAGAGGCTGTGAAAATTTTCATTAATCCACAAGCAACCTACGCTGAATTCTTTCACAATCACGAAAGCGGGAATGACAGGCTTACTATGTAACCTGTCAACTGGTGGGAGATTACGTCGGCCTGGAGTCAACTGGACATAATCGTTGGCAACCGTTTTAAATAACAAATATACTCGCGATAAACCTGCAATAGATTTTACAAGAAAAAGGTTGTGCGGAAATTCAAACAGGTTAGAGAAATAGTTGTTTGGTAATCATATTCACTTTAAGCGAAGGAATTTAACGTGATTGTTTCAAGCTAAGAATAGACGGCTTGTTTGGGCAGGTTTTGAAATATTCAATATTCAGCAAAATATACTAAATGAGGAAAACACAATGAAAACAATTCTGGAAAAAGCTCTTTTTGCTTCCGTTATGCTGTTTCTGGTTACTGGAGTTCAGGCAAAAGGCCGATTGACGGTTTATTGCAGTATGCAGGATGCCTGGTGTCAGGCAACAGTAAAGGCTTTCGGTGAAAAGAATGATGTTAAAACAGCGATGACCCATTCGGGGTCTGGTAGTACTTTCGCAAAGATTCAGGCTGAAAAGAACAATCCGAAAGCCGATGTCTGGATCGGAGGGACCGCGGATCCACATTTACAGGCAGGCGAAATTGGATTACTAGCGTCTTATGTTTCCCCAAATATGGCAAAATTGGGTAAAAGATTCCAGAATCTGGCGATCAAGGGAGACAATACGACGGACGGCATTTATGCTGGAGTCGTAGGCTACAGCGTCAATACCGAGATGGCGAAGAGCATGGGAATTGACATCCCAAGCTCCTGGGAAGATTTGACCGATCCAAAATATAAGGGAAATATTCGCATGGCCAGCCCACAGAGCTCTGGAACCGCTTATACTGTTTTGGCGACGATTGTACAGCTCTGGGGCGAAGAGAAAGGCTTCGAGTATCTGGCAAGACTGCATCCTAATATTGACCAGTATACAAAATCAGGCTCTGCAGGACAAAAAGCAGCAGGAAGAGGTGAAGTTTTGATTGGAATCGGATTTTTACACGATGCTTCGAAACTGATCAAATCGGGATTTCCGTTAAAACTGGTGACTCCCTCGGAAGGAACAGGATTCGAAATTGGCGGATTGAGTATTATCAAAGGTGCCAGAAATCTGGAAAACGCACAAAAATTCGTTGATTGGGCCTTGAGTGCAGCGGGTCAGAATATTGCTGCGCCCACCGGTGCTTTTCAGGTGCCGACCAATATGAATGCGATAGTTCCCAAAGAGGCGTTCGATCTCAGCAAGGTGAACTTGATCGATTATGATTTCAAAAAATACGGAAGTAATACAACTCGTAAAAAATTGATCGGTCGCTGGGCAGAGGAAATCAAACCTTTGGCTCGTTAAGCGCCTTCCGTTCTATAGGATTGAGTCCACAATCATTTTTCTTCTGAACGTGGGCTCATTCTTGTTTTTCCAGCCCCATTTGCGCTGAAAACTAAAACCTGGCAATGAATTCAATTCAAGCTATCCCTGTTCATAAAAAGATCAGGGCTTCTGAACACAAAATGGGATCAGCAGTCCATCGTTATCTGCCCATCATTGGTATTCTCTCGTTTCTCCTACTCCCCTGGTATGGGCTCGAATACGGTATTTTTGATTCAACCCTGGAAGAGCTGGTAGAAGCATTCGCCTGGCAGTCTACTAATTTTGCTATTGTGCCTTTGGCGATCTTTGCTCTTTTCCTGCTCCATCCCTGGAAAATGATACCGCGGAAAAAAGCAGTTCTATTCAGTACCATTGCAGTTGTCGCAGGAATTTTGGTGATTTTTATCGGATCCGGAATTCTAAATGAGTCTTTGGGGCTGGGTGCGGCTGTACAAATACTCGTCTTATGCCTGATGGTATCAACTGGATGCGCGCAATTGGGATTTTTGCGCGGAGATGCCTTCATGTCCGGGGCGATTATATTTATCGTCGCGCTTGTTATGTTGTTCATATTCTATCCTCTGACAAAGATCTTTATTCAGATGCTCTATACCACGGACGATCAATTTGTGCCGTTACAGTTTTTCGAAGTTATAACCTCTCCAGGGGTGGGACGGATTGTCTGGAACACATTGCTGATGGCGGTCTCTGTGGGAGTTTCTACTACGTTTTTCGGTTTGATCTTTGCTATTTATTCGGTGCGATCAACTTCTAGATTGCGAAGTTTAATAAAAGTTTTCTATATCTTGCCAATCATCACACCGCCTTTTGTGGTAGGTATCTCACTGATCCTGATCTTTGGCCGGTCTGGTTCGGTTAACGATTTTTTGAGTTTCCTTTTTGGCACTGGCGGCATTTTCATTCCGGAGGGGATGGATGGTATTTTCCAGGCTTCCTCTTATATTTACGGTTTTCCTGGAATATTTCTTGCCCAGACACTAGCCTTGACCCCAGTCAGTTATATGGTGCTGGTGGGGATGGTTAGCGCTATCAATCCATCCCTGGAAGAAGCATCGCTCACCATGAGAGCTTCGCGCTGGACCACCTTTCGTAAAGTAACCCTGCCTCTGATTCGTCCCGGGATCGCCAATTCATTTTTATTGGGTGTAATTACCTCGGCCGCCGACTTTGGCAATCCGTTGGTACTAGGGGGAGAATACGATGTTTTATCGACAGAAATCTATTTTGCAATTGCCGGTGCTCAACTAGATTTCGGTCGGGGTGCCGCTCTTGGATTGCTGTTGTTGTTTATTTCTCTTAGTGTTTTTCTAATGCAGAAGAAATGGATCGGGAAAACCTCCTATGTGACGGTAACCGGGATGCAGACTTCGGGTAATGTGATCCCTTTACCAGCCTGGTTGCAAAGGATTATGAGTGTAATCGTTGTCTCGTGGATCATCCTGGTTGGCGCCCTGTATATCAGTATTTTTGCTGGTGGCTTCGTCAAGACATGGGGAGTCGATAATACATTTACCCTGGCACACCACATCGAATTATGGGGCAATGGGATCACTTCGGGAGGCTGGCCCTCGTTTCTTAATTCAATCATCTTTTCGCTGTTCGCCGCGCCACTGACCGGTATCACCGGAGTTCTGATTGCCTATGTGCTGATAAGAAAAAAATTCATCGGCAAAGGATTTATTGACTTCGGTACTACTCTGATTTTTGCCATTCCAGGAACCGTGACCGGGATTGCCTATATCCTGGCTTTTAACGAAGCTCCTATTGAGTTGACCGGCACCGCCTTTATTCTGGTTGTGACGATGGTCATTCGCTCGATGCCGGTCGGGATTCGCGGTGGAATATCTGCTTTGAGCCAGATCGACCCTTCCCTCGAAGAAGCGTCATTGATCCAGGGGGCCGGGAGCTTTCGAACCATCCGCTCCGTGGTCCTGCCTTTGCTGAGACCGGCTATTATTTCCTCTATCGCTTACAGCTTTATCAGGTCGATGACAACCGTCAGCGCCGTCATTTTTCTGGCGACAGCCGGTACAAGTGTCGCCACCACTTATATCCTGGACAGGGCGGATAACGGGGATTATGGCGTCTCTATAGCTTTTGGTAGTGTGCTTATTCTGACCATGCTATTTTTTACATTACTGGTTCAATATATTGTCGGACGCTCTCGAACGGAACATCACGTCAAAACTAAATGAAAAACTGAAAATGATCGAAGAAAACCAATCGATAAAAGTCTCTCTTCAAAATGTCTCGAAATTGTTTGATGATGTGAAGGCTGTTGAAGAAATCAACCTGGATTTTGCTCCGGGAACCCTCACCACGTTATTGGGGCCTTCCGGTTGTGGTAAAACCACCCTGTTGAGAATGGTTAGCGGCCTGGAAATTCCTTCTTCGGGGCATATCTTATTTGGTGAAGAAGACGTGACAGAGCTCTCTGCAACGGACAGGGATGTTGGCATGGTTTTTCAATCCTATGCTCTTTTCCCTCATATGAATGTGAAACAGAATATCGGTTATGGCTTAGACGTAGCCGGGGTATCAGAAGAAATCATCAATGAAAGGGTAGCAGAAGTTCTAAACACAGTCGGCCTCACCGGGTATGAAAAAAGGTATGCTGATGAAATGTCAGGTGGTCAGCAGCAGCGGGTGGCTGTTGCTCGATCATTGATCTCGAAACCCAAGGTTCTGCTCTTCGATGAACCCCTGAGCAACATTGACAGTAAACTGAGACGCTCAATGCGGGAAGATATTCGCCGTCTTCAGCAAGAGACTGGAATCACAACCATTTATGTGACCCATGACCAGTCCGAAGCTCTCGCTGTTTCCGATGAAGTGGTGGTGATGAATGCCGGTGAAATTGAACAACAGGGAGAGCCGGAAGAGCTTTATCGGCACCCGAAAAATTCATTTGTCGCAACCTTCATTGGTGATGCGAACATCCTCGAAGGAAAACTGGTTTCAGAAAACGAAAAACACATGATCCAGTTGGGAGGTATTCAGATCAGCGCTTACTCCATGCCAGCCAATCTAAAAAGCAATAACATCAAGGTCGCGATTCGGCCAGAGGTGATTCGCCTGCACGAAACAAAAGAACAAGATCGGCTGGAATGCCGGGTCCTCTGGCTGTCTTTTGTAGGAGGCGCTATCGAATATACGTTGGAAGCTTCAATTGGCAGCATCTTTGCTGTCGTCCCTTCCACGGAAAAACATTTCAAAACTGGTGATCGTGTCTATATTTCTGTTGCCGATGTAGGAGTCGCGGTATTAGAAGATTAATCAGGTAAACCGGGAACTTTCTCGTTCGCTTTGAGGCTGATGTACTGCGTAATGACATGCATCAGGCTTTGATGGATATCTTCAGCTATCCCATAATTATCCACTGGGACCCAAATAGAATACCTGGCCAATTGCTTCAGTTTACCACCACTAAAACCGGTAAAAGCGATGGTAGGTACATTCCTCGAATTTGCGTATTCACAGGCCTTAACCACGTTAGGTGAATTCCCACTGGAACTGACTAGCAGGACCGCATCTTCAGGGTCCAGATAATATTCCAGTTGCTTGCTAAACACTTCTTCATACGAGAAGTCATTAGCTAGCGCAGTTAACATAGGTCCATTAGAGGCAAGTGATATGGATCGTACAGGCGGTTTACCCTCGACATAAGATAGTTTCGTGGTGTCACAAATTGCATGATCACTGATCGCAGCGCTACCGCCATTTCCAGCTACCCAGATGGTGCCACCCGCTTCTGCAACCTGGGTAAATACGCCTAAAACAGCAGGCAGCATTGTCTTGTCGAAATTTTCTACAGAATTGATAAATTTTTTATAATATTCATCGACGAAGTTATCAAAGTTCATTTTTGCCTCTGCTGCAAAAAATTAATACCGGGCATTACAGGTCAAGAGATAAGCTGAACGCAGCTATCTAATTATAACCTCACCAGATGAGTTATTCTAAATTAAAGCTGTTGCTTGATCCAATTGTGGATCTGTTTTTCGTCCTGTTTAAACAACAGGGATCCGGCCACTACTGCATCTGCTCCAGCCTGCTTTAACAGAGGGACTGTGTGTCGGCGAATTCCACCATCGACCTCAATTGTAATATTGCTGTATTTTTCATCCAGTGCCTGTTTTGCTATGTTGATTTTGTCATAAATATCATTTGCGATATCGACTCCTTTAATACCAAGCTGAGTACCCATTATCTGCAAAGAATCAACTTTATCTAGATAAGGGATGACCATTTCAAAATTTTCATCGCTTGTTAATGCTATTCCTGCCTTCATTCCGGACGATTTAATTGCATTGAATAAACCGGGCTCCTTTAGCACATGATCCACATGCAGAATAATTTTATTCGCGCCAGAGGAAGCAAAATCTTCGATTAGTTGCGCAGGATCTTGCACCATCAGATGTACATCAAAATCTTTCTTCGTCAAATGACGCAGGGCTTTTACCAGGTCTGGAAAGAACAGCAATGTTGGGATAAATGCCCCATCGCCCACATCAAAATGATAACGGTCGACATAGGGTTCAACACGCCTGATTTCATCGGCAAAATTTGCCATGTCAGCAGACCAAAGTGATGCGGAAATTTCCATAAAACAGTTCCTTTATTTAAAACTCTGATGAAGCATAAACTCTAATCTTTTGCAAAAACCAGCATGGATTGAAATCAATTAAATTCCCTCCAAAATCCTCTTCAGAAAAGAATGACTGGTTGCTACTTCAGACTCTTCGAGACCATGTAGTACAACAGGACCCTCAAAACCATTATTTATTAAACAAGAAAGATAATATTTAAAATCGAGTACACCATGGCCTGCAGCAACAAATTCTCCGGAAGCATCTCGATCTTTTGCATGGGCCATTACGATATCATTGCCCAGCAGATCAAATGCTTTATCCAACAGGCCATGTTGTTGATTCAGAGTGACTGTTTCAAATAAATTAACCGGGTCAAGAATAATTTTCAAATGTTTTGATTGCATCTCGTCAAGCAGAGTCCGGGCCTTCTCTACCGAATTAACAACATTGGCTAGTTCAGGCTCGACTCCAAGATTCACATCCAGCTGTTCTGCTGATTGCAGAGCTTGCTCTAGTGAATGAACAAGATCTTTCCAGGCCGCTTGAGTGTTGTTATAGGGATGCGGCTTCCATTGATCGTCAGGATCTCCAGTGCCGGTACATAATGACACTAGATTAGTCCTGATTTCAGGACATGCTTTAATCAGGATAGCGAGATTTTGCAACCCATTGTTTCTAATTTCAACATCGGGATGAATCATATTGAAGGTACCAGAGACTGCAGAAATTGTGATTTGTTTTTCCTCGCAGACTTGAGAAATATGTTCAGTATCAAGCGATGTGATGACATCAGGCATGGCAGGAAGACCAATACAGGTCATATTGAACTGGATACGATTCATGCCATTTTCAACAATGGCATCTAAAATATCGGCGAAGGAATTTCGCCTAAAAGTCTTTGCAAAAATACCGAGTTTTATCAAATAGCCCCCTTAAGGTTTTTTAGATAAACGGTCTCTCCAGTTGAAATCGATTGAGCGATGGCAACCATTGCTTTTATGCTCGCCATTCCATCATTGAAATTGGCCCCCCGTTGGGGCGCATTTTCTAAAATGGTGTCCGCAAACCCCTCCACCTGTAACCGGTAAAAGTGAGCATCTGCTCCGAGTACTCGTTTGTATGTCTGATCTTTTTCATGGAAACATTCTACTTCACTGGATTTGAAATACCAGGGATTGAAAGTTTTGCCAACAACGCTGCCGTGTTCTCCATAAATTTGAAAACCTTCATGCCAATCCATCCTGACAGCCACCGTCAAATCAAGATGCCCCATTCCCCCATTTTCAAAATTAACATCAATAAACCAACAATAAGCTCCAAATTTTTCCAATAAACGAGCACGTAGCGATTCTATAGGACCTGCGAGATAACGAGCTGTATCAACAAGATGACTTCCATGTGCGAGCATATAATATTTTTGCTTATCAGTTTTAGGATCCAGGCATGGTTTGATCGATTGATCACTGATGATTGGGATGGGCTGAACCGCATCGGTCATTGAATAACGATGGGTCGAATCACAGTACCAGGCCTTCATTGCCAGCATTTCTCCCATCTCTTCCACTATAAATTTCTTTGCTGCAACCAGGCCCGGATCAAAGCGTTTCATATGCCCTACCTGAAATATTACGCCGGATTGCGAGAGCAATTCCCTGATAGATTCAAGTTCATCCACTGAAATTCCAACAGGTTTTTCAACCAGAACATGCTTACCGGCCTCAATTGCCCTGGTTGCTGCTGATACATGAAATGAATCTGCGACTGCAATGATTACAGCATCGAGCGCAGGGTCTTCCAGCATCTTTTCATAGTCATGATAAACTTTTTGCGGCTGATGGATGGCCGCCATGCGTTCTCGGAGGCTTTCTGCAACATCGCAAATTGCATACAACTCTGCATTTCTAGCTTTTCTACATGCCTCAAAATGAGCAAACTGGGCAATAGGGCCAGCCCCTAAAATCCCTATTTTTAGTATTTTATCGTTTTCCACGAGTTTTCCTTGTTTGTTAGATCTCCCGCAAACGGAGGAGGATTACTTAAAATAAAATCTTCCCAAAGTTAACAGTCACTACTGTTGACCACAATGGGCAAATTTAGACTTAACATAATAAATTAGCCTCGTCCGAAAAATTAGCAGGTAAAGGCGAACCGGAGAAAACAGATAAGTGTATGATTTCAAGTGACTTTTATTGTATCAAGATCGAGAAATCAATGCTAACGTGTAAACCTGAAAATGATGATGCTCTCGCAAAGCCGCCAGGCACGCAAAGAGATAAATGGTAAATGTTTTCACTGCTGTCCCGTTAACTTTAAGTGAAATTGGCTGTAAGCCTTATTGATAAAAGTAATAAGGGCTCATAGAAACCATGAGACATGAAAATCAACAAAAACTCCGTCATTCCGGACAGCGGTTTTTGCTGATCCGGAATCCAGGATATTCAACAGT
>Ga0255051_10000846_pt1 | contig 11156 bp, 10 predicted proteins | sample JV7_2_9_MG_FD_181719 | JGI IMG/M metagenome (GOLD analysis project Ga0255051, IMG submission 181719) | Seawater microbial communities from Jervis Inlet, British Columbia, Canada - JV7_2_9 | ecosystem: Environmental > Aquatic > Marine > Inlet | place: Canada: British Columbia | collected 2016-10-06
ACACGTTAGCATTGATTTCTCGATCTTGATACAATAAAAGTCACTTGAAATCATACACTTATCTGTTTTCTCCGGTTCGACCTTACCCACTAATTTTTCGGACGAGGCAAATTTCTTTTCGGTTGGCACTCGCCTTAACTGGTCAAAGATTTTTACCTCCCATGGCCTTATCGCCATCACCAGGCTACACCCATATCGCTGATCAAACGGCAGGGATTCTGTATCGGTTTTAAGATCGTTAGCATCCTCGGCAAGGTGCTTTATTTTTTTTATCAACTCCGCATTCGCAGGTCTAGAGAACATCCCTGAAACAAATATGCGGAGTTCACCGACTCCATTGAAAGATGAGTTAAAAAATTCAGATTGGACTTTTTGTTCGTGGAATCGCTGAATCGGGCCATTGGGTATCCATTCGAAGTTTTTGGAAAACATTAGTTTCACCCGGTTGCCCGGTAGCAATTCGATAATCTTCATGCGATCCAGTTTGGCCAGTAATCGTATCCCTTCAGTCTCTGAAATATCGTAGACGCGAATGATGTCGGAAAAATCCAGCTTGCTCATCAGGAAAAACGCCATCAGTAATAACTTGGTATCAGCAACCAGTTCAGCCTCCTGCTCTCGCGAAAGCTGGGTCGTGAGCTCCACGTTTTTTCCATCTGACGAATTAAATCGACAATCTCCAGGTTCATAATCCCACATACCTGGTCCAGTCGAGCGAGTGAAAATGAATTTTCTGCAAATAATCTTTTTACGCTGGCTTCGGACAGGCCTAGCCTGCCAGCTACTTGTTTGTAGGTAAGACCTTGCTTACGGAGTTCTTGTTTTAGTGTATCGATTATGAGTTTAGTTTGTGACATGGTATTGATTTATAATACTCCTCGTTGAAAATATCGATACTATGCATTAAATAGTTGCAAAATCAAATTCTCCGGAGCAGTCTCGATTCCGAAAACCAGGTCGTAAATCGGGTTAATGTAACCAAATACAGTTCCAGAAGGGATTCACAATATACTTTCTATATTTAACGAGGGATCGCATCATGAATACGACATCGAAAATTCAGATTCAGAAGACCAAACGCTTGAATGGAAATACGCGCAGTCCATTGCGCATCATGCGCCTCGCCATTGCGGCGGCATGTTCTGCACTGTTGCTTTACGGATGTTTCGCCGTGCCGATCGGGCGAGACGCGAGCGGCAAACCTGTATACGGCTACACAACGGTGCTGCCGTCAGTCACGCCAGCGCAAGGTGCAGCAAGCGGGCCAGTGCCAGCAATGCTCAACGTGAAGCTCTATCCCATCAATAATCTTGCCAACCAGACCGGTGTACTCATCGGCCAGGTGACAAACATGATGACCGGCAAAGGCCGGTTCACCTTCAATTATCAGGGTGAAACGCTGGTTGGCGAAGCAACGCGGGTCGCCAATGACAAGCGGCGCGGTATTGCGAACGCCTATGGGCCCAGTGGTGTATTTGCCAAGTGTGAGTACCAGATGAGCAGCCCCGTGATGGGTGCGGGCACCTGCACATTCTCGAACAGCGCCATGTACCAGGTTCACATCGGAAACTGAGGCTGGTACCGCTGAATACAGCGGTGTATAGCAGCCTGATGCCAGCGACCCCGGCGTCAGGCTGCACAACGTAATCGCTTCCTGCGATTCGATAATTCGATTGAGCCTTGCACCCACAATATTTAGTCAGTAGCACCAAGCATCGCCTGTAAATCTGCAAGGTGATTCAAACCCTGTTGTTTTTTCTCGCCTTCACTGAGTTTGCTTATCGTATGTTCAGCGCCTTCTAAATCTTGTTCGGGTAATTCGAATAGAAATCGGCTGGGTTCGCATTGCTGGATCTCGCCAAATTTCTGGCGTGTCCTCGCATGGCTCAACGTCAGAGTTTTTTCGGCGCGAGTGATGCCCACGTAAGCGAGTCGGCGTTCTTCTTCGATGCCTGCTGCATCCTGTGACTGGTGATGTGGTAGACAGTCTTCCTCGAAACCGACAATGTAGACGTGCGGAAATTCGAGCCCTTTGGCCGCGTGCAGGGTCATTAATTGCACCGCATTTTGTTCATTTTTCTCTTCGTTATTTTGTAGTATAGACATCAGCGACAGATGGGAGACGAGGCGATCGAGTGAGGGGTCTTCGAGTTGTTTCTGCAGATTTCCAATCCAGCTTGTTAACTCATCGATGTTTTCTATTGCCGCTTCAGCCTGTTTTTGCGAGCTACAGCTATCGCGTAACCAGTCAGCATAGTCGAGTTGCGTTATCAGTTGGCGGGTGAGCGTTAAAGCATCGAGTTGATCAGCCTTAATTCGCATTTCGTCGATGAAATCGGCAAATCCCTGCAGTCGAATCCAGGCGCGTTTATTCAATGTTTCCTGCAGGCCAAATTCCTTGATTATCTTGCCGAGGCTTGCTCGCCGCTGCTGCGCATAGCTTGCCAGTGTTTTGATCGTGGAGGTGCCGATTTCGCGCCTGGGTGTATTGATAATTCGTAGCAAGGCCCGGTCATCGTCAGGATTTGTTAGCAGGCGTAAATAGGCCATGATGTCCTTGATTTCCTGGCGTTCGAAAAAAGCCGTGCCACCGGTAATCTGGTATGGAATGGAATGATCGCGCAGGGCTTTTTCGTAGGCCCGGGACTGGAAGTTACTGCGATATAGGATAGCAAACTGTTGATAGTCATCGTTGCTTTGAAATCGCCTGCTGAGAATATCCACTGCCACCTGGTTCGATTCCTCGTCAGCATTCTTACAGGGGAATACACGAATGAATTCACCCGGGCCGGCTGCCGACCACAGTTTTTTTTCAAACATAGGCCCGTTATGTGATATCAGTGCATTGGCTGCATTCAGGATTCTGCTGCTGGAGCGGTAATTTTGTTCGAGCTTGACCACCTGTAGCGAAGGGAAATCCTGTTGTAAACGATTAATATTTTCGGGTTTGGCACCGCGCCAGGCGTAAATCGACTGGTCGTCATCACCGACAACGGTGAACTTTTGGCGTATACCGCAAATCAGCTTGATGAGCTCGTACTGGCTGGTGTTGGTATCCTGATACTCATCCACTAACAGGTATTGAACCTTGCCCTGCCAGCGTGATAAGCAGGATTCGTATTGCCTGAATAATATGACAGGCATCATGATCAGGTCATCGAAATCGAGTGAGTTGCAGGCGATCAAGTATTGCTGGTATTCCTGATATAAACGCGCCTGGACTTGCTCCAGCTCTGTGTCAGGGTTCTGGAGTGCTGAGTCCGGGTCAATGAATTCATTTTTCCAGCGGCTGATTTGATACATTGCCTGTTTGACGAAAGTCAGATCGTTATCACTTCGGTGTAATAGCTCAGTCAGGCAAGCCTCGACATCGCGCGCGTCCATAATGCTGAATCCACGGCGCAATCCGAGCTGGTGATATTCCTGCTGAATAATTCGTAGCCCAAAGGTATGGAAGGTAGAGATGCCAAGCCCTTTAACGTTTTTCTTGCCCAATAGTGCGACTATGCGCAGTTTCATTTCGCGGGCCGCTTTATTGGTAAAGGTCAGTGCACGAATCTTGTTTGGCGCATAACCTGCCTGATGAATTAAATAAGCAATTTTATGTGTGATAACACGTGTTTTTCCGCTTCCAGCGCCGGCCAGAACCAGGCATGGTTTGTCGACACAGGTAATGGCCGCTTGTTGTGGGACATTGAGTTCTTGCAGGTTCATAGGAGATCTTCTATCGTGCAGATGATATTAATCTGAATCCGTAGGTTCAGGTTAGATGATTAAAATCACAGGCAATTTACGATTGCGTGACTAAAATGAAAATTGATGATACAGGCTGGTTGCAGACGGTGGAGGTGATTCGATCACCTAATTGTGATGCCCGGCCGGACAATACCAAAATAAAACTAATCGTGATTCATGGCATTAGTTTACCACCAGCTGAGTTTGGTGGCGGCTATATTCAGCAATTTTTTTGCAACCTGCTAGATGCAAATGCGCACGAGTATTTCCCTGGCATTTGCGGCATGCGGGTATCGGCCCATTGTCTGATCGAGCGGGACGGTAAAATCACCCAGTTTGTATCTTTTCTTAATCGCGCCTGGCATGCCGGTGATTCTTCCTGGCGGGGCGAGCAAGCCTGTAATGATTATTCAATAGGCATTGAACTGGAGGGCACTGACGATCTGAATTATACCGACCGGCAATACCGGAAGTTGAATGAGTTGGTTAGCAGTTTGATGTCGCGTTACCCCGAAATCAAAAGCGATGCTGTTTGCGGTCATAGTGAAATTGCGCCGGGTAGAAAAACCGACCCCGGCCCCGCGTTTGACTGGGCACGAATCGACTAGAAGTCGCTGGTCATGTCATCGCCGTTGATTTTTCCTGCCAATATGCTTCGCCCGGATTTACTCAGAGTTTTCCTGGAATAATACCCACTGATCATTGATAAACCCTTCCAGGGGTTTATAGCGCCGCTTATAGCTCATCTTGTCGCAATCCTTGATCCAGTATCCGAGGTATAAATATTCGAGATCACGTGATTTCGCTTCGCGGATTTGAGTCAATATAGCGAAGTGTCCGGGGCTGCGATCGGCATACTCCGGATCGAAAAATGTATAAACTGCCGATAGTCCGGTGCTCAATATGTCTGATACCGCCACTGCTATCAGTTGTTTGTCCAAATAAAACTCGATAAACATGGTATCGGTCCAGTCGCATATTAAAAAGCGGTGATAATCCGTTTTGCTCGGATTCGCCATGCTGCCGTCATTATGCCGGGAGTTAATATAGCGTTTATAGAGATCGAAGTGTTTCTGGCGAAACTTGCCTTTCGAACAGGTCACGGTGAGATCAGAGTTACGCCGAATTGTTCGCAGCTCGTTACGCGTAAACTTTTGTTTTTTAACAGGAACTCTGACCGAGATACATTCATGGCAACTGGGGCAATGGGGGCGATAAACATAACCGCCAGACCTTCTGAAACCATGCTGAATTAATTCATTATAGGTATGCATATCCATATCGATATGCGGATTTGCAAATGCGCTAACAGCATTCCTGTTATCCAGGTAGCTACAGGGCTCGGCTGTCGAAGCGAAAAAATTTAGTTTGGTAGCATCGTTCATTATTAATAATGATTTTAAACTGAATCTATAGGCTTAGGTTTAAGTTTAAATTCCATTTTATCTAAAAATAGTTTAGACGGGAAATCGGTGCCTGCCGAGAAATATTGCGTAAACGGCTTTATACAGTCCGATAGCCTGAATCGATGGTAATTATATTCATGTTTTCGCTTATTTTAGCGAAATATCAAATGGCGAAAAATAGCTGGCTGGTTTTCAGGCAGTTAGCAGCCACCAGGTCCACATGCCTGTTTTGATGGTGTGCGATCGACCCTATAACGTGGGGGAGGTAGGCGGGTTCGTTGACACGATTTTTGGGCTTATGTGGTAAATCTCGCGGTAGTAAGTAGGGCGCATCGGTTTCGGCCATCAGGCGATTATCGGGAATGAATTTCACCAGTTGTGCCAGTTCGGTGCCACGACGTTCGTCGCAAATCCAACCGGTGATACCGATGTGGCAATCCAGCTCAAGATAATCAAAGAGTGCCGCTTTAGTGTCGGTAAAACAGTGTATGACGATATTGGCAAGGTCGTTACGAAATTCACGCAGGATTTCGATTAAAACCTCATGCGCGTCGCGTTGGTGAACAAATACAGGCTTTTTCATCGTTATTGCGAGTTCGAGGTGCTGACGAAAGGCCTCGATCTGGGCATCTCGCGGAGAAAAGTTGCGATTAAAATCGAGGCCGGTTTCACCTATTGCCCGCACACAGGTGTTATCGAGCAGCTGAGCCAGGGTACTTGCCGTATCTTTCATCCAGTCGCTGGCATGGTGTGGATGAATGCCAGCGGTACAAACCAGATGTTCAGGATATTGTCCACAAAGCCGAATTGCTTTTTTACTGTCCTCGATACTAGTGCCGGTTACTACCATTTGGCTGACACCAGCGTCACTTGCGCGTTTGATCACCGCGTCGAGGTTTCGCATCAGGCTGTTGTTGGTCAGATTGACGCCGATATCGATGTGTTGTGTCAATGCTTAATTCCAGTTCCACGTTCGAGCAATATCATACAAATACTAAACAGGACGACGATGAAAAATAAAATAACGCCGATGGAAGTACTGAGTTCGATATCGCTGGCGCCTCGGAATCCGAAGCGAAAGCTATTGACCATATAGAGTACCGGATTGATCAGTGATACTTGCTGCCAGAGTTCAGGCAGGAGTTTAATCGAATAGAAAATTCCACCCAGGTAGGTGAGCGGGGTTAATATGAAAGTTGGAATGATCGCGATATGGTCATAACTATTTGCATATACTGCGTTAATTAATCCTGCCAGCGAAAACAGGAACGCAGTGAGAAAGGCGACGATTAGGACGACTAATGGGTTGTGTATATAAAAATCGGTGAAAAACAGGGAGACTAGTGTGACGGCGGCGCCAACGCATAAACCTCGGGCTACGCCACCGGTGATATAACCGAGTAGAATCACGATGTTCGGGATGGGTGCAATAAGCATCTCCTCGATATAGCAGGAATGTTTGGCCGAGTAAAACGATGACACAACGTTAGAATAGGAATTGGTAATGATCGACATCATAATCAGACCGGGCATGATGAAGTCGATATAAGTCATGCCATCCATTTCTCCAATTCTCTGACCGATCAGGTTGCCAAAAATAATAAAATACAAGGCCACCATGATGATAGGAGGAATCAGGGTTTGCATCCAGATTCGGCTAAAGCGTAAGATTTCCTTGCGGGTTATGGTTTGATATGCAACCCAGTAATTAGCGCCTGTCATGTGGATTTCTCCGGTTTCGCGGTGATAGCGATAAATAACTCTTCCAGCCGGTTGGCTTTATTTCGCATGCGGTTGACCACCAGGTTTTTGCTATCCAGTTGCTGGATCAAATCGTTTAAGGATTGTGACCCGGGTACTTCAACCTCGATGGTGTGCTCGTCAATCATCCGGGTACTGCCAAACCTGTCGAGCATCGGGGCCTCGCTAATGGTATCTCTGAGATACAGCACAAAAGTTTCGCTGTCCAGGCTCTTTAGCAAGGTTTTCATGCTGGTATTTTCAATGATCAAGCCTTGGTCGATAATGGCAACGTTTCGGCACATTCTCTCGGCTTCTTCAAGATAATGTGTGGTCAGAATTATCGTCGTCCCTTGCTGGTTGATCTCATCCATAAATTGCCACATGGAGCGACGCAACTCGATATCGACACCGGCGGTCGGTTCATCCAGAATCATCAGGCGTGGTTTATGTATCAAGGCTCTTGCGATCATCAAGCGTCGTTTCATTCCGCCGGACAGGATTCTTGCCTGTTCATTGCGGTGAGACCATAACCCCAGCTCCTTGAGATAAAACTCGGCTCTTTTCTTCGCGATTTTTGTGGGTATCCCGTAAAAGCCACCCTGATTGGTGATTATTTCGTTCACTGGTTCGTAGGCGTTGAAATTGAATTCCTGCGGCACTGAGCCCAGTAGTGACTTTACCTTGATTAATTCCCGTTCTATCGAGTGGCCAAATACGTTTACGCTGCCACTGGTTTTGTTGACCAGCGAGGAAATAATGCCAATACAGGTTGATTTACCTGCACCATTAGGCCCTAGCAGAGCAAAAAAATCACCTTCTTCGACGGTGAGGTCGATACCTTTCAGCGCCTCAAATCCATTGGCATAGGTCTTGTGTAAACTAGAAATTTCGAGAGCGTACATGCGGGTCTACCAGTAATCAGCCGACTAGCTTAGGCATTCAAACCTAAAAATCAAGCTGCTGTTTGATGTTATTGCATAAAACCCGGATAGGAGTGCTATGTCGATCGCCGGGTGATCAATTGAAGCACGATCAATGATGCATTTTACACGGCATAAGTAATCCTAAAGTAACTTTTTCACAATGCCAACGGGTAATCATCACGTTAAGCTAAGATTCAGCGTCTAGGGCCTATATTGCCAGTCACCAACAAACATCTGGAGATTGACATGAAAACTGGCAAACCTGTACTGGCGATGATTTTAATTTTGATATCCGCAACGGCGATGGCTGACGCGAGTCACAAACGCAACAAAAATCATTCGAGGAATATGGCCTATGATTACGCAAAAGTTGTCGATGTAAGACCGATATACAGAGAAGTTGAAGTTTCCACCCCGATTAGAGAATGCTGGGATGAACCAGTCATTCAGACCCATGGCGGAACCGGTCACAAATCAGCCAGTGGCATGGCTGTAGGTGGTATCCTGGGTGGCGTAATAGGGCATCAGTTTGGCAAAGGTAACGGTAAAAAGCTCGCTACTGTGTTCGGCACTATCCTAGGTGCGCAGATAGGACACAATGCAGTGAATGGAAATGTTCAATCTGTCCCTCAGAATAGCTACACTGAATATGAGCAGCGCTGTAGTGTACGCCACCAGGTGAGCTATGAGGAAGTGCTGGATGGTTACCGGGTTACTTATCGCTACCAGGGCGAGCGTTACCAGATAGAAATGCCCTATGATCCGGGTAAGCGGATTAAATTACGTATCCAGATCGAACCTGTCATTTAGACGCCTGGAAAAAAAGCGTGGTTTTTACTTTCCATACAAAATCAATGCTTTATAGTCTAAATTAATAGTACATCGTTTTATCCCGGGCGGGTTTGAAAGATTGGAACCCGCTTCAATTGAAAAATATTAAGCGGGCAGATAATCAAATGCGAGCAATAGTCATTGAAGATGATCTGGATATCCAGGGACAAATCGTCGACCGTTTGAAGAAAGAGGGTTTCGCGGTTGATAGCGCTGATAACGGCGGCGAAGGGTTGTACCTGCTTGAGGAATATCCCAGCGACGTAGCAATAATTGATCTTGGTTTGCCCGAACTATCGGGGCTTGAGGTGATTAATTCGATTCGCGAAAAAGGAAATAATATTCCAATTTTGATTTTGACCGCACGGGGACGCTGGCAAGACAAGGTAGAGGGGCTTGACGCCGGTGCCGATGACTACCTGGTAAAACCGTTTCATCACGAAGAAATGATGGCCAGAATAAGGGTATTAATTCGCCGCGCGTCGGGATGGTCGGATTCTCGCATTGTTTGTTCCCCGGTGATTCTCGATACTTCGACGCAAAGAACCTATGTTGGCGAAAGGGAGCTTGATTTAACCGCCTTTGAATACAAGGTCCTCGAATACCTGATGCTTCATGCTGGAGAGGTCATTTCTAAATCGGTGTTAACCGAACATCTATACGACGATGAATCTGATAACGATAGTAATGTGATAGAAGTTTTCATTCGACGTCTGCGGCAAAAGCTTGACCCCGACGAAAGTCTGCAACCTATCGAAACTTTAAGAGGAAGAGGCTACCGGTTTACGCTGGCTCGTGTTGAACAAACCTGATACCGTCGTTATCGATGAAATCGATAAAATCACGGCTCACTTTTGTTTCGATGATCGTATTGGTCATGTTTATGATATTGACCGCGATAGCACTGGAGCGAGCGGTCGTCAAACGCGCATTACAGGCCGAGGAAGACAGGTTACAGGTATTAATCTATAGCCTCCTGGCCGCGGTCGATCGAAACCAGACCGGGATGAGTATCACGGTCTCGGATGATCGTCTATTTGAATCCAGTCTGATGACAAGCGATTCGGGTCTCTATGCCATGCTTTACGATAAGAATAAAGACGAGATTTGGCATTCGCGTTCAACCAGCATTGCATTCCCCGGTGTTAGCGTTATAAAACTCGGTGAGTGGCAATTCAGTACACAAAATTTTTCACAAAAAGCCTATTTTCGCCTCGTTTTTGCAATTCAATGGCCGGATGTCGAAGACAAGTTGCAACGCTACGATGTAGTAATCTGGCAGGAGGCGACTGATTATTTCGGCCAGCTGGATCGATTTCGGCAAACCCTGTGGGCATGGTTAATTGTGACGACGCTGTTACTGTTGATATTGATGTATTTAGTCATGATGTGGAGTTTGCGGCCGCTAAAAAAAGTCGGGCTTGAAATAAAGGCGATAGAAGATCGAAAACAGTCAGGTTTTGAACAAGACTATCCACTCGAGATAGCGCCATTGACTGAGAATCTAAATATACTGCTCGGACGCGAGCAGTATCAAATGCAGCGTTACCGCAATGCTCTGGACGACCTGGCGCACGCCCTGAAAACCCCGCTTGCGGTATTAAGTGGTTTGTCGGATGCTGAAAATTCAGACCGCGTGGATTTGCACAGCTTGCGCGAACAGGTCGATAGAATGAATCAAATCGTATCTTACCAGTTGCAAAAAGCGAGTAATGTTGCCGGTATTCAAATTAGTAAGCCACTCAATCTGGTTCAGATTATTAACAAGATTGTGTCGGCACTGGAAAAGGTATACCGAGATAAATCGGTGAAAGTGGAGGCGAAATTGCCGCGTAAAATTATGCTGCGAATGGACGAGAGCGATTGTCTCGAGGTTATCGGCAATCTGCTGGATAATGCGTTTAAATACTGTAAAGGCAAGGTTGCCATCGCCATTGATAGTCGTGACAACGGTGAAATGCTATTAACTATTTCGGACGACGGGCAGGGGCTTAAACCACGGCAGGTGCAAAGGATATTAAATCGAGGAACACGACTCGATCAAACCAGCGAAGGGCAGGGAATAGGACTCGCGGTAGTGGCCGATATCGTCAAATCTTACAAAATCGAGATGACATTTGAGCGATCAACACTTGGTGGCCTGAGTGTGATGCTGCTGTTCAAACAATCTGATACTGGCTCAGACATTTAGTGATAGCCAGAGGCCATACAAGATTATTACCGCACCGGGCAGGTAGATTATTCGCTGCCTGAATTTTGACCAGGTAGTAGATAATTTTCGCTGGTGCCGATAGTCTAGTTGCTCCATTTTTATCCTCCTCTGAGCGCCACAGGTTAGCGATTTATTTGACCTCCCTGTTAGCCCAGAGTTCGATATTCAAATTACAATAGATTTAACTCCCTGTCTGAGACCTTGTTCAAATCATTTGAAAACTTTTATTCCTCGCCACTAATCCAGAACCAAGAAATTCTACTCTGGTATCAGATGCATGATCGATTTCTGAGAGTGGCTCTGATG
>Ga0255051_10000849_pt1 | contig 11140 bp, 10 predicted proteins | sample JV7_2_9_MG_FD_181719 | JGI IMG/M metagenome (GOLD analysis project Ga0255051, IMG submission 181719) | Seawater microbial communities from Jervis Inlet, British Columbia, Canada - JV7_2_9 | ecosystem: Environmental > Aquatic > Marine > Inlet | place: Canada: British Columbia | collected 2016-10-06
CCTGCCCCCGGGGCCCCGGTCACACCGAGCACGCGAGCCTTGCCGGTGCGCGGGAACACATCCCGTAGCAACTCGACCGCGCTCGGGGCGTTTTCCTCCGCAAGACTGATGGCGCGCGCAAGGGCCCGTGGGTTGCCATCGATCAGTCGCCCCGCAAGTCCGGCCGTGTTCATGAGAGCGTTCGCAGAATCTCTCGCGCGATGACGATCCGCTGAATCTCGCTCGTCCCCTCGCCGATCGTGCAGAGCTTCATGTCGCGGTAGAACTTCTCGACGGGGAACTCCTTGACGTAACCGTATCCTCCGAAGATCTGCAGCGCCTTGTCGGCGACCTCGACGCCGATCTCCGACGCGAACAGCTTGGCCATCGCCGATTCCTTGGTCACGTTTTGACCGTTGTCCTTCATCCACGCCGCGCGGTAGATCAACATCGCCGCCGCGTCGATCTTGGTGGCCATGTCGGCGAGCATGAACTGGATCGCCTGGAACGAGGCGATCGGCTTGTTGAACTGTTCGCGTTCGGTCGCGTACTTGGCGGCCGCCTCGTAGGCGCCACGGGCCATGCCAAGGGCCAGCGCCGCAATGGAGATGCGGCCGCCGTCGAGGATCTTCATCGCATCGATGAACCCCGAACCGCGCTTGCCGATCAACTGGTCTGAGGGGATACGGCAGTTCTCCATCACGACCTCGGAGGTGTCCGAAGCGCGCAAGCCCATCTTGTTTTCTTTCTTGCCCGGTCGGAACCCCGCTGTGCCCTGGCGAATCACGAAGGCCGAGATGCCATGTTTGTCCTTGTCCTTGTCGGTGACTGCGAACACGACCACCGCGTCGCCCACGGTGCCGTGAGTCGTGAACGTCTTGGCGCCGTTGAGGATCCAGTGATCCCCGTCCTCGACAGCCGTCGAGCGGGTTCCTCCCGCATCCGAGCCGGCGGTGGGCTCGGTCAGGCTCCAGCCGCCGATCCACTCCCCGGTGGCCAAGGGTCTGAGCCACTTCTCGCGTTGCGCATCGTTTCCGAAGAGGTAGATGTGATTCGAGCAGAGACCGTTGTGCGCAGCGACCGAGATCCCGACCGAACCGTCGACCCGCGAAAGTTCCTCGATCGCGAGCGCGTACTCCATGTAGCCCAGGCCGGCGCCACCCCATTGTTCAGGAAAGAGAATGCCGAGTAGCCCCAGGTCGGCGGCCTTGGCCATGATTTGGCGTGGAAACTCCTGGCTCTCGTCGAATTCCATCACGTGCGGGCGGATTTCGCTCTCGGCGAATTCGCGGACCGTATCCCGCAGCAGTTGTTGATCTTCCGTAATGCCGAAATCCACGGGGTAACTCCATGCGCCCGGTTGGGGTCCATCGTGCCGCGGAAAGCGTTCGGGATCGCCTGCGGCCAAGCGTAACATTATGACACACGGGGATTTTCGTCTTACTAGACACGGTCGATTGCGCGGGTCGCGATCCAACCGTTGATCCCGTTGGGCAGGCTGACCTGAATCCAATCCCCGCGATCATCCAGGATCACCACGGTGAGCCCTTCGTGGACGGTCAGGAGCGACGGATTCGACGGTCCGGGTCCGGCAACGATCTCCGCCGCGGGAGCCATCACGACGGCGAGTTCGCGGCGTTCGAGCCGTTCGAACGTATCCCACCAGGACAGGCCGACCAGCACGATCAGCGTGGCCAGTGCCGCGAGCGGCCATCCGTGCAGCGGCCCGAATCGGCCCGGACGGGACAGACCCCGGACCAGGATACCGGCGGCGATCCACAGCAGCGTCACCAGGACCCAGGCCTGGCCGTCGATGCTCAACCTTGCCTGAAGACCGTGCAGCGTATCCACGATCAGGAACGGCTCCTCGATCTCGACACGGTCGAATCGGTAGCCCTGAACAAAGCGCAGGTTGGACTGAATCTCCGGATCCGCAGGATCCAACCGCCGGGCTTTCTCGTAATGCAGGATCGACGGCCCCAGCCGGCCCATGCGGAACTCGGCATTGGCCAGGTTGTAGTACACCCGCGCATCCGCGACACGATAATCGAGGACGGTTCGGTACTCATCCGCAGCAGCCGCCCAGTCGCCCGCGGCATAGGCGGCGTTCCCGCGCTCGAAGGCCTCCTCGGCGGTCTGTGCGGATGCCGGTAACGCCATCAGGAGGATGCCCGCCAGCAGCAACACAACACGCGTTACACCTACCATGCTCGCTCCAACGCGTCGATCAGGGCGGTCGCCTCGACGAGCACCTCGGCGCGCCGCTCGGCTTTCGCGGTCGACGGGACGAAGCGAGCAAAGTCGCACGTTTCGAGACACGAGCGAAAACGCAGACGCAACGCTTCGTCGATCCCTCGCCCGGTGAGGAGCTCGTCGGCGAGTTCGTAGGTCAGCCCTGAGGGCGCCCGATTGAACCGATCGCCGACATAGCTCACGAGCGTGCGCGCAATCTCCTCGTAGAACGCAGCCCCGTCGTCCTCCGCTAGGTGTTTCCTGATCGCGCGCAGCGCCTTGCGAGCGCGCCGTTTGGCCCGGCGACCGCGGGCCAACCCGAGATCGCGCTGCAACAGATCGCGGCGGCGGCCGAGCCAGACGAAAAACGGCACCCAGAACAGGGGCATGAACGCCAGCGAAAGAAACCACCCGCGTTGGTACAAGCGCGGTGCGGTGTAGGCCAGCGCGTCACCGCGCAACGGCTTGATGAACGCGATGTCCTTCTGCTCGAGCGAGATCACGCTGCGATCCCGGCTCGCCGAGGCGATCGGAAGGCCGTCCCCCTCGACCACGGCCAACAGCAAAGGATCGGCGCGGTCCGTGCGGTACTCCCCGCCGCGCGGCTCGAAGGACACGAACTCCAGTGCATCGAGCGAGATCTCGCCCGGAGCCAGCGGCACCAGAACCCATTCCCAAGTCTTGCGCGAAATCAGCCGGCCGTTGCGCATGTCCGTCTCGAGCGAGCTCTCAGGGTCGTAAACCTTGACACCCGCCGGAGCTTCCCAGAGCGGCGGGTCAATCGTTTGCAACGAGCCTTCGCCCTCGACGGTCACGCGCAAGGCCACCGCATCGTTGACGGCGGCCTCGCTGCGATCCAACGACGCCTTGAACCCGAAACTTCCGACCGCCCCGCCAAAACCCACCGGTGCATCCGCGGGCAGCGGCTTGACCGTCAGCGTCAGCGGCTCCGTCCGGCGCATCACGTTGGTGCCACGCGCGAACAGATCGAATACATCCCTTCGCGACTGGACCTTGACCTGGATCGTATACGGGTCGATCTCGTAACTGCCGGGGCCGAGGGGAATGAGCAGATCTCGGCGTACCGGGTACACGGCGTACGCACGACCGCCGATTTCCGCCCGCGTGGTCTCGGAGTTGATGTCGACGGGTACCGTCGTGGCGAGGAACTGGGAGAAGGCGGGAATCTCGGCAAGCGCGATGTCGTGAACGCGCAACGTGGAGTAGACCGACGCCGTCGCCAACACCGGTTCGCCGACCCAGATCTCGTCGCGACTGAGTTTGGACTCGGCAAAGACCACGTTGCCGGACGAGCCGCTGCCGCCCTGGCCGGTGCCCGAGTCGAGCGGGCGTCTGGGCGACGAGGCGACCTCGAAATGGATCGGATCGGTACTGAAGACCTTCCCATCGACGACGATCTTGAGCGCGGGAATCGATGCGGGACCGAGTTGCTCGGGCAGCAGGACATAGCTGAGCCGGTAGCTCGAGGACACCCGTCCGTTGACGATGCTCGTCGATTGTTCGACACCGGGCCGGTTACGCAGCATGCGTAGATTCTGGAGTTCGCCGATTTGCGGGTCCTCGATTTGCGGGTTGCGCACACCGGAAACCTCGACGACGAGACGTACCTGCGTGACGTCGGTGATCCCCGACGCAGGTTGGATGTACGCCAACACCTCGACCGGCTGCGTCTGCGCGACGAGCACGCCACCGAGCAGGACGGCCGCCGCAAGTACGGCCAGCTTTTGACCGCGACGGATCACCAGTCCTTCTCTCGTTGGCGCTTGGGGCGGCCCCTGGCGCGCATCCGGCGCTGCAAGCTTTCCTTCTCGTCCTCGGCGGCGCTATCCAGCAGGCGTTTGGCCTGCTCTTCGGTCATCTCGCCGTCTTGCGGCTGGGGCTCGCCCGTCGCTTCCGGCTGGGTCTGCGGCGGGTCCTGTTGCTGATTCTGGGACTGCTGATCCTGCTGCTGGTCCTGATCCTCGCCTTCCTGCGGCCGTTGTTCCTGTTCACCGTCCTGCTCGCCGTCTTGTTGCTGGTCTTGCTGTTGCTGCTGGTCGTCCTGCTCGTTCGAATCCTCGTTCTGATTGTCCTGTTGCTGCTGTTGCTGCTGCTGCAGCGCGCGCAACGCCAGCTCGAGGTTGCGCTTGGCGTCGACATCGCCGGGGTCGCTCTTGAGCGCACGGGTATAGGCGTCGCGTGCGGGGCCGTATTCCTGGGCCTGGAAGCGTGCATTGCCCAGGTTGTACGCGGCGTCGGGCTCGAGTTCGGGTGGCGAGGACAACAACGCCCGGGTATAGGCCTCGGCGGCGCCTTCGTAGTCGCCCTGGCGGTACAGCACGTTGCCGATGTCGTAGAACAGTTGCGGGGCCTCGGGAAGCTCGACTTGCGCCTCGGTGTAGGCCCGCAACGCGTCTTCGTAAAGCCCGTCGATGTAGTGGCGGTTGCCCTCCTGGGTCTTCTTGTATGCGGTACCACCCAGTGGCAGGGTCACCGACGAAGCCGCCAGGAGGATGCTCAGTAGCGTGGCCATCATGGCCTGACCCTCCTGCGCCGGGGATCCCCCAGCAACGCTTCCGCGATCAGGGCGCAGAGCGCGATACCCAGCGGGATCTGATAGCGCTCCCTGTAGCGCGTCCTGAGGGTCGCGCCAAACTCGGAAGCGGCCATACCGCCGATGGTCTGAATCAATTCGTCGACCTCGCGTGCGCCCGCCGTGGCGGCGTAGTAGTGCCCGCCTGTCTCGAAGGCCAGTTGCTGCAGCACCGCCTCGTCGAGCCGTGTCGTGACCAACCGGCCTTCCGCGTCCTTTTTGAAACGCCCACTACCGTCGGATTCGCCGTTGACCGGGATCGGTGCACCGCGCGCCGTCCCGACACCGACCGCATGCACGACGACGCCGGCCCGCTTGAGCTTCGGGAGTACCTCGTCGATACCGCCCTCGTGGTCTTCACCGTCGGTGAACAGCACCAGGGCCCGGCTGCGGTCGGCGCCGCCGAGATCGGGATCGCCGAAGGACTGGATCCCGAGTTCGATCGCCTCCGCCAGCGCGGTCCCGGGGACCTGGACGACCTCGGGTTCGACCGCGTCGAGGAACAGACGGACGGCGCCGTGATCGACCGTCAACGGGCAGGCCAGCGAGGGCAGCCCGGCGAACGTGATCAACGCTACGCGATCCCCGGCGAGCGAGTCGAGCAGCGTATCGATCTCGTCGCGGGCCAACTCGAGCCGGCTCGGGGCGAGGTCCTCGGCGGCCATGCTCAACGAGGTGTCCATCAAGACGACGACATCGACGCCCGCCTGCTTGACCTCATCGACCAGCTTGCCCCACTGCGGTCGTGCAACGGCAAGCAGGCTTGCCAGCAGGGCCAGTTGCAAGAGCAACGCCTTGGCGGCCCGGCGGTGCGGGCTGATCCCGGCGGTGAAACGCTGGAGCGTGTCGGCACCGCCGGCAAAGCGGCGCAAGGCGCGGCGCTTACGGGCCACGGAGATCCAGCCGGCGAGCGCGACCAGCGGCAGCCCCAGCAGCAACCACAGGAACTCCGGCTGCGCGAAACGCATTATGGAATCCTCCTCAATCGCGTCCCGACGAGTGTGCGCTCGAGGAACAGTAGGCCGACGGCGGGAAACAGCATCCAGGCGAACAACTCCTGATAGAGCACCCGCTCGCGCGACTCGATTTCGGTTTTTTCCAGCGCATCGATCGTCTCGAAAACGGCCTCCATCGCCCCGCTGTCGCGCACGTTGAAATACTGGCCCCCGGTCGTGTCGGCGATCGACTGAAGCAGTTCCTCGTCGAGCTCGAAGTATTGCATCTGGACATAACGCCGGCCGCGGCGGTCCTGGACGGTCAACGGGACCTGACCGGTCGATCCGACGCCAATGGTGTAAACGCGGACACCCAGCGCCTTGGCCGCCGCCGCCGCGGCTTCAGGACCGATCTGCCCCTCGTTGTTGGCGCCGTCGGTGAGAAGGACGACGACACGGCTACGCGCCGTCGAATCCCGCAAGCGGTTGACCGCGGTGGCCAGACCCATGCCGATGGCGGTCCCACCCTCGTTGCGTGGGCTGAAATCGACGTCATCGAGCATTTGTTGCAGCATCTCGTGATCCAGCGTGAGCGGGCAACGCGTCGTAGCCAGGCTTCCGAAGGCGACCAGGCCCATGCGGTCGTTCGTACGACCCTCGATAAAGGTTCGGATGTTCTTCTTGGCCGCAACAAGCCTGTTGTCCGGGTCGAAGTCCTCTCCGCGCATCGATTCGGACGTATCCTGAACGACCACGATATCGACGCCGAACGTGGAGGTCGTCTCGATCCGGGATCCGGACTGCGGGCGCGCCAGACCCAGCACCAGCAACAGCAGGATCAAGCCGCGCAGCCACGGCAGCAGACCCTCGACCACGACCCACGGACTGCGGATCCTGGGCACCAGGATGCCGGCCTGCGGCAGCGGGACACGGGCGTCACCACGCTTGCGGCGGCGCGCCATCCAGAAGGCCACCACCACCGCGAGGGGTAGCAATACGAGGATCCACGCGGTGGCAAAACGGAACATCAGGCGGCTCCCGCCCGGTCGTTTTCTTCCGCGGGCCGCTCGACCGGTTTGGTCTGATCGATGAGGCCGTACACGCGCTCGACGATCTCCTTGCGCTCGGCCTCGGTGGGGCGATACTTGGCAAATTTCACCGCGTCACAGTCGCCGAGCACGGGAACGATGCGGGTCAGCGCGGTGGCCGGTGTACCGGCCTGCTCGAGGGACGGGCGAACCTCATCCGTCGTCAACTCGAGCAGGTCGGCACGGTAGCGCCCTCCGAGATAGCGTTTCAAGATCCACGCCAGCCGTTCGTAGAAACGATCGCCACTAGAGCGACCCTCTTCGTCCAGCAATTTGCGTAATTGCGCGAAGGCCCACTCGTGGGGCGGGATTCTCGCAAACGGATCCTCGACCGCAGGAACGGCGGCGAGACGCGCCGCGTAGCGGCGGTTCAACCACCACAGCAATGCGGCGACGGCCAGCAAGACGACGAGTGCGCTCCCCGCGAGCCACAGGGGCGTCAGGTTCGCGGCCACCGAGGCCGGCCCCTTGAGGTCGGCAATCTCCACCTCCCCCGTCTCCGATTCGGTCTCCTCCAACACGCTGACGACGTCGATCTCGACCGCTTCGGTTTCCCAAGGCGGCGGCTGGCTTGATGCGGCGGCGATGGTCAGGGCGGGGAATTCGTGCTTTCCCGTCTCGTAGGCCGCGATGGTCGCCGTCCAGCTCCAGAGGTGCCGGCCATCGTCCGTCGCCTGTCCGGACCATTGCTCGTCGAGCACAGTGAACGGACCCAACTCCGGACCCAATTTTTCGCGTTCCGGCGGGTTGTCCTCGGCACTCTCGATCGTGAGCCGTACCGAGATCGGATCACCGATCGTCGCACGGTCCGGTTCGATGCGGAGCGTCACCTCTGCCCGGGCCGAACCGGCCGCCAGCGTGGCGAGAAGGAGGAGGGCGTACCCCGGGTGCAAGCGCCACCGCATCAGGCGCCCGTTCGCCTGACACGCCGGGCGCGCTCGCGAAAGAAACGCACGAACGGTGGTTCGTAGGGCACCCCGGTAGAAAGCTCGAGGAGCTCGACCCCGCAACGCCGCAGGGCGTCCTTCTTGCGTTGCCTGGCCGCGTCGGCAAGCTCGGCGTAGCGCTTGCGCACCCGGGCGGAGCCTGCATCGATCACGCCCGGTCGTTCGGTCTCGGGATCGATCACCGAGACGAGACCGACGGGCGGGAGTTGACTCTCACGCGGGTCCTCGACGGAGATCGCCACCATGTCGTGCTTGCGAGCGGCGACACGCAGGGTGCGTTCGTACCCGTCGTCAAAGAAATCGGACACGAGAAAAACGACGGCGCGTTTGGTCACGACGCGCTGTAGAAACTCCAGTGCCTGGTTGATCCGTGTTCCGCGCCCGTGAGCCTCGAAAGCCAGCACCTCCCGCAGAACCCGCAGTCCATGCTCGCGGCCCTTGCGCGGGGGCAGGAACAGTTCGACCTCGTCGGTAAACAGCAGCAACCCGACGCGGTCGTTGTTGCGCAGGGCGGAGAAGGTCAGCAAGGCTGAAATCTCGGCGGCCATCTGGAGCTTGGTCGAAGTTTCTGTTCCGAAGCGGCCCGAGGCGCTGGCGTCGACGAGCAGCACGACCGTCAACTCGCGTTCCTCGATGAATTTCTTGACGAACGGGTGCCCCATGCGCGCAGACACGTTCCAATCGATCGTGCGCACGTCGTCGCCGGGGATGTATTCGCGGACCTCGGCGAACTCCATCCCGCGGCCCTTGAACGACGAGTGATACGCGCCCGCCAGGCTTTCTTCCACCAGACGACGCGTACGGATCTCGATTCGACGGACACGCCGGATCAACTCGCGTGGCGTCACGGAACCTCCACGGCATCGAAGACTCGTTGCACGACCTCATCCGAAGTCACCGATTCGGCCTCGGCCTCGAACGACAGGATCAGCCGGTGCCGCAGCACGTCGGCGCCGATGGCCTTGATGTCCTCCGGTGTCACGAACCCGCGCCCGCGGAGAAAGGCGTGCGCGCGGGCCGCGGCGACGAGGGAAAGCGTCGCGCGAGGCGAGGCCCCGAACTGCAACAGCCCCTCGAGATCCAGCGCGTGTTCCTTGGGCGCACGTGTTGCGTGGACCAGACGCACCGCGTAGTCCTTGATGCGGTCGTCGACGTAGATCGCGTGCAGTGCCTCACGCGCCTTCAGCAGGGCGTCGAGTTCGACGACGGGGCTGGCCTCGGGGATGTCGATACCGCCCATACGGTCGAGGATTTCGCGTTCTTCTTCGGGGCTGGGGTAATCGAGCTTGAGCTTGAGCATGAAGCGATCGACCTGGGCCTCGGGTAACGGGTACGTGCCCTCCTGCTCGATCGGGTTTTGCGTCGCCATCGTCAGGAAAGGACGCGGCAACGGGTAGGTCGTGTCGCCCAGGGTGATCTGGCGCTCCTGCATCGCCTCGAGCAGTGCCGACTGCACCTTTGCCGGTGCGCGGTTGATCTCATCCGCGAGCACGAAGTTGGCGAACAGCGGCCCCTTCCGCGGTTCGAAGTCGCCCGACTTCTGGTTGTAGATCAGCGTGCCCGTGAGATCGGCGGGCAGCAGGTCGGGCGTGAACTGAACGCGTTGGAAACGCGCGTTCACGGCCGCGGCCAGCGATCGAACCGCCAGCGTCTTGGCCAGACCCGGAACACCCTCGAGCAGCAGGTGACCGTCAGCCAACAGGCCGATCATCATCCGGTCCAGCAAGTAGCGCTGGCCGACGATGACCTTGCGGACCTCGGTCAGCAGTTGCTCGATCACAGCGGACTCGCGCTGGACCCATTCCTGGACTTCCCGTACCTCGCCTTGTTGCATGGTTGGCTCCACCCCTTGTTTTTTTGAATCCGGTCCGAGGACTATCTGACGCCCGGCGCCCCGAAAAGCCGCACCGTCGCTCGACCCATGTTTTCCACCAAGCCATCCATATTAAAAAGGGTGCAAATGGCTGTCAAACAACCGCTGCCTGGCCCCCCCCGGGCCGCGGCCTATATTCGCCCAGGGTGGGTTCGCCCACCCGAGGGAGGGTCGAGGTGCAAACCAAGCTTGGCGCGGGCTTCCTGCTGGTAGCCTTGCTCTACGTGGGCGTGGGCCTAGCGGTTCCGCGGTTCGGGTTCGAACCAATTCCCGAGATCATCCTGGCGGTTTCCTCCTATCTGGTGATCGGCCTCAGCGCCGCGTGGTGGTTCTCGTTCCGGATCACACGGAGAATGCGAGAGTTGGCCGCGGCCGCGGCCGAGATTCGCAACGGGGACCTGACGCGCACCGTGGACACCTCCGGCAACGACGAGGTCGCCGACGTCGCCAGCGCGTTTGCGGTGATGGCCGACAGTCTCATGCACGTCGTGCACGAGGTTCAGCGGGCGGCGGCCGAGATCCATGATTCGGCCCAGTCGCTGGCTCAATCCTCGGATGAGATGGACGGGATGGCGTCGGAGATCGCCGGAGCGGCGCAGGAGATTGCGCGCGGCGCCGAGAGCCAGGCCAACGAACTGAGCCGTACGGACAAACGCGCCCACGAGCTTGCGGGGATCGCCTCGGATGTCGCCGCGGGGGCGCACAACGTCAACCAGGCCGCCGCTGAAGCCGCGCGCCGTGCTCACGACGGAAGCAGCGATGCCAAGCGCGCCGCCGATGGGATCCTCGAGTTGACGGCGCAAAACGTCGAGGCCTCCAAGAGCATGGATGGTTTCCGTGAGAAGGCTTCGGAGATCGGCGCGCTGATCAACTCGGTCCGTTCGATCTCGCATCAAACGAACCTGCTTGCGATCAACGCCGCAATCGAGGCCGCGCGGGCCGGAGAGGAGGGCCGCGGGTTTGCGGTGGTCGCCGAGGAGGTCAGCCGGCTGAGTGACACGGTGCGTGGATTCGCCGAACGGATTTCCGGGATCAGCGAGGAGATCACCGATGGGTCGGCGCGGATCGGCCAGCAGTTCCGGCTCAGCACGCAGGCCGCCGAGAGCGTCGGGAAACGCGTCAACCGAACGCTCGAATCGTTCGACGGCATCATCACGGAAACATGCACGACCGCCGAGCGCGCTGCCGAGATCCACGAATTGACGGCGATCCAGAACAATGCCGTCAACGATGTCCTGGAATCCTTGAAACAGATTTCGAGCATCGTCGTGGCCAACGCCCACGGGACCGAGGAGACGTCGGGCACGACGAAGAACCAACGTGAGTCGATGCGCGAAATGGCGCACTCGGCACGCGAACTTGCCGTCGCCTCGGACCAACTCCGCGAGTTGGTGTCGATCTTCCGGGTGGTGTGATCGTGAACCGCCCCGCCGAGGCACAGTCCGCACTGATGTTTCGACTGGCTTTACGGCGTTACGCGATCCCGCTGCGGC
>Ga0255051_10000850_pt1 | contig 11121 bp, 18 predicted proteins | sample JV7_2_9_MG_FD_181719 | JGI IMG/M metagenome (GOLD analysis project Ga0255051, IMG submission 181719) | Seawater microbial communities from Jervis Inlet, British Columbia, Canada - JV7_2_9 | ecosystem: Environmental > Aquatic > Marine > Inlet | place: Canada: British Columbia | collected 2016-10-06
CAGATATTTCTCGTCAATGTACTCGGATAGCAGGCTGCCTGCTAATACCCCGATAGCCGATGCGACGACCAAAGCCGCGGAAGCGGCGATGAACACGGTGTATTTGTTAACGCTTTTGTCCGCCGCGAACAGCATGGTCGCCAGCTGCGTCTTGTCGCCCAGCTCGGCGATAAAGACGGCGCCAAAAATCGTTGCAAATATTTTCCAGTCCATACCTTAGATTCCGGCAACAAGCACGAATGCGGCGGGCGTGATATCCATGCCTGCTCGACTCATCCGAGCAAGAAAGCTAGCCGCTCATTGGCATCTGCGCCAATCACCCTGGCTTGTAAACTTCGAGTACTTCCATTGTCGGCGGGGCGGTGGCCAGGCCTTGCAATGTGCCGGCTAATTGCGACTGTAACGAATCGCCGGCGGCGAGCGCGGCCTCTTTCGACTCCCACAGGCTGAACGAACCGTACTTATCCTCATCCGCGGACATCACGAAATGAACGCTGATGAATCCTGGCAGGGTCTTCATTATTGCGAATGCCTGGTTGGAGAGGGCCTCGACCTCGGCGCGTCGGCTGGGTTCAGCCTTGAGTACTAGAACGCGTGCATACATGGTTACATCCTCCTCGTTATCGCTGTTGTTTAGCTTCGGTGTTATCGGCTACGCGCTCATATTACCACGCGAACACGGCAGTAACCCCGCGAAAAACAATGCGGCGCAAGCTTTGCGGGTAAGCCAGAGCGGGGTCCGATCGTGCGGCCTACTCGTAGACGGTCACGGGGTCGCCGAGAGAATCGAGGTCGGGCTCGACGCCAAGGCCGGGCGAATCGGCTGCGAACAGTTTGCCGTCACGGGTTTCAGGTCCGGGAATGCCGGTTGTTTCGATGTTGTAATTGTGTTGTCCATGAGACGTTCGATATGCGCCAGTTGGCGAGGGTCTTCGCCGAGCAATGCTGGCGCCAGTATCCGCGCGGCAGCTTCCGTGCCCTCACTGTGGGCATCCATGTAGTTTTCGCCACAGGGGCAGAACTCGCCAACGCCTGACTGGCCGCTATCTGTTTCAATGTTTACAATGGTCGACTTACCGACCTCGATAACATTTCCGCGTCCCCAGGCATACTGGCCGCCGACATAGGTCAGGTCCTTACGATAGATACTAATCCGCGTTATTTTCATGGTCTTCCTGTCTGTGAAGGCTGCCCGTTGTGTAACTCACGATAAAACAGTTTTATACGCCGCTATAGCCTCGTTGCTCAAATGCTTTTTCATACTATCGAACAACTCCAATAGCGTTACACGGTGCTTGGCCTTATAGGCATCGTTCAAGGAAATCAGCTCCAGTTCGTTGGCGACGGTTAACTCACAAAAAGCACTGGCCTGTTCCTCCGACATTACGAAGACCTCGTTCGTAAAACGATCCTTGAACTCGACTGCGGCCTGGTTGCTGAAATTCGCATATACAACCTCCCGGTCACACGCGCAGTAGAGATAAACCATGGCTTCCGCATCCTTGCCGATTATGCTGGCGATATCGCTTCTCAAGTCGAGCGCAACCATTGTTTTATTAAAGCCTGCCGTGCTGTAAGCCGAGTGATACAAACCGGCATCGCAGAGAGCCGCACTTGCTTTCCAGCGCTTGAGCAATTCGTAAGTCGCAAGCAAGTGAGTGTGCAACGTCCCGTTTTTATGCTCAAAACCGGCAGCGCCTAAAGATTCCAGGGCCACAAATTTTTGTTCCATTGGTTTCACGCTCCTTCAGCTATCACACATCGATCGGAACACCCAGATCCTCCAGGGCGGCCCTGACCTGGTCCCGAACCAGGTCCCGGACGACTCGAAACACATCGGGCGGCAGTTGCTTCGGATCGGGAATAGACCAATCCGCGCGCTGCCTGGCCCGCACCATGGGGCAGGCGTCTCCGCAGCCCATGGTGGCTACGAAGTCGAATTCTACCTCGGGGAGTTCATCCAGCGACTTTGATCCATGCGCCGACAGGTCGTACCCCAACTCGCGCATAGCCTCGACCGCCTTCGGATTGACCTTGCCCGATGGCCGCGAACCGGCGCTGTATGCTTCGACGGCCGCCCCGCCCAGGATATGAGCGAATGCCTCGGCCATCTGGCTCCGGTTGGCGTTCTCGACGCACACGAACAGTACCCGCTTGATGTCACTCATTCGATAATCCTCACAGCAGTCCGAGCGCGGACCGTGGTGTAAGTGTCAGCCGCGATTGCCTTGTTCACTTCAAACGGCATCCAGTTCTATTAACCTGGCAACTCGGCCTTCAAGGCGCCTAAGAATAACATCTTCATGTTCCTTGATTATGCGAATTCACTTCAGATGCCAACCCAGAAGCTGAATATTGCTACGATAATTACTACCAAAATGGTAATCAGAAAATTTGGTCTGTAAGTAAATTCCCCACTCTCGCCTAAATCGCCTGTTCCGGTTTGTGGCGGTTGATTTCCTTCATACTCGCGCAGGATCTCCTTTGCCCTCTCATAGTCTTCGTCAGTGACGTGAACTTTGGCCAGGTCCAGTGGTGACATCTCTCCTATGCCGCCCTGTAAATAGTACCCGCTGACATGGGCCTCGATATCGTATGAAAGTAGCATGCCCTTGATTATTTCGGCTTCTGTAATATCCCCGGCTCTATAAACGATTTTCATGCTAACCGGTCAGCTTTCGCATAACGCCCAGGGACATGCGCCTGTTATACGCCCTGAATGACGATGGATTGGCCATAGTCCCGGTAGATGCCCGTTTTGTCGAACATCGAATCGTTAATACTCAAATTCAAGAGATAATAATCCTTGGGTTTTGTTCCCACCAGAACGAACTTGAAGTACATTTTTCCAGCGCTGATATCTGAGTTCGCATACACCACGATGGTTTCTTCAGCTCCGAAAGTTTCGTAACCGGTCACGCGTATATCCGCACCCTGGTTTTTACTACGGATGAAAGCAACAATTTGGGAAAACTCATTAAATGATACTTCCTCTTTATATTTATTGTCAGTCCATTCATACGACAAATGTATGCCTTCGCTGGATTTAAGGGCTGAAAGAAAATCGACTATAAGCTCCGCGGCACGATCTTCATCATGAACGGTAATGCCGATACTGCATCCAACTACCAGCAACAGGGCCAGATGTAGAATGAAGCTTTTCATTTTCTATCTGAACTCGCAATTAACACATTGAAAGAGCACTAGGTGTTGCCGTTGTCACGATAGTTTTCCAGTTCGTTTAAAAGCCAGTCTTTTGTTCTAAGTTGCTTACCATCACCGCACTGAACCATGTAGTACTTGCCGCTCATGGAGCTTTTTGTGGCTGACAGCTCGATAAACTGTTCTGTCGTCTGGATGTCATCTTTGAAGTAGGCATATTTTTTCCTTATGTGCGATACCGCGGCGCCGCCATCATGAAACTTTCCGTTGCGGTTCATCCTGCAGGATGAATGCTCCACAAAGTTTAACAGGTGGTCAATTTCCGGTTTTTGCCCGGGCGGAACGTCAGCAAGTACCGGGGCGGAAAACAGGAAGAGAGTTATTGCCAATGTATGCTTTATAAAACTCATTTATTATTAGTAGAGAACTTAAAAATCATGTCCGGCTACTTATCGGGAACGTCCGAGTATCTCCTTAGCCGCTGTGACTTGTTGGCCTCGTTTTAACATGCTGGAATCATCATACGTTTTTTCGTGATGCAAGGCGCCATGTAAGTGTGACCCACGCAGCATTTGCATCCCACCGCAAAACTGGTTGACCGGGGACAGGGCAACCCATTTAAGCACCAGTTCAGTCCTGTAGTACGTCCATTCCGAAAAGGCTGGGTGAGATCTGTACGAGTCAATAAAGGCCCTGCACTTTTCAGAATAGTAATCGGTCCTGTCCACTGGCAATACTTCGACTCCAGATACAAAGCTATTTTGTTCGAAATCTCCTGCAATGTTCATAGTGATTCAATTCCAGGTCATGGGCTTGTTATGCGGGTTCTGATGCACACCATCTGTTCAACGCTGCTCAAAAGCCAATTTAATTCCGAGCCCGATTAACACGGCGCCACTGATTTTATTAATTAGCCTGATGACATTCGGTCTGGACTGGATCCACAGGGATGCAACGCCCGCAAAATACCCGATAGGGGCTTTTATTAGAAAGGTTAAAGCGGCAAAAACAAAACCGAGAGTCATTAGCAGAAGCGTAGGGTTTTCTACGTCGGTTGAAATAAACTGCGGTAGAAATGCAAAATAAAAGATCGTGATTTTAGGATTGGATATATTGGATAGCGCGCCTATGGCAAACAATTTTCCAAGCGGCCTGGAATTCGCGCTCTGCAGTTTGAATTCCTGAACAGGACTAAACATGAGTTTTAGCCCGAGATAACTCAAGTAAGCTGCGCCAAGGTATTTTAAAAGCGTAAAGAAAATCTCGGAGGACATGAGCAGCGCACCGAGCCCCAAAGCCGTCAGCATGGTATGGCCAAGGAGGCCGGTACTGACACCTGCTGCGGTCGCTATGCCAGCCTTTGCTCCTTGAGTCATCCCTCTGGACATGACCAGCACCAGATCCTGTCCTGGTATTAAGATGACAAATAATGAGGTGAAGATAAAAAAAACTATTTGCGACTCGTTCAAACTAGTTCGCTCGAAAAATTATTATTTCGCATAAGGCCTCATATCTGTGGCGCGGCTTTAGCCGCGTTCGGCTGCATGCAGTTGTTATGAGCGAATTTGTGCTACTAGCTTTAACCACCATAGTTAGTCCTGATTGAGGCCAAGTTCTTTTTGCTTCCTTTTGGTCAAGCCTAAGGAAACAATTCGGTAAGATTCTCTTAAATAGTACATGAGTTCATCATCCTCCGTAGCAGGCACATCAAACTGTTGCATCCACTTCATGCCCCGGGAGGCGAGGTAAGGTGCTGGTCGATAGCCGGGCTGATCGCTCAAAAAATGATAATTGAGCTCGGAAGCCTTAAATGTGAATGCCGGTTTGCCCGCCTTCTCCCAACCCCCAATGGCAAATACCTTTCCCCCTACCTTCCATACATGAGAGCCGCCCCATTGAATGACGTGTGAAGTAGCAAGGAGGGCGCTACAAAATTCATTGAATTCTTCATAAGTCACGCCGGCATTATTTCTCGGTATATAGAGCTAACGTTCCGCATCATCGGCCCGGCTTTGCTGGGACCGACTGCAAGCGATTGTCAGGGCGCAGCTGTGTACCTGTTTCTGTGCCCCTGACCAGTCTTTCCATCTCCTCCGGACTATGCATGACTACCACATTTCCGGATTTACATTTAACTTTTAGTAGCTGACGGAACCAGGGAGTATATTCCTTGTGAACCAACCACATAACATTCATGAGTTTTTTCGTGTACGCGAAATTAAACTCGGGGCAGTTATTGGGTAGCTCTTCACGTTGGCCATTTCGTGCCGCGAGCTGTCGCTTAAGTGCCCACCAATAGTGCCTCCATATTGGAAAGTCCAGGAATAAGACTGTATCGGCAATCTCAATTCGGCGCTCAATCAACTCATCGCTCCCGAACCCGTCAATTATCCACCGTTCTCCATTGGCAATGTCGCTTAAAACCTGATCGCATTCCTCCTTTGGTGTCCGAAGCCAGCCACTTTGGTACTGGATTGAATCGACGTGTGTAACAGGTATGTTTAAGACTTGTCCCAGTTTTCTGGCGAGAGTTGATTTGCCTCCACCAGCGTTTCCGATTATTGCTATTCGAGTTCCCTGGATCATGAATTTACAAGTGTCCCGGCGCTCGCGCATCAGCGGCGCGACTCTGCCGGGCCCGACTGCATGCGATTGTTGTTATATTCGTTTTTTCCATTTCATCGGATCTCGTCGTGCATGTAACACAGCCAGAATAATGATTCTTTCATTTTCAACAAGATAGAAAACGCCAAATGGAAAGCGCCTAGTTACAGACCGCCTTATGCCATCGCCAATTACTTTATGGATTAGAGGGTTTCTTTGAATTTTGGATATAACTTCATCAACACACAACTTGAAGTCAAATCCGAGCCCAGGTCTTTGTTCTTGATACCATTGAAATGCATCTAGTAAATCCGTCCTTGCTTCAGGACGGATTATTAAATCGTATTTCATTTTACTGCATTTCTTTCTTTACTTGTTCCCAGGAAGTGCCTTCGTTCGGGGACGCTTTATAAGCTGTTAATCGCTGTTGCAAAAGTTTCATTTGAGAATCAGTGACTTCTATAGTGTCTTGATCATCAGTAATGCTGTCCCATAGCTGTTCCGCCAACAAAATTCGCTCAGATTGGCTGAGTTCCTGAATATCTATTTTATTTGCCGTACTCATAAGTTGTACATTTTAGAATATATATGGCTAGCCGTCGACTTATCAAAGAATATAACGCCCGCATCAGCGGCGCGGCTCTGCCGCGTCCGACTGCATGCGTTATTTGGCTTGCGCTCATATGTCAACATGGCTTCTTTTTCCTCTTAACAGATACTCGAGATAATTAAGTAGCGGCTGTAAATGCCGTTTACTTTATCTCCATTTCGCGAGTTTGAGATCTTTCCCGTTAACCATTCAGCTTTAAAAAGAAATGACATTGAAATCTTCTAATCGGGTAACCCGGCTTTACTTAATAAACTCGCGTAACGTTCAATCACCTGGCTATCTTTAAAGGGTGTTACTGACAGAAGCCAGGTGATACTCAAATCTGGCTCTATTTCCATCGCCTTGCTTATTTCGGCCCTGGCCTCTGTTTCGCGTCCCAGCGCCATATAAGTTGCACCGAGCTGTGCTTTCCAGGTTGGTATGTCATCGGTGGCATCGACCAGTCTTTCCAGGTAGAGAAGGGTTTCCTGGTAGCGTTCCAGAATGAACAGAGCACGACCTGGACCAATGAGATACCAGTCAGGATGATTCGGGTTATGCCGTATTGCCAGGCGAGCTTCCAGAAGGGCTTGTTCGGGATCACCGGTAAAATTGAGGATGCTGGCACGCATAGCTCTCGCATCGGCGTTATTAGGGCACAACCTGACAGCGATATCGATGGCATTTAGTGCGCGATCATGGTTTTTTAAGAAAAGCTCCGCGAAACCCAATGCGCTATAACCCAAAAAATCGTTCTTATCACAATCGATCGCTTTCGTGGCAGCCTCGTGACCCTGACGAAGGGCCAGCTCTCCATCTTCACACCAGCCCGAAAAGTAACTGTAGAGGTGCGTCCACGCCAACAGTGTATGACCTCTGGCGTAGTTCGGGTCCAGCTCGATCACTTTTAAAGCCTCTTGCTGCGCCACTAAAAAATCATTCTTGTTCAAGCCTAGCATCAGGGCCATGCCATACACATAATGATCATAGGCCATCATATTCTGTGGTGGCTGGCGAATGGCGCGATCGAAGGAACTACCGTGAATCTTTTGAATCAGGGTATTCATAATGGTGTTGGACAAGTCATCCTGAACTTCGAATATATCTTCCAGCGATCGATCATAGCGCTCAGCCCAGATGTGGCGATTACTTTCGCCGTCGATCAACTGCGCATTCAGGCGTACCTTGTTGCCCGCCCTGCGCACACTGCCTTCCAGTACATATTTAACTCCGAGATCTTTTGCAACCTGCCTGATATCGGGCGACTGACCCTTGTAGACCGAGGAAGAATTGCGTGCAATGACGAACAGATCCTTTTCTCGAGATAGTTCGGTAATGATGTCCTCGGTAATGCCATCGGCAAAATATTCCTGCTCAGGATCGCTGCTCAGGTTATCGAACGGTAAAACCGCGATTGAAGGTCTGTCCTCTATCGCTAGTTCTAGTTCTGACGGGACTTTATTCTGTGCTGACCCTCCTTCCGGGTGCCATCGATAGACGTGTACAGGCTGGTCAATGTTTTTAAACGATTCTTTACCACCGTCAACAAAATCGGCGTCAACTTTGCCGGAAATTTGTTCATAAACCACCGATGAAATACAAACGCCGCCAGGCTGGGCCGCTGCCTCGAGACGAGCGGCAAGATTCACACCATCGCCAAAGATTTCCCCACGGTCCTGTATGACTTCACCCAGATTTAGGCCGACGCGAATCTGGATTTTATCCTGGTCAGCTTTATCTTTGTTGCGCGCCAATATTTCATTTTGAATAGCTAAGGTTGCCTTTGTTGCAGCCACTACACTTTGAAATTCCGCCAGAATGGCATCACCAGCGTAACGCAAGACCGTGCCACCTCCGTCGCTGATCGCGTCGCTGGCGAAATCCAGCACAGACATCACCTGATGATGAGTGCCGACTTCATCCTGACGAGTCAGGCGACTATATCCAGCAATGTCGGCATACAGAATCGCGGCTAGCTTGCTATTTACAGTATTTTCAGCCATCAAGTCTAGATTTTGAAATATCGCTTTGACGATAGAATATCACCCGGCCGAAATAAAATATCAACCGATTAAACGCATTCAGAACAAGAGCAGGTTGTTGCAGTGGGTCGAATTGCTGTAGGAGTGCTCTTGATGATATCAGCCACATAACGCCTCGCATCAGCGGCCCAACTTTGCTGGGTCCGTTGCATGCGTTTGTTATATTTTTTATTCGTTAATGGCCTTAATAACAGCACTGGGATTGTTGTCTACAACCTTAAGCAGAACCCTGGCCGTTCCTCTTGGTGCCCGAAGTCCCTGCTCCCAATGACGCAGTGTGCCCAGTGATATTCCGAAGGTAGCGCAGAAGCGTTGTTGACTCATCCCCGTTTTCTTGCGGATAGCTTGCACATTAATCGTTTCGGGTTTGTGAACCACAACCTTACTTTTTTTGCCCTTGGCATGTTTGATGGCATCATCCAAGCCGGCATTAATTTCTTCAAATGCTTTACTCATGACTTATTACTCCAATATTTCACGAGAATTCTTACTGCCTTTGACAATAATTTTTTCTCTTCCATTGAGATATTGGCTTTCTCGTTTTTTCCAAAGAGCGTTAATAGATATAGCGGCATCTCTTCATTATGATAATAATATATAATTCGAACTCCGCCGCTTTTACCCTGACCACTTCGGGCCCATCTCAACTTTCTTATGCCTCCAGTTCCTTGGATAAGTACTCCAGCGTTTGGATTCATGGATAGATAGGCAATTAATTCGATCTTTTCGCCTTCAGAGAGAAGCCGACTAACCTTCCTTTGAAATGGTTCGGTTTCGGCGACAGTAAACATATAGAGCCAAGAGTACTCCATTGGAGTACATTGTCAAGTCTCAAGATCTTTTCCCTGGGTGTGGGTAAGAAATATAACGCCTCGCATCAGCGGCCCAGCTTTGCTGGGTCCTACTGCATGCGCTTGTTAGGCGCAATTGTTTGATACTTATCCAGATTTCCCCCTCAAAATTCTTAATCTTTGCTGGATGTTTTCATCTGGAGTAAACACGAAGGTGTTTCCGAATTTGCGTTTAACCAGAAGTTCAAAATCGACTAGTTGCAGTAAGTCTGATCGAGCAGTGGGGTATGAAATATTATGGGATTTTCTATGGCTTTCTATCGAGTAAGTGCCGGTCGGATTTCTTAGGGCATACGAAAGAACAGCAAGCTGTCTATAGTTCAAGTTTTTCGTGAAAATTGAAGTGCCTAGTATGGATTCTACTTGTTTAATTTCCTTAGCTTTCCTTGCAAGGTATTTTTGTAGATTTTCAATCGCTTGAATAATTACTCGTAGATTAAAATCTATAAAGTAAGTTGTGTCATTATCATCATTCTCTGTATACAGATAAGCACGAGCATACTTTGCTGGACCCATTTTTAAAATCGTGGAGATCGAGATGTAATCCATCATCCAATATCCATGTTTTGCCATGGCCCAATAAAACAATGCTCTTGCAGTTCTGCCGTTACCATCTACAAACGGATGGTCATAACCGATCATAAAATGGAGCAATATTGATCGAATAACAGGGTGTAAGAATTCACCTTGATTTTCTTTCGAATTTGCAAATTTACAGATTTTTTTTATCCGAGATTCAAGTTCATTAGCATTTGGAGGAACATGTAGCAGAGTGTTGTCACGTTCATCATATACCGCAACATCTTCGTTGGCGGATCTAAATCTGCCAACTGTGCTGGGATCCTCTAAAGTTCTCTCTGTGACTATTCGATGTAGCTCTAGTATCAGTTCCCTAGACAATGGTTGATCGACCACATCTCGAATAAAACTCATCGCTTGGTAGTTGTTAAAAATCATCCTTTCGCTTTTATCCTTTGGCCGACGACTCTCCCTTAGCATTTCCTTTGCAACTCCATGTGTCGTTGAGGCGCCTTCTAGCTGACTAGATGCAATGGCCTCCTCAATTAGCGAGTTAACCAGGTACCGGTCTCTAGTAGCCGGATTGGTAACTTCTTCTGCTATTTGTACTCGACCTGAGGCTTGCTGGTCTACTTCGTACAATCTCTGCTGGAGAGGGTCCGGAACCCAATAAACAAAAGGCTTCTCAGACTTAGATGTAAATGAAAGCTGTCTGTAGCTACTAGACCTTCTAAATTTTGTGATATACCACCAGTCCTCATGGTTTTCGACGTTGTCAGGTAGCGGCTTGTACTTTAGTCGTTCCCAATGTAGATATTCCTTGCCTCTATCCTTTCCTATATCGCTTGGAACCAAACTAAAAATGCGGAACATAACTTTTTGATTTTGTTCCCTATTTTCCGAATCTAGGAATAGTTTGGCGAAGGGTGGGGGCTGCTCTGGCAGTTTCATTGGAGCTAATTATAGATTTACTATAAATTATTGGAAAATTTATAGTATCCGTCTTGGGCTTAAAAAGCTATAAATTCTTTAGGAATCTATAGCAAATCTATAGCATAGCTAAACAATTGAGAAAGAAACGTTTTACTAACAGGCGCCTAACGCCCCGTATCAGCGGCGCACTGCTCGCCTAGCGAGTGATTTGTCCGCGTGCAATACCTTGTTAGGCGGAACTCTCGAGTTTCTGATTCTTCGTAAGAATCGCTTGTTCTTGGTGCGTCCGATGCTTGACTGTCCAGTGATTGACGACATTTGGCAGATCCTTGCATAGACTTTGAGCATTTGTAGTGTAGCGAGTTAACCATCGACCGCAGTACCGTGTTGGGCGGCCTCTTCACGCAATGTGAATTTATAG
>Ga0255051_10000851_pt1 | contig 11101 bp, 10 predicted proteins | sample JV7_2_9_MG_FD_181719 | JGI IMG/M metagenome (GOLD analysis project Ga0255051, IMG submission 181719) | Seawater microbial communities from Jervis Inlet, British Columbia, Canada - JV7_2_9 | ecosystem: Environmental > Aquatic > Marine > Inlet | place: Canada: British Columbia | collected 2016-10-06
CATCGAGCACTGCGTGACGCTCATCCTCCGGTTCACCGACCGCCAGACCACCGACTGCATAGCCGTCAAAACCAATATCTGCGAGTCCCCTGCGGGACTCATCACGAAGATCGCCATACATGCCGCCCTGCACGATCGCGAATAGCGCTTCGCCTCGATCCGGTTCGGCCGCTTTCAGTTCATCGAATCTATTTCTGCTGCGCGCAGCCCACCGCAACGACAACTCCATAGAGTCCCGGGTTTCTTTTTGCGTCGCCGGGTATGGCGTGCACTCGTCGAAGATCATCGTGATGTCGGCGTTAAGATCATGCTGCACCTGCATCGACTTTTCGGGCGTCAACATCACCTCATCACCGTTGATCGGTGATTGAAAACGAACACCCTCTTCCGAGAGTTTCCTCATTGCTGCCAGAGAAAAGACCTGGAAGCCACCTGAATCCGTGAGTATCGGCCTGTGCCAGTTCATGAATTCATGCAGCCCACCGTGCGCACGAATTACTTCGGTTCCCGGGCGTAACATCAGGTGAAAGGTATTGCCTAGAATGATCTGGGCACCATCCGCCTCAACCTCCTCGGGCGTAACGCTTTTTACGGTGCCGTAGGTACCGACTGGCATGAAGACCGGCGTCTGAATTTCGCCGCGGCGAAAGTTCAACGTGCCGCATCTTGCGGCGCCGCATGTATGGCTGATCTCAAACTTCACGCTTTTGCTTCCGGTGTCAGGAACATGGCGTCACCGTAACTGAAGAAGCGATACTTCTCACGTACAGCGTGCCTGTAAGCATTAATAACGCGTTCTTTGCCGGAGAACGCAGCGACCAGCATCAGCAGCGACGACTGTGGCAAATGGAAATTCGTAAGCATCGCGTCAACGGCGCGGAACTCGTAACCGGGCAAAATAAACATATCAGTCTCGCCATCGAACGGCTGTATCGAGCCACCGGTCGAAGCGCATTCAATTGCACGGACCGACGTCGTTCCGATCGCTATGACGCGGCCACCGGCTTGCTTTGTCTCATTAACGGCGGCGCAACATGCTGCGCTGACTTCCACGCGCTCGCTGTGTAGCCGATTTTCATGAATATTCTCTTCTCGTAAGGATTGAAATGTTCCAGCGCCGACATGCAAAGTAACCCAGGCGTGGCGCGCTCCGGCGTCAAGAGTCTCCGCAAGCATTGCCTCATCGAAATGCAGGCCTGCAGTGGGCGCCGCTACCGCGCCCGGATCTTTGGCATAGACTGTTTGGTAGCGCGAATCGTCGCTGGCATCGGCCTCACGGCCAAGGTACGGCGGCAGCGGCACGTCACCATAAGCTTCGAGAAAAGGCATGACGTCGACCGAAAACTTGAGTGTAAACAGCTCGCCTTCGCGACCCAGCACATCCACTACAACATTATTCGCAAGCAACATCCGACCGCCGGGTTTCGGCGACTTGCTGGCCCTTATGTGAGCAAGCACTGTGCGCTCGCCCTGTACACGCTCAACAAGTATCTCGGCACGACCACCGGTCTCCTTGGTCGCCGCCAGGCGCGCCTTGATAACGCGTGTGTCGTTGAAGACCAGCAGGTCGCCAGGACGCAGGAGGCCGGGAAACTCACTGAATATCCGGTCGGTAATTCCGTCACCGAGCTCAAGCAATCGACTGCCGCGTCGATCGGCAGCAGGATACTGCGCGATCAGCTCGTCGGGTAGCTCGTAGTCAAAGTCTGAAATAAACATGGGCGCGCATGGTATCAAAGCCATGCGCGCCCTTCTTTAGTGTTGTCAGGATTCGTCTCGCTTAATCGCCATTCAATCCAGGACACTACACTAGGTGGACGCCGTATCGGGTGCCGGCCTCGGGGGAAGCGGTACCCTGGCTGGCTTGGCAGCCGGCGGCGCGAACAGCGCACCGCGTTGATTTTCAGGAATATCCACTTTAATCGTCCGCTTCTTCTGGTCACGCATGATGCCAAGTTCCAGGCTTTCACCGCTCTCATATGAACTTAAGATCCGCATCGCATGACGAACATCTGTTGGCTCGCGTCCATCAATCGACTGAATGACGTCGCCGTCCTTCAGCTCGACACCTTCGAGTTCCGGAGCACTGACCACCAACAAACCAGTATCGGTACCAAAGTACTTGCCGAGCCCTTCATTGAGCTCAACAAGCTCCATGCTGCCCCAGGCGCTACCAACCCAAGGGAAACCACGTTCGAATTTGAACTCCCTGATAACGTTCGGTACGCCAGGAATACCCTCAATGTGCAAATTTTGTCCGTCCGGGGCCCAGGTGAATGCGTGCATCTCCTTGACTCGCGGTGACAACTCAACAGAAGCCGCCTTGCCATCGCGAAGATAATCCACTTTCAGCTCATCGCCTTCTTCAACACCTTGCATGAATTTGAGCAAGAGCTTGTTTGCGTCCTGACTGCTCTCAGCACTCATAGACTCACCGTCAACAGCCGTGATTACATCTCCAGCGTGCAGCCCCGCATCATCAGCGGCAGTTTCAGGTGTTACACCGCCGATCTTGACGCCTTCAACGGGACCAGGCTCATCGACTCCGTCGATGGTGATTCCAATGCGCGGCGTGTTCGAAAATTCCACGCGGCTCCTGAGTTCGAGCATTTGCGGCAACCGCTCCTGGGTAAGTTCCGCAACCTCACGGGCTGCTATTTCCATGCGCACTTCAGCTTCGCGAAGTCGCTCCGCATAAGCTTGCTTCTTCGCTTCCATTGCCCGGAGTTTTTCTTCCTCTTCGGACTGCGCATAAGCGGTGCCAGCAAACAGCAGAATCGCTGTTACAGGCAAAAGTATTTTCCACATCTTCATCAGGTACTACTCCTATCTAGAACGCTGCCCGTTGCGCCTGCGCATAGCGCAACTGCAGCAGCAATTTCATCAATCGGACGCGTTCGCGCCAAAATATTTCCTTGTCGCCCTCAGCCCACTCGGCCGTCGGGTCGTTTAACTGGTAGTCGATCGCGGCAATGCGATCTTCAATCTCGGATATCGTCGCCACCGTTCCCGCACGCGCCACACGCGGCTCGGCCGGTAACGCTCGAAGGTCACTCTCAAGCCGCCGTGAGTAGGCCTGCAGTACAGCGAGATTCGATAGATCAACAGTATTTGTCACCGCGGCATCCGGCACCGTGACACCTCCACCGTCCGTCGGTGTTTGCACGCCAGGCATCATCACAGCGGCCATCACGGCGGCAGCGGCAAGACCAACACCGGCATACCACTTATTGTGCTTACGCGCTTTCGGCTGAGTCAGCAATCCTTCTGCTTCCCCCTGCTCGCGAATTCGAAGCCAGACATTACGCGGCGGCATCGTATCGGGGAGCGATCTCAGCCCCTCCCGCAATGCGACGTGTTCGTCCGCTGTTAATGCACAAATCATTTTCTCGTCCTCTTTACTGCTTTCGTTCTCGTCATTGCTCATCTAAGCAACTCCATAAGTATCTCTTTATCCATTGACTGTCGCGCCACTCGGCTCCACGCCGTTATTAACGCTCAGCATCGGCCGCAATCGTTGATACGCTCTCGACAACTGCGACTTCGAAAAACTCTCTGTCTTCCCCATCAGGCCCGCTATCTCCTTGTGGGTAAAACCCTCGACGTCGTGTAGCCAAACGACGGCTCGACTGACCTCCGGCAAATTTGCCAACGCGGCATCGAGATCTATAGCGTCATCCGGGTGGCTCGAGATTCCATGACTCACCGGTTCGCCCGGTGTCATGTCATCCCAATCGTCCGACAGCGACTGCCCTCGCTTGGTCCAGGCCGATCGCAAGAACATAAGCGATTTGGTCACCGCGATACGCCGAATCCAGCTGCCTAATGCCGCTTCACCGCGAAACTTGGCGATGGAGCGCATGATCTCGATAAAGGTCTCTTGCACCAGATCCTCGGCATGCGCCGGCGCCTTCGTAAACCTCAGGCAAATCGAGTAAACAGGTGCCGAAAACGCCCGGTAGATGATCTCGTGGGCGCGAACATCCCCAAGGGCTGCGCGCCTGATAATCCCCTTATCGATCTCAATGTCAGCAAACTTGCTCATATCTGGAATATTAGATGCTTACTGTGCTGAAAGGGTCGCAAATTTCAGGGAACTTTTGCGGAACCTTTGCGGAACGGGGAAACCACGAATATACTGTGCGCGCTTCGAGCGGGCTGAACCCCTCGAATATGCCCACCACACCATGCCGGGGTGGCGGAACTGGTAGACGCGCCGGATTCAAAATCCGGTTTCTTCGGAAGTGCGGGTTCGATTCCCGCTCCCGGCACCATTAATACCAACGGCTCTAGCCGTTTTCGGATTTTCCTCATTCTGAGGATACTGCGCGATAGCCTTCCGCGCATCTTCCGCGCAGCGAAAAGTGCTGCTTCAAGCAGAAATTCTTACGGCTTCATGATCGATGTCGCGAGCGGCCGCTTTCATCGATAGCGGTCGTTCAATAGTGGCCAGTTCTGGTACTAATGTCCGCGGGTCAAAAGCGGCGACTCATGATGGTGCGCTTCTTTCCACTCACCACCGCTCTTAACCCAGACAGCGCTGACACGGTTGGTAAGATGTCTAGCCTTGTCACCGCGCGTATAGGTACCAACCAGGTAAAAGGTCGCCACGGCTACATTTCCATAGATCTGGGCATTGAAATTGCTCATCCGCACATTCAGTATAGGTAGTTCAACGGTCGCCCCCATGCGCTCACTGACCTCCGCGTAATCCGATTCCCACCGTACGCCGCCATCAGAGAAGAACATCGTAAAATCTCCGAGGTGATGGCTGATTACCGCCTCGTTATTCTGCGCGTGAATGGCCGCATAATGTCGCTCAATGGTTGCTCGCACATCTGCCGCATCGTCCGCCATTAGCTGTGGGGACCAAATTAATAAGAATGTAGTAATTGTGAGTAGTTGACGAGTCATCTGGCTTCCCCCGTGAATACCTAAAATGATATGGCGCGATGTTTAACGCCTCCAACAAAAACCTAGCTCAGATTGGACAGCCTGCTATAGGTAGAAACCACTACATTGGACGGCAACGAACCCAACGAACCCAACGAACCGCAGCATTATTATCCAGGGGAACGATGTCAGCTTCGGGTCACAAGCAGACATAAAAAAACCGCCACTGGACGGGTCGTTACTAACCGTTGAATCGGGTCAGACTTTCTTACGCCTTGCCAATCCCATTGCAGCAAGACCGATACCTAAAAGTGCGAGAGTGCCGGGTTCGGGGACGGAAACTGGGGGTTCCGTATCAAGTGAGACACAGCCGCCTGCGTTGCCAGTGCAGATCGTGTCAAACCCAAGTCGCAATGCGGTACCTGTGCCACCAAAAAAGAACGAAATCGCACTAACGTCTGATACATCTATCACATCGTAGCCGGCTGATGGCACAAGGTCTTCGAAAAGGAGTTCATATTGAAACGAGACCATCGCTGGGAAGCTCAAGGCCTCTGGGAGATTCGTTCGCAGTGTAACGCTTGAACGATCCACTGGGGCGTCGACACCATAAATCGACGCCACAATTGAGGTCTGGGCAAGCGCCGGATTTTGTACGTCTCCAATCAGCCAAAAACCCAAGTCAATAAAACCCTCGATAAGGAATCGGTCGGAAATCCCGCCATCCGTCAAGTCGAACGAGTTAGAAGTATTCCAGCCGGGGCCATCGATTCCATCGTAGAACAACTGGGTCATGTTTTGATTTGTGACGAATGATCCGCCACTCGTGTTTACAATCCGGAGGTTTAGTGCGCCGTCCGACACAATCGAATCCGAAGATCCCGATCCAAGAGAATTGAATAATCCTTCGCGTTCACCACCTATCGCTTCATCCGCAATCACAACTGATGGAAACCCAGCACTTTGAAACACCTGATTCGTGTCAAACGTGTCAATGAGCACCGCATTCGCCGCCACCGGAGACAGCAGGACAGCTACTAAGGCCAGAATCGTGTTTCTTGTTTTGGTCATTGGATTACTCCAAATCAGGTGAATTATGCACTCACTGAAATGCGGCAATTTCTATACCAAAAAAAAGTACTGGCACAAAATCAAACTGTTATGTAATCAAGTAGGAACAGGTCTATTAACTTAGACTTTGTCTTGAAAATTAACTCGACGTTTCCGAAATACGGCGCATTCTTAAGCAGCCGTTCGCCAGAATGACGAAATGCCGAAATTGCGATTTGAGACGTTGATAGTTCGGAAGCAGACACTCATGAGTCAATTAGTGAATACGCTACTTCGATATTATTGAGCGTTCGCCGGTTTCGGGGTCAACGATCAGAAGCGCTCCAGAACTATCGAGTGCGAAAATTCGATCGTTCGCAGTTACTTCAATTGCGTTGGGAGCAAGGAATGGAACACCACTGGCAGCGGTCCCCAGTGGCTCGGCTACGCCGACTCCGAGGTCGACATGTGCGAAAGGAATGTCGGCGTTACCGCTAACCGGGGTGTACAAAATTCCTCCGTCTGCACTGAGGCTCATTTGTATGATCGAAGAGCCCGGCGCTGTTGTTTCTCTGCGCGGCAATTCAATCGCTGAAAGCGTTGCAACCAAAGTAGATTCGAGACTCACCAGGCCCAATGCGTAGATCGACGGCTCAATGCTTGAGGCGAGCGAAATCGGAGCGATGTTTAATAGCAATCGGTTGGCGGCAGTGTCCAGAACCAGCGAACGAATTTCGCTTTGAGCCAATTCTGCGGGAAGCGAAGTCAGTTCGCTACGTTGACCGCTAACAAGATCGACACGCAGAATACGTTGCGCAAATCGATCGGCAACGTATGCCAAATTATTCCCAGCATCTATCGCTATACCTGAAATCAGATCCGGTAGTGGCCCAGCACCAACGGTCGGGCCCGATACTGTCGTGGCTTCGCCGTTAATGAGATCCACTTCAATAATCTTCTGGTTAAACATATCCGATAGCCAGGCGCGTGTGCCATCCTGCGACAGCGCAAGTCCGTTTGCGAGAACCAGGTTTGACTGCATCGGGGGTTGTGTGGGGTCGATCAGATCAACAAGTAGCTCCCTTGAACCGGTTTCTGGGTCGATGGCGAGGACGCGGGAGTCGGCTATAGCGACAACGCGATCCAAAACTGCATCATAGCGTAGCGCTAACATCGGCCCAGGAGGAGCACCGTCGCCCACACTTGAACTCGCCTCAATGGTATGGGTTCCCGTCGTCCTGTGGATGCTGCGCAACTCGCCCGGATTCGGCGTTACGGTCCACAATTTATCGCTGCCAATGCTCAGGCCTCTGAGGGAATCGGGCCGGTTCGGCGTGGACGGAGGGGAGAGCAGCAGACTGCTGCTTTGTGTCGTCGGGTCCAATGAAAAAACCGCGCCGGAAATACCAAGAACCAATAGTCGTGAATCGACGTTGTCATAATCAACACCGACTGTTGGTGTTACCAAGGTCGCGAAATCGAGCAAGATTGAATTTGAGTCACCGCTAGATGCGTCAATTTTCGTGATGTCAATTGTTGGGATACTTACGGTGTAAATAGCATCAGTCGTTGACTCGAAAGCGCCATCGGTCGGGCCACTGCCGAAGAGACCGGATGATGGCAGCGGTTTAATTGTTGTTGCGGAAATTGGCGGTGCGAGTGAAAGGTCCGCGACGTAGAGGTCGCCGAAGAAGCCGACCGCAAATAAGCGGCCAAGTTGTTGATCGACAGCGATCGTTGAGATCGGTCCTGCGTCAACGGGCAAAATTATGTATTCACTTCTGTCGCCGGTCGTCGGGTCTACTCTTTGGATATCACGCAGGTTGGCGACCAAAATAGCGCCGTCCGTATCTAAAGTGAAGTGACGTGCGAAGCCGAAGTTCGGCCCTATGCCGACGTCGGTCGCGCTGAGAATCTCCAACTCGTTATTTGTCAGGTCAAAAGAGAGTAATTGTTTGGCATCAAGTATCAATACTCGCTCGTTGAGCGCGTCGAAAAGCACTGCCGTCGGGTTGGACAAAACGGGTGAAGAGTGAACTGTCGATATCGGAAGCTCAGTAACTTGCCCATTATTCTCCGTTAACTTGACCGCCAGTTGATTGTCGCCAAGTGAAAGGGGGATGCCGTTTGCTCGCCAGCGTCCCGCGCTATCTTGGCTAGCTGCGATTTCGACGTTGCCATTCTTTATCGCCACAGACGTAAGGCGGGTGGCGTCTGCCAGGCCAACAACTGAGATTTGATTTGAGTCAGTTAGACTCGTTTCCCCAGGGAAAATGAGTTGGAACGTAATTGGCGCTGGTATTGGTGGGGTCGTTGCTTGACTGGAACTGCCCCCGCCACCGCATCCTGACAACAGGATGCCAAGTATCAGCGATACTGCCGCCGTACGACCCAGCTTAATTCCTGAATTGGAATTCGAATGTTCCGATTTGTTGGTGGACACGTTCATTAGCTTCATCCTATTCAAGGATCGGCTGGATGGGCTACCCATTGTACTCTGCCAGTTTAGCGATCCTGTATTGGCGCTCCGGGTAGCTGGCACCATCTCTGAACTCCCGTGGTTGTCCATGCCCAAGCGGGTTATCGATTTAGCCGACAGCCTTTGCCATCTGGGTGACATGACGCAGGTCAGAACCGCAGCAGCCACCGAATACGTTTAGCCAGGGCATTCTTGTCGTGAGTGCTTTGTACTGATCGGCAAGCTCCACAGGATCACCGTCATCGAGCACCTCGCTTTCGTCCAGTTCTTCGTGGCTCAACCGTGATGCGTTGCAGCGCAGACCACGGATGCGCCGTGTCCATTCCGAGCCATCAAGCACATCGAAGAAATGATCCGGGTGAGCACAATTCACCATGAAGTAGGCAGCAGCACCATCCGTCGCATTATCTACAGCGTCGATGGCTTCACGAAGCGGCTGGCCCGTGGGCAACCTGCTGTCCGTCTCGACAGTAAATGAAATAACCGCCGGCAAACCTGCCGACTGCGCGGCTCGCACAACGCCGATAGCCTCATCCGACTGCGTGAAGGTCAGCGCCGTTATCATGTCGGCCTCAGTCTCCGCCAGCCACCCAATCTGTTTGGAGTGATATTCCTCCGCCTCTTTTGCTGCCAGCCTGGCTTCGGGGGCGTATGCGTCGCCTTGGGGACCGATGACTCCATTCAGCACTATTGGCTTACTGTTTGCAGAAAACTCCTCTCGTAGTCCCGCTATGAACGCAACAGCCTCTTTGTTGGTCTCGTACAACTCCTGCTCGTTTGCTGCGAGGTCCGTCGCCCAATGCAGATGAGCTTTCCATGTCTGGCTGTCGAGCACGATGCCAGCATCATATTCATTCGCAAGAGCGAGGAAGCCGCGAAGATAGTTGGCAACGGCTTCCCGGCCATGCACATCTGGCAGAAGCGTATGCGCCGCAAATTCCCGAATTTCAATACCGTGATTGAATATGAGATCCGTTTCGAGTCCAGCGTCGGTCAGGAACAGACCTCCGGAAATTTGGGGTAAGTCGTTTCGATATTGGCTCATGTAAGACGCTCCTGAAAAATAATCTGCTACCGCATTGATGAGTATAGACGATCATATCGTGACCAAATGCGCTCGGGTTGTGGAATTCAGTGCGGTTTAGTACCGTTGCCGCGAAACGATCTGGCTGAAAATATGAAGTACTGCTCAAGTTGTGGCGGCAAAATTAGCCGCAGAATCCCCGAAGATGACAATCGTGGACGAGCGATCTGTGACGATTGCGGTACGGTTCATTATCAAAACCCGTTGATTGTCGTTGGTTGCATCGTCGAGAGTGAAGGCAAGGTGCTGCTCTGCAAACGTTCAATCGAACCGCGTTACGGTTACTGGACCATTCCCGCAGGTTTCATGGAGCTCGGCGAAACCCTGGCTGGTGGTGCTGCCAGGGAAACACTGGAAGAGGCTTGCGCGACGGTTGATATCAGTCACCAGTTTGCGAGTGTCGACGTCATCGACGCTGGCCAGGTGCACATCTTTTTCTGTGGCAAGCTGGTCGGTGGTTTTGGTGTCGGTGAAGAAAGTCTGGACACGCAGTTGTTCAGCGAGGATGAGATTCCCTGGGACGATCTCGCATTTCACAGCGGCAAGTTCGCGCTAAAGAAATATTTTGAAGATCGCGGTGAAAATAACGGCGTTCACTTCCACGAACTCAGACGCTCGAAATCCTGACCGCAGTATATCGGTGTTTAGTTTGCCGCTGTTTGCTGGATAATTTGCAGACGACTGGCTAACGCCGCAGGTGGCAAGTAACCACTGAGCAGTGTTCCATCCTCAAAAACGATCGCAGGTGTGCCGGTTAGGCCGACTTTCTGCCCCAACATGTAATGTTTCGTGATTGTGGATGCATCACATTTGTTTGTTTCAAAATCACGATCCTGCTTCGCCGCTGTCAACGCTCCATTTCGATCTCTGGCACACCAAACTTCTTCCGAGGTCGTCCATGCCCGCGACGAAGGTCCGCCGCGGGGATACAGCATGTAACGAATCTCAATGCCTTCTGCCAGATATCCGTCGATCTCACTGTGTAACTTACGGCAGTAGGTGCAATCGACATCCGTAAATACAGTAATCGAATATTTTACTTCGTCTGGCGAAAACATGATTGCCTGCTCGTCGCTCACCGATGACATCACTTCGCGACGGCTTTCGTTGCGCGCCTGTTCGCTCAGGTTCACCTGGCTGTCGAGATCGATCATGTCGCCCTGCAGCAGATAACGTCCATCTTCGGACACATACGCCACGATCGAGCCTTTGTGCACGGTGTACCAGCCGTCAACCGGGCTCACATCCACGTCTTCCGGGCCAATTTCATCGAACATCGCATCGATTTTGGCGCGAACCTCTGCCAGCGCCTCGTCTTCAGCTGACTCAGCGCCAATAACAGATCCGCTGGCCATCAGACCAAGGACCAGAAGCGAACAAATAGATACGGTGGTGCGACTCATGTAGGCAATTCCTGAAAGACAAAGACCCAGCTTATAGGACCAATACATCTGCTACCGGTTCCTTGGGCAACGCGAAGTCTAGCAGACGAATCGGCAAGGCCGAAACGCATTAGCCTCGCGGATGGTGCTCGCCGTGCAGCTCCTTGAGCCGTTCGCGGGCCACGTGCGTATAGATCTGGGTCGTAGACAGGT
>Ga0255051_10000854_pt1 | contig 11087 bp, 12 predicted proteins | sample JV7_2_9_MG_FD_181719 | JGI IMG/M metagenome (GOLD analysis project Ga0255051, IMG submission 181719) | Seawater microbial communities from Jervis Inlet, British Columbia, Canada - JV7_2_9 | ecosystem: Environmental > Aquatic > Marine > Inlet | place: Canada: British Columbia | collected 2016-10-06
AACGAGCGCCAACGGATTGTCGCGTATTTTTCATCGCCAAAAAAATTAATCAGTTTCCCCATCATGGCGCAAATCCTCCAGCGACAACGGTCCTGGCAAGGGACAGGAAATATTCCGGATGTAATCCCAGTAAAAGCGATAACAACGCGGTGATCAGCAGAGGTATTGCTACCATGGGGATTTCTCGGATTTCATTGGCCGCCACAAACGAAAGATCGTTAGCCGTTTTTTCTTTTTCAAAAAATGCTTTATAGCTAACCGGCAAAAAATAAGCTGCATTTAATAAAGCACTAACCAGCAACACGAACAAAAGTGCCATTTCCCCCGCATTAACTGATCCGACTACCAGATACCATTTGCTGATAAATCCGCCGCTCGGTGGAATACCTATCATGCCGAGCGAGCCGATAAAAAAAGCCGTCATGGTTAAAGGCAGCCTTTTGCCTATGCCAGACAGATCACTGATTTTTTTGCGGTGACTTGCGCAATAGATCGATCCAGCGCAAAAAAAGAGGGTAATTTTTGAAAAAGCGTGAGCGGCGATATGAGTGACCCCACCTATCGCCGCCATCGGAGTCAGCATGGCGGCGCCGAGTATAATATAGGAGAGTTGACTGACGGTAGAATAAGCCAACCTCGCTTTTAAATCGTCTCGGGTCAAGGCATAAATAGAAGCCATGACGATAGTGAATGACACCAGATAAGCGGTGATGATACCGAGGCTCAATGAACCCATTTTATCGATCCCAAAAACATCGAAAATGACGCGCAGTGCACAGAATACACCCATCTTGACCACGGCTACCGCGTGTAACAAAGCACTGACTGGCGTTGGTGCTACCATGGCAGCAGGAAGCCAGGCATGAAATGGCATGATGGCTGACTTGGCAAATCCAAACAGATAACAAAAATAGACGATAGTTAATATCCCATCCGAGGCTTCAATATTCTTGAACAGGCCTTGAGGCATAAAATCAAAGGTGCCAGCTAGCTGGTAAGTCAATGCCAATGCGGCCAGTAATAAAGACTTGGAAGCGCCCACCAGATAAACGATATATCTTTTGCTGCCGTCCCAGGATTCCCGATTTTCTTTATGATAAACCAGGGGGTATGTCACCAGACTGAGTAACTCGTAAAATATCACCAGGGTAAACAGATTGGCGGCAAATGCGCCGCCGACAGCCGCAGACAAAGAAACGGCAAAAGAGGCATAGAATCTTGTCTGGTTCTGCTCGTTCTGGCTACGCATATAACCGATGCAATAAATAGCGGCCAATATCCATAACAGGCTGGAGACTGTGGCAAAAACCATTCCTAACGCGTCGACACGAAAAGCAAAATCGACTCCCGGCAGGATTTGAAATAATGTTAGATCGACAGTGCCACCGGCTAGTATTAAAGGTGCCATGGAAATGACGATAATAAATTTAAGTATTGCTGCTATGACCGATACGCCATCTCGCAAGTTGGGACGCTTATGAAAGCCAAGTATAAGACCCGCTGCTATGAGCGAGATGACGACAGCCAGAGCTGGTCTAATTGATAAGAAAAATTCCAAATTCAACCTTTCATTATTGTCAGATCGTGCACTTGCAGGGTCAGCTTATTGCGTAACAAAGCCACTAGAATACCGAGCGCAATAGCCACTTCAGCAGCGGTGACAGCAATAATAAAAATGGCCATGATCTGGCCGCGGGGATCGTTCATTTCATGACCGAAGGCGATCAAATTGATGTTGACACTATTCAGCATTAGCTCGAGGGATAAAAGTACAATCAATACATTACGCCTGAGCAATACCCCTGCAGCTCCAATAATAAATAAGACAGCGGCTAATATCAGATACCATGAAAGAGGGATCATGATGAGGCCTCGCTTTGTGAATCAAGTTTTTGTTGTCTGCTACCGTCAGTTCTGGCCAAAACCACCGCGCCTATCAGCGCAACCAGCAAAATTACAGACGCCATCTCAAAGGGAAGCAGAAAATCGGCAAACAAAGTCAGACTAAGATCTTTGATCGGTTGATCTGAAATGACTCGCTCCGGTGCCATGACGGCATACAGGCGACTGCTATGGCTTAGCAAGTAAAACATTTCTGTTGCCAGAGCGAGTAGTGCAATAATTGTGGCGACAATACCTTTAAGATGAAAGCGAGAGCGCGTTTCTTTGCGTATGTCGAGCATCATGGTAACAAATAGAAAAAGCACCATTATCGCGCCAACGTAAACAAATATTTGAATGACTGCCAGAAATGGTGAACCGAGCAGCACATACAGAGCGGCAATTTGCACAAAACAGGACGCTAACGCCATAGCACTGTGGATCGGGTTCCTGGCGATAACAACCAACAACCCGCTAGCCGTGGCAACAAAGGCAAGTAATATAAAAAAATTCTGCTCCATCCTGTCTTCCTTTTTTTATTTTCAGGTTTTTTTGCTTGTTACTTTATTCCTGTTTTTTTGCTTAGCTAATCTGTATTTTTTATTTTTCTCGTCTTTGCAACCGCCACCAGTCGTGGCCCTTTTTGTTATCTTTGGCAATCGTTTTGGTGCCTCCATTTTTTTCCAACGTTGCTTTAACAACTGAGCCTGCAGCTTCTTCAGCCTTGCGCGGTGCGATAATCAAATCTGCAAGATGTACGACTAATGCATCGGTTCTGGTGGTGGCGATTTCATATTGCTGACCGAGCTTGATCGCATCGGCCGGACAGGCATCTTCACAAAGACCGCAATAGAGACAGCGAGCCAGATTGATGTCAAAAACTTTTGGTCGTCGGTTGCCTTTTTCATCTTCATAAGGCACCACGGTGATACAGTCACAGGGGCAAATTTTTGAGCAAAGCTCGCAGCCCACACAGTTCACATCACCTTCATCATTAGTTTTGATAAAATGATGCCCCCTGTGACGACTGTAAGGCACCCATTTTTCATGATCGGGATACCTATGGGTAATGGTCTTAGAGAACATATAGCGTAACGTCAAACCCAAACCAGCCCACAGGTCAGTAAAAAATAACCACCCGATCCAGCTTTGCTTGCGTTGCTGCGTTCTTGCCATTTAATCCTCTTTGTATTTTTTACTAACCCAGCCGAGCTGGATAATAACTTTTACGAAAAAAACTTCTAAAGTCCTAAAACATAAACCATCCACTGATCAGAATATTGATTAACGATAACGGCAAGATCACCTTCCAACCAATAGTCATCAACTGATCATATCGGTAGCGTGGAAAGGTGAATCGGAACCACATAAAAACCCAGATGAAAAAACCGACTTTAAATAATAACCAAACAATATCTGGCACAAAAGGTGGAGCGCCGTGCCAACCGCCAAAAAACAGAAGTACATTGAGAAACGCCAGGATCACAGCAACGACATATTCACTGAGCATAAATAACGAGAAGCGTATTCCACTATATTCCGTGTGATAACCGGCGCCTAAATCGCCTTCGGCTTCCGGCAGATCGAATGGTATGCGCTGGGCTTCGGCCAGTCCTGCCATGAAGAAAACAAAAAAACCGATCGGCTGGTAAACAACATTCCACATATCTTCCTGAGCCGCTACAATCTCCATCATATTCATCGAATCAGCTAGCATCACTACGCCGATGACCGAGAATCCCATCGGTATTTCATAACTGATCATTTGAGCTATCGATCTGAGACTGCCAAGAACGGCGTATTTGCTGTTAGAGGCCCAGCCAGCAAGGATAATGCCAAAGACGCCAATGCCACTAATGGCGAGAATAAATAAAAGTCCAACATTCATGTTGGATAAGCTGAGCACTACCTGGGTACCAAAAATCTCGACCGGTTCACCCAGAGGAATGGCAACAAACACCACAAAAGGAGGTACCAGGGCTACCATCGGAGCAATTTTAAATAGGAAACGGTCAGCATCGCTGGGGATATGATCTTCTTTGGTTAGCAGCTTGAGACCATCTGCCAGTGGCTGTAACAATCCGTGCCATCCAACTCTCATTGGGCCCGGGCGTTGTTGAATATGGCCGGCAATTTTTCGTTCCAGCCATGTGAGAGGCAAAGGCAATAGCAGGAGCACTACCACGATCACGGCTATTTTGATCAGCATCGGGAGGATTGCATAAATGCTTTCCATACCACCGGTCTCCTTAACCACCAGTTTAGCGGGTGATGGTGCAATTGTTGTCTTCAGATTATTCTGACGATCACGGCTGAAAACCGACTGCTGATGGGTAGAATAAACACCATTTTAATAATTGTTCAAAAAACTGTTAGCCATATGTTCATCTAACAGGTCGCATATCCGCTCAACGGAATAATATCTATAACACGTTAGCAACGTGTTTGGCAATGTTCTCGACCAATTTGACAATCAAAAATGGGTTAAATTTAGAATAATTGTTAACCCTCAAGGCTATAAATCTGAATTAGAGTTTCTGTCGCTGATCGGAAAAACTAAAACCTGATAACTGAGCGCATAGCTCCTCGGGTAATTCTCGAGTGAGTGCTATCACTTTAAATCTTTCGCCCATACTTTCGGGCATGATCAGTGTTTTTATTTGCTGACTGATTTCAATTTGTTTTTTAATATCTTCTTCTGCCGCCAGCTCTGCCATCTGCAGAATTCCACATCCAATAAGAAAGTTTGCCTGATTGGTGTACCCGGCTACCGATAATCCAGAAGTTTTTGCAGATTCAGCTATCGCAGTAAAATCCACATGGGCAGTGATATCTTGTAAGCCTGGCAAGAAAAGCAACCGATCATGGCTATGATGTTGGTAATAACAAAGCAGAGTTCCTTGCGTTCGTTCGGGTCGATAGTATTCATGGCGCGGGTATCCATAATCGATAATCAGAATTAACCCCTGATGTAAACATTTTGCCCGGGCTTCAATCCAACTCTCCATTGCTAGATTGACTTCGCTAGTATAACCATTAGCCAAAGGGATTTTTTGGATCTCTGCTCGAGCGAACCATTGTTTCAACTTTGGTGACATACTTTTTGCGTGCTGAAGACATAAATCTCCCTCTTCAGTAATTGCAACCTGCATTTCAGTTGCCCCCGAAGGAGTCATCTCAAACAGATGCACAGGCATGGCATCTATGACCTCATTGGCTAAAATGATACCGTTAAATCCCTTTTCTGGTGGACACTCCAGCCAACTGATCCTTGGATAGAGATGAGGGATTTCTTGTCTCAACTTGTTTTGTTGGCGTTGGCGCAGGTCGACTGATATCTCAACAATGAAATAGTTTTCAGGGAGGCAGTTATCAGCTTCAAGTTGCAGCAAGATATCTCTAGCCAAAGTACCAAGACCGGCTCCAAATTCAAGAATAGAACCAGCCGTGACTTTTAGAATTTGCGCACATTGTTGAGCCAGAGCGTAACCAAAAAAGGAGGAAATTTCTGGTGCCGTTACAAAGTCTCCAGCAGCGCCTATTTTTTGTGCCCCAGCACTATAATAACCAAGACCAGGAGCAAGTAAAAGCTGCTCCATAACCTCATGAAATGCCATCGGTTGCTTAACTAATTGTTTTTTCAGTTGTTGAAATAGTTCCTCGCTACGGACGATAGCGTCAGTTGTAGGCTCAGGCAAGTTGCCTAAAACTTGGATCTGGTGGTGAATTCTATCGGCGTACAACATCGAAATTCTCACTCCTTAACCATGTGGCACCATCAAAACTGATTTATTTCCTTAGCATAAAGCCAGCGTTACTTACCATCGTCCTAGCCTTGCCAGGTAACCCTGCCAATTTGTCCGGTGTATCCAAAGACATTTCTGAGCAACTTAGTTTACAAGAAAAATTACTCAAAATTGAAATAACGGACACTGCGAATTGTCGTAATTATTATCAATGTGAGGAATAAATAACACGTCCCATTTTTAATAGATGACTTTTTTTATAATGTAGTTTTATTACCTATATTCTCAATTAAGTCGCCCAAATGATTGTCCTGGCCCCGTACTCGCAGCTGAAAATTCAAATTGGCCTTAAAAAATACAAGGTTTTAGTTGACGTTACGAATTAATCTATCTATTTTATAAATAGAATTTGGTAGTATTTGTAACTTGTTAATCTCTAAGCTGACGAAGATATCCGTTCTTTTGGATTAACATCCCTTAACAAAGGAGGATAGATATGACTTGTATACCTCTAACAGTTTGTAATTTGCTCAAGAAAAAAAATAATCTAATTCTTACTGTATCGCCAAAAGATACGGTTTATGACGCTATCAGAATTATGGCGGAGAAGAAAATTGGAGCTCTTCTTGTTTTAGAAGGCGAAAAATTGGTCGGCGTTATTTCTGAACGAGATTATTTGACAAAAATAATCTTATTAAATCGTGCTTCTAAAGAGACCCTTACCGAAGAAATCATGTCCGGAAACGTTCATGTTGTAAGTTTGGACAGCAGTGTGGATGAGTGCATGGCGTTAATGACTGAACGCAAAATCAGGCACCTTCCTGTTGTTGAGCAAGAAAAGGTAGTTGGCATGATTTCGATTGGTGATGTTGTGCGAGAAATTATTGAGGAAAGACAGTTTGAAATCGAGCAATTAGAGAAATATATTACTGGCTAGTTGTATTTTTTAAACCCATTTATGTAGGTTGTTGAATTGCATCCAATAATGACCCAGTGTTTGTATCCAGATTTTAGGGAAATCCTTTTGGTAGCCACCCCGTACCTGTGCGGAACTTGACGACCTGTATATCGAATTGATCGAGTGGTATTTGATCTGGTGGTCAGAAGTCACTTGGTCACAGTAACCAACCGGAGGGATTATTCATTATATATAGACTGCTCAAACTACCGGAGCGAGTGAATCTGAAATTGACCTCGACCACGGTGTTTTCGGATATGGATAGGTGTAAGGATCCGGATGCCAGGAAAGATACATATACTCGATTCGAGTGTCGAGGTCTTTGGTCAACCCCGCATTGCTTCTACTGAAAATACATTCGTTCCCAGGGCTTCCGTAGTTTACTTTCGCTCAGATTGTAAAACTGGCCTCAAAATCCTTAATGTTATTTCTACATTCAAGTCGTCATTCCTATGCACCTCATTTATGGTTAATCCAATTGGAGAGTAGGTTGAAACCTAGTGACGAGTTAACCGAAGAATCATAAATTTTGCCGATACCAATTGGTTTAGAAAATTAGGTCCTATTTAGTCCATTTCCTAATCCACTTTCGTGTCAATGAACTCTTATTCAGCGCTTTAGAGCGTGGTTGACTTACTCATTCCAAACCGGTAAATCTTGCAATTTGTTCAGTGAGGCAAATCAAATTTCTATTTGAGTAGCTTCAGTCCTTTTTCAGGTTTCACGCCCAATGCTTCGCAATATTTAACATACTCGAAGATATCCAAGCGCCGTTCCGCTGTCTCGATTTTACCAATCCATGAATGAGGCTCGTCAATTAGAGTCGCAATATCTCTCATAGATAAACCACTTCTCTCCCGCTCCTGTTTCAGCCAGGAAAGCAGGGCCAAATATTTATCTGATGAGATCGTCTTTTGCACGTCCCCATAATAGGAACAGTTGAACACTGTAACCAAAATCGGTACATTGTTTTCAAATCCCCCTGCTTGATGTTGAGAATACAAAGTAGAGCAATCTATGAAAGACCAATATTTTGGTGATATAAACGACTACAGAAAATATGGTCTCCTCCGTTCGATCTCATTGGCCAGCAACTTATCAATATTAATCGCCTGGATGCTGACCGAGGACGACGGGAGTACTGATGGAAAATTTATCCAATATCTGGAAGAGCCGAATAAATGGGGACACTATGACCCACCACTTTATGGTGAATTAGCTCGTTTACTAAGTAACTTGAGAGTCCCGATTTCTCGCTAAGCAACGAGTCGGAATAGCACCATTCTATCAAGATCCTGTCTTTCGGTAATGAATTTTGCGAGGTTGTTGCTTTTAGAGTTAGCCAATAGAAATTCAGGAAGGCAATGTCGCAAGGCTGTAGCGACCACCAGCTCGGATGGAGCGACGCCAGGCCGAATCGTTCGAAGCCAGGACCCAAATGACTTCCAGACAAGCTCGGTGTGGCAGGCAGCCAGGTACTGAAGCAGACCCTGGGACACAATACCAGCAAGCACAAAGACGTGGTAGGCATGAATTTTACGCTTTACCCCGTCACGATACGCTTTTGATTCCTTGTGTAGATACTGATTGCCATTGCGCCGCTGTAATGGCTTCATTTCCTTCATCCAAAAATGGTAAGAGAAAGCCCCGATAATATGAATGGCTTGCTTGAAAGCGTGTTCGATTTTAAAGCGCAAACCATACAGACGAATAATTTCGATCGCAGGTAAGGTGGTATCGGTTGACATCAAAAGGCAGCGCCCTCTCGTCGGATGACTGACGACGATAAAACGCACAATGCCCCCTGCCGGACGCCATAACAAGTCACATATTTTATAGGCTACCGTTACCCCTTTTTCACCATAGACAGGGCTGGGAGCTTCTTCCCAGCCCTGTTGATCATAGAACAAGGATTTGAGTGCCACTTTGTTACCATACACCCGCGGCCGCCCTCTCGATTTCTTACCTTGCTGGTTACATGGCTGATAGGCAACCGCATTAGATTAGCCCGGGTAATCAGGTGATTGCCTTGCCCCAGTAAACCCCTGACGGTCTTGCCGCTGGCACAATAGGCATCGGCAACGAAATAGAATGGCTGGGTGACATCGAGGATTACCAGCAAGGCGATCATTTTATCGAGCAGGGTTCGTTTATCACGATTCGACTGCACAATACCTTCGTGGATTCTCATCACCAAAGGGACGGCGAATACACTTCCCCCGGCCTGTGTGAGCAGAGATACCGCCTGATAAGAGTGCCCCATAATGTACTCCGCCTTGGAGTTGGACTCCGATTCCTGATGCAGCAGTTTGACCGCAGGCATCTTTTTACCTTGCTTTGCCACCTTAATGCCATCGCCGACCAGCACAATACGGTCGTTAACCCGGACAATGCCTGGAAATAGCCTGAGGACAATCTTTGCCCATAGCACTGACATGCCATCGAGCTTGATGCCCGGACTATGAAAACAATCCAATAGATTGTCATAGAACCTCTGGTGTAAACCGAGCGCCCGGATAACGCTGGTGACACCCATCAACTCTGTACGAACCGTCAAGCCTGCAACACAGACGACAAACCACATAAATGTGCGCGCTCGAGAACAAGCTGGGCGAAGCAGCCAGATCGCATCCCACCAGTATATCCAAAGTTGCATATCGACTTCCCGTTGACAATTAGTATAGCATGTATATGCTATACTAATGACAAACAAAAAACTCGCACAAATTGAACAGCGCATTGAAAAAGCAAAGGCTAAAATAGTCCTGATTGAGGAGATGCGGCCTGGGTCATTGACCCGGCAATACAAACATTCAGAAGAACAGACAGGCGCTTATTATCAAATCAGCTATACACTGGATATGAAAAGCCGAACGGAGTATGTTCGCAAGGAATGCGTGAGTGACATTCGCAGACAGATAGCCAGTTATAAGCGCTTCAAAAAACTCACCACCGAGTGGATAAAACTCAGCATTGAACACTCAAAGCTGTCAATGAAACTCAAGCGTAAGTAAAATGGCAACAGTGGCAGCGGGTAGGCATAATGGCAAAATTAGGCAGTGAGAAGAATCCGCTGATTTTAAGGCTGGCAGATGAGTCGAAAGTCGATGACATCGCAAATATCTGTGATGAAAAGGGATGGCACTTTATCCTGGGGATTGAACCGGATGAAGCGGAAGACTTAGCGGACCTGGAAAGAAAACTCAATCCACCTATCCAGCGCAACACCACAAAAACTGGTCGAAACGAGCCATGTAGCTGCGGTAGCGGTAAAAAATTTAAGAAATGTTGTGGGTTTAACGCTTAGCTAATTCTCCTCGACACCCAGAGAAAATGAAGAGAGAACTCGGGACTCTCAAGATAGGTAGTATAAAAGCTATATTCTCATTATTACCAGCAGCGAAATCCCATCCAACAATCCCTTATTTACTCTGGTATCAACCGAAACCCCTAATAACATCACTGCCTTATTACGTCTCCATGCGTCATTTTCAAGCAACAATCATCAAACACCAATAGCTACCCTGCCGCCGCCAATTGATTTCAGCTAATAAAATCATAAAATTATCCCAACGATTGATTTCAGCTAGTGGATGGTGAATCATTGAAAAAGTATAGGAAGAATTAACACCCTATTTTCAAAAATCCCCCAAGTGAAGAAAAGAAATTAACGACGCCGCCCAGCCCTGGAGCATCCGAAATCTGAGAATTGCAGTTGGGCGGAATTCAAAGAGTATTGTTACCCTCGATACATGGAACTCAACCCGGAAGCCAGCAAAGTTGCCGCCGGTTTATCTTGCGGTATGCTGAATACTATTTGCTTTGGCATAAAAACTGGTGACATCGTCTTATGCCCAGATGGGTCAGGTTCTTATTGGGTTGGCGAAGTAAGTGGGAATTATCACTATGTTCCCGATGCCGACCTACCTTACCGTCGCCAGGTTAAGTGGTATCCCAATATCATTCAACGCTCGGAAATGAGTGAACCTTTACAGAGATCAACTGGTTCTATTGGTACCGTTAGTACGGTTACCAAGCATTCTGAAGAAATTGACCGATTAATTGGCAGTAACACCCCGCCGCCATTAATCGCCAGCGATGAACAGGTTGAAGACCCAACAGTTTTTGCACAGAAAAAACACCTGGAAGAATTTCTGGTGAGCAACTGGGCACAAACAGAACTGGGTAAGAATTATGATATTGTTGAAGAGGAAGGTGAAATTGTCGGCCAACAATACCCGAGTGATACCGGGCCAATTGATATATTGGCGCTTAGCAAGGACAAAAAAGAATACCTGGTAGTTGAACTAAAAAAAGGTCGGGCGAGTGATGCAGTTGTCGGTCAGATACAACGCTATATGGGATTTGTTCTGGAAGATTTTACCGAGCCAGGCCAATCAGTTCGTGGGGTCATTATCGCACTAGAAGATGACTTGCGATTAAAACGAGCGCTTCAGGTTGCGAGTAATATAGATTTTTACAAATACCCCCCCGACACCGTC
>Ga0255051_10000858_pt1 | contig 11064 bp, 9 predicted proteins | sample JV7_2_9_MG_FD_181719 | JGI IMG/M metagenome (GOLD analysis project Ga0255051, IMG submission 181719) | Seawater microbial communities from Jervis Inlet, British Columbia, Canada - JV7_2_9 | ecosystem: Environmental > Aquatic > Marine > Inlet | place: Canada: British Columbia | collected 2016-10-06
GCCGAACTTCGTGCTGCGCAGTCCGGTCGCGATCTTGGGGTGGGTCTTCGGATCGACGTCGGGGTTCAGACGGAAGGCGATCGGCGCCACCTTCCCGAGCGCTTGAGCTCGCGCGTCAAGTAGGGCCAGCTCTTCGAGTGACTCTACGTTGAACATGCGCAGGCCGACCTCGAGAGCCCGGTCGATCTCGTCGGCGCGTTTGCCTACTCCGGAGTAAACAATCATCGCAGGATCGGCTCCAGCGCGCAGCGCACGCTCGAGCTCGCCGCGCGAGGTGACATCCGCGCCGCAGCCATGCTCGACGAACGTGCGCACGATCGCGAGGTTCATGTTGGCCTTGACGGAGTAGGCCAGGAGATGCGGCGCCCCCCCGAAGGCCGCGCGCAGGCGCTCCACTCGCTCGATGAGTCCACTACGGCTGTACGCGTACAGCGGCGTGCCGAAGCGCTCGGCCAGCTCCGAGATGGCAACGTCGTCGAGATAGAGGGCGGTCTCGCGGCGGGTCAGCACCTCGCGGAAGCTCATGGCGGCGCCTGCTCCCGTCGCTCCTCCTCCTCCTCGCTCGCGGCGGGAGCGTCGGCCCGTACCGGAGGCCCGTAGCGGCCACAGCCCACCAGCAGAAGCGCGAGAGCGAGCAGGGAGATCGAGAGCCGAATCATCGCGCCACCTCCAGCTCGCTGCGGCAGATCTGGAGCGCCGCGCGCGCCACTTCCAGTGCGCGCTCCACCTCGGCGCGCGCGGGACCGCCCGCGCTCGCGCGCGCCTCGAGCGAGCGCTCGACCGAGAAGAATTGCACGGGGTCGATGTCGAGTCTCGGGTCAAAGCTCTCGAGGGTGTCACGCGATAGCTTCGAGAGCGGCACGCGGGACTCCACAGCGTGGGCGACGACGCGGCCCACCAGCCCATGCGCCTCCCGGAACGGGAGTCCTCTTTGCACCAGGTGCTCGGCCAGGTCGGTGGCGAGGAGCATGGAGTCGGACGCAGCGGCCTGCATCGCGGGGGCGTTCACCCGCAACGTGCGGATCGTCGCCGCCAGCATGGTCAGGCAGCTATGGGTGGTGTCGACCGCGTCGAAAAGCGGCTCCTTATCCTCCTGCATGTCCCGATTGTAGGAGAGCGGGAGGCCTTTGAGGGTGACCAGCAGGCTGACCAGTGATCCGACGACTCGGCCCGCCTTGCCTCGTACCAGCTCGGGCACATCCGGGTTCTTTTTCTGCGGCATCAGGCTGGATCCGGTCGCGAAAGCGTCGTCCATCTCGATGAAACCGAACTCGCTCGAGCTCCAGAGGACCAGCTCCTCCGAGATGCGTGTGAGATGGATCATGAGAATGCCGAGTGCAGACAGGAGCTCGAGCGCCGCATCGCGTGCCGAGACCGAGTCGAGACTGTTGCGCGTGGGTGCCTCGAACCCGAGCTCTGCGGCGGTACTCTCCCGGTCGAGCGGGAGCGTGCTGCCCGCGAGCGCGCCCGCTCCCAGCGGTCCGAACCGCATGCGCCGCCGCGCATCGCAGAGCCGCTCGTCATCGCGCGAGAGCGCCTCGAAATGGGCCAGCCAATGGTGCGCCAGTCGGATCGGCTGAGCGCGCTGCAGGTGTGTGTATCCCGGAAGGATCACGTCGATCTCGCGCTCCGCGCGCCCGATGAGGACATCCCTCAGGCCGAGCAACGCGCCGCGCAGCTGTACGATCTCCTCCCGCATCCAGAGCAGGAGGTCAGTGGCCACCTGGTCGTTTCGGCTGCGCCCCGTGTGCAACTTGCCGGCCAGCGGCCCCACGATCTCGCCGAGCCTGTGCTCGACGTTCGTGTGGATGTCCTCGAGAGCGGGGTCGAGCGCGAGGCTTCCGTCCTCCAGCTCTCGCCCCACCTGCTCGAGACCGCGCACGAGTTCCTCGGCCTCCGCGGTGTCGAGGATGCTCTGCCGGGCGAGCATCCGCACGTGCGCGATGCTCACGCGGATGTCTTGTCGCCAGAGTCTATGATCGAAGTGCACCGACGCGGAGAAGCGCTCCAGGCCCTCGTCCGTTGCCGTCTGAAAGCGTCCTCCCCACGCTTTTCGGGGGCTTGGGGCTCCGGCGCCGGACTTCGCTCCTGCTGGCGGTGTGCGATCCTTCGGGTCCACCATCTTCTTAAACACCGGCCCCAGAGGGGGCGCGCCGAGAATGCCCCCGCGGGCGCCCCGACGCAAGACGCTGTGTCGGGACCGGCAGGTGGGCTCGCGCTAGCATCTCGGCATGACGAAGCTCCGGCTGGCGCTGATCGGGGCCGCAGTCGCGCTGGGGGGCGCGCTGGCCGGGGTCGTGTGGATGCTGGTCGTGCTCGACCGGCAGGTCGAAGCACGCTTTCGTGGCCGGCTCTTCGCCATCCCCTCCCGTGTCTACTCGGCGCCACTGGTCCTGTTCCCGGGTTTGGATGTGGAGCGCGCGGGGCTTCTCGAGCGCCTCAAGCGCCTCAACTATCATCCCGCTCGAACTGCCGCGCTTCGCCCCGGTGAATACCTGCTTGCTGGACAGCAGATCGAGATCGGCCAACGGCCGTTCCGCTATCCGTATCGGAAGTTCAGCGGGGCGCATGTCGTGGTGCTCCTGGACCAGGATTCGCGCGTCGTATCGCTCGAGAACGCCGCGGGGCAGCGGCTGGATACGGTGGAGATCGAGCCGGAGCTCGTTGCGCAGTTTCATGGGCAGAGTCGGGAAGACCGTCGCCTGGTCCGGCTTGACGAGGTCCCGTCCGACCTCATCGACGCCATCCTGGCCATCGAGGACCGCCGCTTCTACCGACACCACGGCGTCCACCTCACTCGCGTCGTCGGGGCCCTGCTTGCCAATCTTCGCGCCGGTCGCGTTGTGCAGGGCGGAAGCACTCTGACGCAGCAGCTCGTCAAGAACTTCTACCTCACGGCGGATCGCACGCTCATGCGCAAATTCCTGGAAGCAGTCATGGCGTTGCTGCTGGAGCGGCGCCATACCAAGGACCAGATCCTCGAGGCGTATCTGAACGAGGTGTACGTGGGCCAGCGCGGGTCGGTGGCGATCCACGGCATGGGTGAGGCGGCGCACTATTATTTTGGGAAGGAAGTTCGTGATCTGGAGCTGGCGGAGGCCGCACTCCTGGCGGGCGTGATCAAGGGCGCGGCCCTCTACTCGCCTTACCGGCACCCGGAGCGCTCGCTTGAGCGTCGAAACCTGATCCTGGAGGTTCTGCTCAAGGAAGGGCGAATCGACGTGTACGAGTACGAGCACGCGCGGGCCGCGGGCCTGGGGGTCCGTGGGTATCTGGTCGAGGACAACCCCGCGCCCTACTTCGTGGAGTTCCTGCGCCAGGACCTGTCGCGCGTGTACGGTGAGGAGATCCTCTCGAGCGAGGGACTCGCGATCTTCACCACGCTCGATCCGAGCGCCCAACGTCTCGCCAACCAGGCCGTGCGCACGGGGCTCGAGCGGCTGGAGCGCGACTTCCCGGTGCTCGAGCGCGAGGACTCGCCGTTGCAGGGTGCGCTGGTCGCGTTGGTCCCCGTGACCGGTGAGATCATCGCGCTCGTCGGAGGGCGTGACTACGGACGCAGCCAGTTCAACCGCGCCACCCAGGCGCATCGTCAGCCGGGCAGCGTCTTCAAACCCGTGGTGGCCCTGGCCGCGCTCGCGCGACTCGAGTCCCGCCGGCCTCCTTTTACCCTGGCCTCGGTGCTTGTGGACGAGCCGCTTCGAGTACCCATCCCCGGGGGCGAGTGGGCACCTGAGAATTACGACGGAGAGTTCCATGGCCAGGTCACGCTGCGGGAGGCGATCGAGCGCTCGCTCAACGTACCGGTGGCGCGACTCGGGTTGGGCGTGGGTCCGGAACGGATCATCCGGACCGCGCGTCGCATGGGCATCGAGAGTCGGCTGGACCCGGTCCCGAGCCTCGCGCTCGGCGCCTTCGAGGTGACGCTGCTCGAGATGGCGCGCGCCTATGCGGTGCTGGCCAGCGGTGGCGTGGTCCCCCGGCTGCGCAGCTACGCTGAGGTCGTGAACGAGCGGGGGCGTGTCCTGGAGCGCAAAGAGCTCGACTTCGTGCGTTCCTTCGAGCCCGCCGAGACCTATCTGGTCACCTCCCTGCTGCGCGGGGCGGTGGATCGCGGCACGGGTCGAGGGCTACGCCGGCTCGGTTACCGCGGCGACGTGGCCGGCAAGACCGGGACCACGAGTGATTTTCGGGACGCCTGGTTCATCGGCTTCACGCCTGACCTGCTCGTCGGGGTTTGGGTCGGTTTCGACGCGGGCAAGGGGCTGGGGATCCCGGGCTCGGTGGCGGCGCTCCCGATCTTTGCGCGCTTCCTGATGGACTTCCGCGGGCCCGAGGGAACCTCATTGTTCATGCCACCCCAGGCCCTGGAGCAGGTCGCGGTGCACCGCGAGTCGGGGCTGCGCGCGGGCCGCGGCTGCCCGGGCGCGGCCGAGTTCTTCCTGCGCGGGACCGCTCCCAAGGAGAGCTGTGGCTCGATGCCCACCACGACCGCATTGGATCGCATGCTCGACTGGTTCAGGAAGCGGCTGTGATGCGCGATGTGGCTCGCTGGGGTCTGCTGGTGGCGCTGCTTGCCGCGGCCTGCGTCGTTACTCCGCGAAGCGGCTCTGAGGATCCGCTCACGCTCGAGGAGGCGGCCGCCGTGGCGCTCGAGGGGCCGCAGCGAGCCTCGATCCACCTGGTCATCCGAGCGGCGCAGTCGCTCGAGGGAGGAGAGCTCGGTACAGCACGTGAGACGGCCTCGCGTGCGCTCCGGATCGATGGTCGCAACCCGTATGCGTATTTCGTTCTGGCCCAGGTGGCGGCGGAGTCCGATGAGGGCGACGCCGCGTTTCGCTACCTGGAGCAGGCGCAGCTGCTCTTCTCGCTCACCCCTACCGGACATTCGCGCTGGATCGCTCGGGTGCTGCGGCTTGAAGCGGATCTGCGCGAGCGGGAGGGAGATGACCAGGAGGCACTGCTGCTGCGTCGACAGGCCAACCTGCTGGACGCTGGCCGGGGTGGGTCTGGAAGCCTCCTGAGACCTGTGTTAGAGAGCGAGCCATGAGCCCCAAGCTGCGCACGCTTTTGATCATCGTCGGGGTTGTTCTTCCCCTCGATCAGGTCACCAAGTACTGGGTCGCCACGCACGTTTCGCCGGCCGATCCCATCCGCGTTGTGCCCGGCTTTTTCTCGATCACCCATGCGCGCAATCCGGGCGCGGCTCTGGGTCTTCTGCAGGACGTCCATGTGTCGTTCTTCATCGGGCTCACGGTTGTGGCGATCGCGTTGATCGCCTCCTTCTACCGCAAGGTGGACCGGCGTGATCGTATGTCGGCGGCCTCTTTGGGTCTGGTGCTCGCGGGCGCGCTGGGAAACCTGATCGACCGGGCGTTCCGGGGTGAGGTGGTGGACTTCCTCCAGTTCGACCTCGGGCTCTTCATCTTTCCGGATTTCAATGTCGCGGACAGCGCCATTGTGATCGGGGTCGGTCTTCTGCTTCTGGACGTCGTGGCGTCGGAAACGGAGGAGAGCGTCGAGAAGGAGACCGAGACCTGAGGCGCAAAGCGTACATTGGCCTGGGCGCCAATCTCGGGGATCCTGTGCGCCAGGTAGAGGGTGCGCTGGCCGAGCTGGCGTGTTGGGGCCCCCTGCGGATCTCCTCGCTGTATCGCACCGAGCCGCTCGGCGATCCGGACCAGCCCTGGTTCGTCAACGCCGTGGCGGAGCTCGAGACGGAGGAGTCCCCGGCCCGCCTGCTGGCGCGGCTCAAAGACCTGGAGCGTCGCGCGGGTCGGCCGCGGGAGAGCCTGCGCTGGGCCCCACGGGTGCTCGATCTGGACCTGCTGCTCCTGGGAGATGGCGTCGTGACATCCCCCGAGCTCGAGCTCCCGCATCCGGCCCTTTCCACCCGGCGCTTCGTTCTGGAGCCTCTGGCGGAGCTCGCCCCCGAGGTGCGGGACCCTCGCAGCGGCCGATCCGCCCAGCAGCTGCTCAGGGCCCTTGACGATCGACTCCGGGTTGAGAAGCTTGAACGGGGTAAGATAGAAGGCCAGGTATCGATCCCGGTTCCGAGCTGGGCCGCGCGCCCCCCGGAGGTTCGAAAGTCATGAAATTCTTCCTCGACACCGCGCATGTTCCCCATATCCGAGAGGCGTCCGAGCTCGGGTTGCTCGACGGCGTGACCACCAACCCGAGCCTGCTCTCCAAGGAGGCGGGGGAGCCGCGGGAGGTGGTCCGCGAGATCGCGAAGATCGTCGAGGGACCCATCAGTGCCGAGGTGGTGAGCCTCGAGGCCGAGGGGATGGTCCGGGAGGGTCTGGGGTGGGCCAAGGTGGCCGAGAATATCGTGGTCAAGATCCCCATGACGCTCGAGGGCTTGAAGGCCATCCGAACGCTCTCGGAGCAGGACATCAAGACGAATTGCACGCTCATCTTCAGCCCCATCCAGGCGTTGATGGCAGCGAAGTCCGGTGCGTCCATGGTCTCGCCCTTCGTGGGTCGACTGGACGACATTCAGACGCCGGGTATGGAGCTGATCCAGCAGATCCTCGAGATCTTCGCCAACTACGAGGTTGGCACCGAGCTCCTGGTGGCCAGCATTCGACACCCGCTGCACGTTCTGGAGGCCGCTCGCATGGGCGCGGATATCGCCACGATGCCGTGGGCCGTGTTCCAGAGTCTCGCCAAGCATCCGCTCACCGACATCGGCATCGAGCGCTTTCTGGCCGACTGGGAGAAGGTCAAGAACCGGCCCTAATTGGTGTTGGCCCGTGAGCTACCGGGATGTCCTCGCGGCCACGCCCTGCGATGATAATCTGTTTCTTCCATCCCTATCTGGGGGTGGTTTTTTCTTCTGAGCTAGGGCGAGGAGGTAGAGCTCCGTGATTACGAAGGAAGAAGCACTCGAGTACCACCGCAGCGGTCGCGCGGGAAAGATCGAGGTGGTTCCCACCAAGCGCTGCCAGACGCAACGGGACCTCGCCCTGGCCTATACGCCGGGTGTGGCCGAACCCTGCCGGGAGATCGTGCGGCGCCCCGAGGACGCGTTTCTCTATACCGACCGCGCCAACCTGGTGGCGGTGATCACCAATGGCACCGCGGTGCTGGGGCTCGGCAACATCGGTCCGCTCGCTGGGAAGCCCGTGATGGAGGGCAAAGCGGTCCTGTTCAAGCGTTTCGCGGGCGTGGATGTCTTCGACATCGAGCTCGCGACTGAAGATCCGAAGGAGATCATCCGGATCTGCAAGGTGCTCGAGCCCACCTTTGGCGGCATCAACCTCGAAGACATCCGTGCGCCTGATTGCTTCGAGATCGAGGAAGCGCTCATCGAGGAGCTCGACATTCCGGTCTTCCACGATGATCAGCACGGGACGGCGATCATCTCGGCGGCGGCCTTCCTGAACGCGCTCGAGCTGACCGAGCGGCGCATCGAGGACACGAAGGTGGTTTTCGCCGGGGCAGGGGCCGCCGGCATCGCCTGCGCGGATTTGTATCTCAAGCTCGGCGTTCGGCCCGAAAACATCCTGATGACGGATAGCCGGGGCGTGATCTACGAGGGGCGCAAACAGGGTATGAACCCCTATAAGGCGCGTTTCGCGCGCCCGACGGAGTTGCGCTCCCTCGAGGACGCCTTGCGTGGCGCCGACGCCTTCGTGGGGGTCAGTGCGGCCGGTCTCGTCACGAAGGAAATGGTTCGGGGCATGGCGGATCGGCCCCTGATCTTCGCGATGGCCAATCCAGATCCGGAGATCACGCCGCACGAGGTTGCCGAAGTGCGCGACGATGCGATCATGGCGACGGGGCGCTCGGACTATCCCAACCAGGTCAACAACGTGCTCGGCTTCCCGTTCATCTTCCGCGGCGCTCTCGATGTGCGAGCCCGGAAGATCAACGTGGAGATGAAGCTCGCCGCTACGCGCGCGCTCGCGGAGCTCGCGAAACAGGGCGAGCAAGGTATGCCCGACGAAGTGATTCGCGCCTACGAGGGCGAACGCTTCGAGTTCGGCCCCCGTTACATCATCCCGAAGCCCTTCGATCCTCGCGTACTCCTGTGGGAGGCCAGTGCGGTGGCCGAGGCGGCCATGGAGACCGGCGTCGCACGCATCGATATCGATATCGAGGAGTACCGCGATCAGCTGGAGCGCTACCTGGGCGGCTCACGCGAGGTCATGCGGTCGGTCATGAACAAGGCCAAGCGACAGTGCAAGCGCATCGTTCTGCCGGAGGGGAACGAGGAGCGCGTGCTGCGCGCCGTACAGATTCTGCTCGAGGAGGGTATCGCGGAGCCGATCCTGCTGGGCGATGAGGAGGAGGTCCGAGAGAAGGCCGGTTTGCTCGGGGTCAACCTCAAGGGGGTGACTCTGATCGATCCCAAGACCTCCGACAAGCGTGTCTACTACCGCAAGGAGCTCGCGAACCTGCGCCGCCGGAAAGGCGTAACGGAGGCAGATGCAGCGCGGCTCTTGCAACGCCGGAGCTACTTCGGCGTGATGATGGTGAGGATGGGCGACGCCCAGGGTCTGGTGGCGGGACTCACGAAGTCCTATCCCGCGTCGGTTCGCCCGGCGCTCGAGATCGTTGGCCTCGCGGAGGGCCACCGGCGTGCCGCCGGCGTGTACCTCGTGATCCAGCCCAATCGCGTGCTCTTCTTCGCTGATGCGGCCCTCAACATCCGCCCGTCGGCGGAAGACCTGGCCGACATCGCTGGGCTGGGAGCTTCGACGGCCCGCTGGTTCGGGTTCGATCCCGTCGTGGCGCTGCTCTCGTTTGCGAACTTCGGCAGCGCGCGCAGCCCGGAGGCGCGGCGTGTCTCGGAGGCCGTGCGCATTGCACAGGAGCGTTGGCCGGACCTCCAAGTCGACGGGGAGATGCAGGCCGACGTCGCCCTGGAGCCGACCAAGCGAGGCTCCCGCTTCCCCTTCTCTTCGCTCAAGGGCTCGGCGAATGTGCTCATCTTCCCGAATCTCGATTCCGGTCACATCGCGGTGCGTCTGATGGGCAGCGCGGCGGACGCCAGTGTGGTGGGTCCCATCCTCATGGGGATGCGGAGCCCCGTGAACTCGGTCCAGCCCACCGCCACCGTGGAGGACATTGTGAATCTGACCGCGATCACCGTTCTGCAGACGCAGAAGGAGTACTGAGCCTGTCGATCGAGGAGAAGATCAAGAAGCTCGATGAGATAAACGCCCAAGCCGAGCTCGGCGGAGGCGCTGAGCGCATCGAACGTCAGCACCAGGCGGGCAAGCTGACCGCGCGCGAGCGCGTGGAGCTACTGCTCGACCCCGGCAGCTTCCGCGAGTTCGATCGCTTCAAGACTCATCGTTCCACCGATTTCGGGATGCAGGAGAACCAGATTCTCGGCGATGGCGTGGTCACGGGATCGGGGCGCATCGACGGGCGCCTCGTCTTCGTTTTCTCCCAGGACTTCACGGTCTTCGGGGGCTCGCTCTCCGGCGCTTTCGCTGAGAAGATCTGCAAGATCATGGATCATGCCGCAAAGGTCGGTGTGCCCGTGATCGGCCTCAACGATTCCGGTGGCGCTCGCATCCAGGAGGGTGTGGTGTCGTTGGCCGGCTACGCGGATCTCTTCCTGCGGAACGTGATGTTCTCCGGCGTGGTTCCGCAGATCTCCGCCATCATGGGCCCCTGCGCGGGCGGGGCGGTGTATTCGCCTGCGATCACCGACTTCATATTCATGGTCAAGGGCACGAGCAATATGTTCATCACCGGCCCCGACGTGATCAAGACGGTCACACATGAAGAGGTCAGCAAGGAGGAGCTGGGCGGTGCGATGACCCACAACTCGCGCAGCGGCGTGGCGCACTTCGCGACGGAGAGCGAGCAGGAGTGCATCGCCATGATTCGCGCTCTGATGAGCTTCATTCCTCAGAACAACATGGATGACCCCCCCTTTGTCGCGACCGATGACGATCCGCAGCGGACCAATCCGGTCCTACGCAACCACGTGCCGGACAACGCGAACAAGCCCTACGATATGAAGGCGCTGGTGGAGATGGTGGTCGATGACGGGGTTTTTCTCGAAGTCCATCGGCACTGGGCCAAGAACATCCTGGTGGGCTTCGCGCGTTTTGGAGGCTACAGCGTGGGCGTGGTCGGGAACCAGCCTAACCACCTGGCGGGTTGCCTCGACATCGACGCCTCGATCAAGGGCGCGCGATTCGTACGCTTCTGCGATGCATTCAACATCCCGATCGTGACCTTCGTGGACGTGCCCGGCTTCCTGCCTGGAACCGGCCAGGAATTCGGCGGCATCATCCGGCACGGGGCCAAGCTGCTGTACGCGTACGCCGAGGCCACGGTGCCCAAGGTGACCGTGATCACGCGCAAGGCCTATGGAGGGGCGTACGACGTTATGAGCTCCAAGCACCTTCGCGGCGACATCAACTACGCGTATCCTCAGGCTGAGATCGCTGTGATGGGGCCGGAGGGGGCCGTGAACATCGTGTTCCGCGATGAGCTGGTCCAGTCCGAGAAGCCCGAGGAGACAAGAGAAAGGCTGGTTGGCGAATACCGAGAGACCTTCGCCAATCCCTATAAGGCCGCGGCGTTGGGATACATCGACGCCGTGATCAAGCCCGAGGAAACGCGCGCTCGGATCGTCGAGGCGCTGGGCATGCTCGAGGGCAAGAAGGACCAAAACCCTCCCAAGAAACACGGGAACATCCCACTGTGACCTCGGCTCCCCCTTCACCTCCATTCAAGAAGATGCTCATCGCGAATCGGGGGGAGATCGCGGTGCGGGTGATTCGTGCCTGCCGCGAGCTCGGCATCGCCTCGGTTGCGGTCTTCTCGGATGTGGATCGGAATGCCCTTCACGTGCGCTACGCGGACGAGGCCTACCCCTGCGGCCCGGCTCCCGCGCGAGAGAGCTATCTCAAAATCGACCGCATTCTCGAGATCGCCCGGGCATCTGGCGCGGAGGCCATTCATCCGGGCTACGGCTTTCTCTCCGAGAACGCGGAGTTCGCGCGGCGCTGTTCAGAGGCTGGGGTGATCTTCATCGGACCCAAGCCCGAGACGATCGAGGCCATGGGCGACAAGGTGATCAGTCGTCAGCGC
>Ga0255051_10000859_pt1 | contig 11055 bp, 8 predicted proteins | sample JV7_2_9_MG_FD_181719 | JGI IMG/M metagenome (GOLD analysis project Ga0255051, IMG submission 181719) | Seawater microbial communities from Jervis Inlet, British Columbia, Canada - JV7_2_9 | ecosystem: Environmental > Aquatic > Marine > Inlet | place: Canada: British Columbia | collected 2016-10-06
CCATCCGGTCAACGGCAGCATCGACGGGTCGTTCGCCGCGATCAATGACTACGAATATTGCAACTACTGGATCCAGATCGGCTCGGGAGACGGCTTCAGCTCTCATCTTCACGTCTCGGGGAGTTCGCTGCGGATGGCCGATGCGCGCATGCGCGGAATGCGCGTGGTATCGCTCGACCCTCGTTGCTCGACGGCGGCGGCCAAAGCCGACGAATGGATTCCGACGGTCCCCGGTACCGACCGCGCCTTCGTCCTCGGTATGGCCCATGTACTGGTCCACGAACTGGATCGAATCGATGCTGAGTTTCTGTGCAAGCGCACCAATGCGCCGTACCTGGTGGGAGAGGATGGCTGCTTCTTCCGCGATGCGGAGGGCTTGGTGCAGGTTTGGGACACCAGGGCGAAGCGGCCCGTCGCGTGGGATTCGGTGCCGTCCACTGCGATGTCGCTCGCCGGAGAGTTCAACGTCGATGGCACGACAGTCCGGACCGGTTTTCAGGTGTGGAAAGACATCCTGGCCGATCATACGCCAGAGCGAATGGCGGAGATCTGCACGGTCCCGGCGGCGACCATCCGTCGCATTGCCAAGGAGTTTGTCGAAGCCGCTCAGATTGGTGACACCATCGAGATCGATGGCAAGACGTATCCATTCCGCCCCGCGGCGTTAAACTACTATCGTGGCTCACAATCGCACGGCAACGGTCTGCTCGACAACCTGACCTACAAACTGTTCAACCTTCTGGTCGGCAACGTCGATGTTCCGGGAGGACATCTCGGCGTGCCCCTCGATCATCGCGGCTTCTTCATCAGCCCCGGAGAAGACGGGATGCTGAAACCGGAGCCGCACCAGCTCCATCCAGCGCCACCCTTCAAGTATCCGCCCGATTCCACCCACCTTCTGGAGTGGTTTCCCATCGGGTTCGACGCCGGGCAGCTCAATACCGAGACCTTTTTCGAACCGGAGAAGTTCGGCCTCGACTACAAGCCGGAGGCGGTGTTGTTTTATCACACCAACCCGATGTGGAATATGGCCGAGACGGACAAGATGGAAGAGATCATGCGCCAGATGAAGTTCGTCGTGGCGATCGATATACACCTCACCGAGTCAACGCAATGGGCTGACGTTTTCTTGCCCGACCAGACGTACCTGGAATCGACCGAACTCAATTGTCTCGAGCCACCCGCCGTCACCGGGCACGCGGTCCGGCAGCCGGTGGTGGAGCCTTTGGGAGATACCAAAGACGCTTACGAAATTCTGACTGAGCTGGCCGAACGCATCGGCTTCCTGGACGATTGGAACGGTCTGTTGAACATGGTGTGCGGCTTTACCGCGAACCCCGAATACCTGCTCGACACCTCGAAACGCTATAGCGTGGAGGAGCTCCATGACCGTTTTGCGCGCAATATCTACGGCGAAGAAAAGAACCTCGAATGGTTCAAGGAAAACGGCCATGCAGTTCGGTATCGCACGGCGGAAGAGACGTACATGCCGTATGGGAATCTTCGCATGCCGTTCTATTTCGAGTTCATCAAACGGACCGGAGAAGACCTTCGCGGGAAACTGGCCGAAGCCGGCATCACCGATTGGCCGCTCGAGAGCTACCAGCCATTGCCGTTCTGGAAGAACTCCCAGGTGATCGATGATGGGGAGGCGGGCTACGAGTTCTATGCCATCAGCTTCAAGGAAGCGCTGCACACCTTTGCCGATACCACGACCATGCCATGGTTGACCGAGGTCAGCGACAAGGATCCCATACACCAGGGCCTATTGATCAATTCCGTGACGGCAGGCCGACTGGGAATCGAGACCGGTCAGGCAATCCGTCTCACTTCCCCGGCCGGGAGTATCGAGGGGCGCGTACAGGTTGTGGAGGGCATCCATCCGCAAGTGATCGGTGTGAGTAACGCCATCAGCCGGGAGTTTACGACCAACGCAATGTCGAAGCCGCGAGGCTCTCACTTTAATCGACTTCTTACTGGTTCCTTGCGCTACACGGACGGGGCGACGGGAGGGATGGAGTCGACGGCCCGGGTGCGTATCGAGCCCATCCATGAAGAGGGCATGACAAGACACTAAGGACGTAAGCGATGAAACTACTGGACATCGGTCAGCGTAAGAAGGAGAACCGTGATGGCTAGACTGGGAATGGTCATCGACCTGAAGCGGTGCATCGGGTGCAACGCCTGTACTCTTGCCTGCAAGCAGGAGAATGGAACACCCGCCAACGTCTTCTTTGCGCGCGTCATCACCAACGAGGTGGGTACCTATCCGGACTGCACACGGACTTTCCTGCCCGTGCTTTGCAACCACTGCGACGACCCGCCTTGCCAAAAAGCCTGCCCTACCGGCGCTACCTACACTCGACCGGACGGGATCGTCCTGGTGGACTACGACAAGTGCATCGGTTGTCGGGCATGCTCCGTCGCCTGCCCCTACATGAACCGCCACTTCATCAGCAAAGGGTTGCTTCAGGAGGGTTACGCGGGCGGTGCACTAAACAGCTTCGAGTCTGTGAAGTTCGATGACTTTCAGGAAGGCATCAATACCAAGTGCACCTTCTGCGCTCACCGAATCGACGAAGGCCTGGAGCCGGCTTGTGTGGTCACGTGTCCCACTGAAGCAAGGATATTTGGTGATCTGGAAGAAGAAGACGGAAAACTGCAACAGTTGATCGCGGAGCGGGACGGAAAACCACTGATGCCGGAGTGCGGCACCAACCCCAGCGTTTACTACGTCGACTAGCGCTCGCGGTCGGAAAGAGAGGCCATCATGACTACTTACAAAGCGTCAGTTGTTCCCCATTCATTCGCCTTCGGCTTCTACCGACAGGGCTGGTGGAGCTGGCTGATTGGCTCGGCGTTCTTTTTCGGCGAGATAGGAGCCGGACTGTTCCTCGTGTCCCTGCTAACCGTGCAACCGCTCGGCATGCTGATTGGATACCTGATCGTGGTGGTCGGGAAGAACCTGGCGCATCTTATGTACCTGGGTCGGCCGGAAAGGTTCTGGCGCGCTGCTATGCGACCGGATCGTTCCTGGATTGCACGCGGCATCTGGGCTGTGGGGATATTTGCGGTCACCGGCTTCGTCGTCCTTCTCCCTTACCTGTTTGGAAGTGAGTGGCAACTCACAGGTTGGGCGCAAAGTGTCGTGTTCGTGCTGGCGGGGCTCTCCGCGCTTTTCATCATGTTTTATGATGGCTTCGTCATGAACTTCTCGCCGGCGATCCCCTTTTGGCACACCAATTTGTTGCCCCTCCTGTGCCTGACCTACGCAACACTTGGAGGAGTCACGCTATCTCTGGCGCTGAGTGAACTTACCGGTACGACCACCGCTTACGGTAATATGTTGCTGCAGTTCGAGTATGCCTTGCTGGTGACGAACTTCGTTTTGCTGGCGGTCTACCTGTACCGAATGTCGCGTTCACTTCCCGCCGCCCAGGAGACTGTCCGCTCTCTGTTGACGGGACCCTACGCAGCCGTATTTATTGGATTGGTGATCATTCTGGGGTTGGTAGGTACGATCATTCTCGCCTCCCTGCACCTGTGGCAGGGTGCACTTTGGTTGGTCGTCGCGATCGCGGTGACGGAGCTCACGGGGGATTTCGCTCTGCTGATGGTCCTGCTCAAGTCGGGTCTGTTCTCTACGCAGGCCCCACCCACTTCGTAGAATTTCTGTGTAGGCCAGGTTGTTGCACCCCCTAAGGTGGCTTGCGTCCTCCCTGAGATTCGGTGTCTGGGTGAGGATACGTATCCTCATCGTCTTCAGATCCCCTGTGTTGCCCAGGTGCTAAGCAGCTGAAATCCTTTTCGACGAGTAAAGCAAGGGGAGCAATACCCGAGACGTCCTGCTCAGCGTACAGAGATACTTGCTCGGAACTGGCCCATTCCAGGACTTGTGATTTAGGTAAGCTGATAACGAGACTGCCGTTTTCGAAATTTGCTGCCATTTCGCCGTTCTCGGAAACTTCCAGACGATACACCAGTACCGAATTGGGAAAGTGTGTCTCTTCCACAATGCTGGTACCTGCTGCGATCTGGTCAACTTCACCACGCTTCAAACGCAAGCGAATGCTGTCACCGCGAAATCTAAGTTTCATTCATAAACCTCTTGAGTATGCCTCGAAAGTAATTAGTTATTTCAGGCGGCAACTTGCTCGCGATTTTGCCGCGAAACGTCTGCGATTTTACAACAAAAACGAGCCGATTTGGCCCGGGCAGACGCATGTTTTTTGTTTCCACAAGGTACAACACAGTGACCTAACCACGAACCCAGTACTTCTCGAGACGATCTCAATGGCTGGTAACGATCAATAGATTGGTAATCTCACTTTGTTGGCGTGCCGAATTGATTGCGAACCACATAACGTCTCTTAAGGGCATGCTCGAGCGTCGTTTACGGTTGACGGCCCGGCTCCTGATTTCCGTCGGGCCCGCACATGTTCGATTAAGTCGGAGGATTTGATCTCAGTGACGTCGAAGTTGGCGAGATTAGTTTTTTCAAGAATTTTAATGTGAGCCGATTTACTACGGCCCATCGGGCGAATTTCCGAGACTTCCTTGCGATACTTCAATAGAATTTTGTGCAGTGGGCCGCTTAAAGCGAGTTGCTTACGCTTAGGAACGGCGTCCGGCTTGCTGAGTTGGCTCTCCAGTCGCGTTGCCCATTCCGTAGCAAAACGACGCTTGTCAAAGGTCTTGGATTCGCGATGGACTAGGCGGCCATCACGTTTGATTCGTACCTCGGCGAGATACGCCAGGCTGCCGTCACAACGTCGGCGCCGTCGAATTGTGGCCATTTATTAGTCCGACTTGGTAAAAGAAAGTGCGACATGAGCGGTGCGACATAGGCCATATTTGGTACAAAATAGACAACAACAAATACAATTCGAGTCGAAAATAGGTCGATATAAGTAACTTAATGACAAAGTAAAAAGAGGAAAAATGATAGACCACTCAACAGCCTGTAAAGTGTCAATTGCGCCTATGATGGACTGGACCGATCTCGCCTGAATTAAATAAAAGAATCAACGTGTTAGGAGTGTATTGCAAGTTGTGACGCACCAATGACGCACCGCGAGATTCGAAGAATTCGCGAGTCTTGATTAGATGACTAGATAGTCAATTCATGTTAGCCCATTGAACCGTTGCAAGGGCCCGCTGTTCATCAATGTGCTTTGCAAGATCTGCCGCGCTAATAAGCCATGGTGATTTTTGGGAGCCCACACGATACGCAGGTATAGGCAGTTGTTGCAGGCAAGCGCGTCTTTTCGCTTTGGACGCGGATAAACCAAAGTATTTTTCACATACCCGCTGTAGGGGAATTTCCGCTTCGCCGAACTCGGCAAGCAGGCCAAAGTATGTGGGAGTCATCACGTAGTTCTTCTCCCATATTGCCTGACAGTAAACATGAGACTATGCACCCAAGTAAACGCTGACGACTTGGCGCCGCTCATGACCTAGCTCGCGACTGACAATGAGCCGTACCTCGCGATCTCGATCTCGTTGTTCTCGATTGAGTGATTTGCTTATCGCGCCACCGGCAGCTGGCGCCTTCCAGCCGGTCAGGTCCTCATATCGTCGCTGTGCATAGGCATGTCGCAGACCGTGCATCCTGGACAGGCCCGCTCGAATCGTATGGCCTTCGTAAATGCGAAGCTGCTGCACATAGTTTCTGTTGCTGGGGATCAAGGAACCCTTGCCAGCCAGCCTATGCACACGGTCCAGCACCTCCCGCTGATTTCGTGTTCTGACCGGAAGAGTTCTCGTTTTACCTCCTTTAGTCCAGGAACGTTTCAGAACCAGATGATCGCCTTGATCGGCATAGTTTGGAATAAACTTGATCGCTTCCTCTCGTCTCAGCCCAAAGGCCTGCTGCAGTTCGAGGCTCATCCTCACGTGTTCGTCCCGAACGTTCGCCAAATCCACCTTTGAAATGGATTTGGCCTTATTCGTATTGGTGACGAATATTCGATTCGGTATCCCATAATGGTCATTAGATCGCGCCACCACATTCTGGCGATTCACTTTTCTGGCCCACCAACGAAATGAAGCCATACGGTTCTTGATCGTTCCGGCAGCAACCTCTTTTTCTAACCAGCGCCCAATCAGAGCTTCTACGTGCTTTGGTTTGAGAGAATGACTGTTCATCCCTCTGTATCCCAGTTCGTGCAATTCATTCGCCATCAGGGTGAGCTCGCGCTCTCGACGGACTTGTGTGCCATAGCTCCCCTCACGGTTGTTCCGACACAGTGTTTTCAGTTGGTGGTTCAGGCCTTTCAAAGTGTATTTACCTTACTTGGTTAGTGTTTCCGACTGCACTGGGGTCGTAACCACCAGAACTCACTGAATGTGAAAATAGTCTTGGGACACAACTCCCTTAAAACCTGAAAATGCCTGATATACAAGCAACGCCGGTTCTCACCTTTTGGTAGAAAGTCCCGGCGCAGGACCAACAAGTGCCCAGGAACGGGCTTAAGTAGAACTTCGTAATACCTCCTTTGAAGTAGGCGGAGTAATTCCGCATGAATGAAAGATGGACCAAGAGCAAGATGCTCCCGTGCTTTTCTAGTGGCCCGCAAAAGCACTGTTGCCACTTTATACGCAGTGGCTGCGTCTAAATTTGATCTCACGGACGAACAATAGGACTACATCATTCGCGTGTCATCGCAATAGCCCGCCTGCATGCGTTGACCTTTCTGGCGTAGACGCGCGCGTCATTACCGCGTTGCTGTAATGACGCACACTGAGCAGACCCTGAGCGTGCCGGGCACCGCCGGCCCAATCAGGGACCGATACCGCAAAAAGCACGTAATGGGTACTCCGTAACCATTAGGTGCTTTCTAGTACATCGCCGATCGCTGCAGCACAGATGAGGGCATCGCAAGCCAGCTGGGTTCATGTGTCCTGCGAGCAATTGAGATCGACGTGCTCGCGTTGACGGCATCAGTGGGCTGTGTCTCTCACTGGCCGCTTAGAAAGAAACGCCTTCGTCGGTGCAGGTAAGTGCTTACAGCTATGTTAATGAGATTAACGTGTGTGGCCACGGTCCACACACGTTAATCTCATTAACATCTAGCCCCGTGGCCGGTAGGTCGAATTTGGTAGCTTCTCTGTGCTCGTAAAGACAATATTCGCCCCTCATCGGGTATACAAATGGAACGCGATACAGCCTGTATCCAAAATGCATAAAAGATCAATGAGAAATCCCGACAGCTGTCGTTGACCTTATCTGGAACCCAAGGCCGAACCCGCAGATAGTCCGCAAAGGCGTTACCCACGCCAATGCTGTTGCGTTGGATGATCCGGATAGTTGCCTAGCGGTCCTGCGCAGCTGCTTTTGTGCGCAATAGTCGTGAATCCGCTGTCGCTTTTCTCTCTGCCAAGGTAGCAGCGACTTCGTCGCCTTCGAATGCAGTGACCTGATTACCGTAACGAACGAACTTTGCGCAAATCAGCTATTTGGCGTACGACAGTACAAGTGGCACGGAAGAACGGCTACGAGCGGTGTGAGTACAGGATCGGCAGCTGACTGTCCGCTTTTCTCGAAAGCGGTCATTCAGCTGGACGAAATCGGAAAATCTGAATGGCTGCTTACGGCCAGAAGCAGCCACTCACGTGTACGCAAGTCTCATGCTTTGAATGACCGCTATTGGGAAAGCGGTCGTTCGCGTATCCAGACATTAATCATGTCAAGAATCTTCAATCACGCAGAATAATCGCAATGGACGGCCGTATGGCGCGGGACTGTTAGGCGAAGCACTTGGTTAGTAATCTAGTTGTCGGAATGTCCCGCAGATTTCCCGCAACGCTGTCCTCGTTCCGTTCGATTGTCGGCAGGGGAACCCGGTGACGAGCCAAGAGTGGTCTGTCACGTAACAATCACGCAGCAACCTTGAATCACTTCGGGTCTCTTGAGTAAAGACCTGGTTGGTACCTAAGACATTCTTGCGTCTATAAGTAATTGTCGTTAGTAGGAATACAGGAGACGCCCGTGGATACGAGTTCCCAACATGCCACTACGGCCCCCGCACTGGTCCCGGCAATTTTCCGGCGCTCGGACCAGCGTTTGTTCGGGCCGTCAATTTATCTTCTTTATTGAAACCAACTCCGCGCTCAATCGGCTTGCGGAAAGCACCTCGATCCGGCAGTTATTCCATTCCACCGTGTCTCCCTTCACCGCAACCCGTCCGAGCAACTCCATAACCAATCCCGAGAGCCTGCTGGCTTTTGTGTCGGACGGTATCCTGATTTCCAGCTGCCTGCAGAGCTTGCGAAGTTCAATCGTCCCCAGTGCATGCAATGAACCGTCATCCTGAGACCACAGATCCTCTATCGGCCGATCACTTTCATCGATGATGTCACCAACGATTTCCTCCAGCACGTCTTCGAGAGTGACAATGCCTTGAACATCACCGTATTCGTCGACGACGATGGCCATGTGACGGCGCGCTTCCTTGAACATCCGCAGCAGCGAATCGAGGCGGGCGGTTTCTGGCACGACGATTGGATCATTGACCAAGTGTGACCAATCAATCGTCGCATCGGATCCATCCTGTAACTGCAAAAGTAGTTCCTTCGCCATTACGACGCCTGAAACCTGGTCCAACTGATCCGTCGTTGAGAAAGGAAAACGGCTATATCCAGATTGCTTCATTATCTTTAGCACCTGTTGCCGGTTGCTCTTGGCCGAAAAATAGACGACCTGCTTCCGGGGTAGCATCACATCCGACGCTCTCAGCTTGCCCAGTCTTGATGCCCCGACGATGATTCCCTCAGTCTGCGCACCGACCACTCCCGCGGTACGTCCAAGTGCGGCCAGCAGCCGAATCTCGTCAACGGAGGTCACCGGTACATCCTTCCCCCTCGGCAGCATTCGGGAAACGGCCCCGCTCAAGAAAACAAGAGGGCGCAATGCGACGGACAGCGCGTGTATGCCATAGGCAACCGGCGTGGCTAGTCTTCTCGCATGGGTGACACCGAGGGTCTTCGGTATAATTTCTGTGAAAAGCAGGATGGCCGTCGTAAATACGATCGTGAAAATCCACAGTGTCTCTGCACTGAAAGCATCCTCATAGGTCGCGCCGGCCACTGTGGTGCCCATCGTATGGGCGACGGTGTTGGTGATGAGAATGGCGGCGATTGGCATTTCGATCCGGCCTTTGAATTCTTTCAAAAGCCGCCCGGATCGTTTGCCCTGCCGGGCGAGCGACTCGACCTGTGCGTGATTCACAGACAGTAGAACTGACTCAAATATCGAACACAGAAATGACACGATGAGTGCCACGGATACCGCGGCGATGAAAATCTGCATGAACCCCTCCAGGACAAATCACTCCCGCCGAATCCGGGTTGCAAGAACCAGTTTTCGGACTTCCTCAATTACCAGGATGCTCGCGGCGACCAACAGAGCCAGTAACCAATCCCCAAGGGACAGCGCCGTGGTCGAGAATACGGTTTGTGCTGGTGGCCAATGGACAGCGACTACCTGCAAGCTGAGGACGCCAACCAGTGCAAGCCACAAATTTCGATTCGTAAACAAATAGGACGTAAAGGCAGAGTCCGATCCCGAACGTGCATTGAAAACGTTAAACACCTGGAAAAGCACGAATGTCGTAAACGCCAGCGTCGTCGCGTGCAGTGCAGTACCTGTCCCCAAAGCGTGATACAAAACGCCCAGAGTACCGAGCGTCATAATAGTGCCAAAACCGGCGAGTCGAATTAGCAATTGCCCATCCAATAGCCGTTGTCTCAGACCCCGCGGAGGTTTGTTCATAATCCCGGGTCGAGTAGGGTCAACGCCGAGTGCTATGGCCGGCGGGCCATCCATTATGATGTTCACCCACAGGATCTGGATTGCCGTAAATGGAAGGGGCATTCCCAATGCTGGTGCAATTCCGACTGTCAGCAGCGCGCCGATGTTGGTCGACAATTGAAAGCGCACGAACTTACCAATGTTGTCATATATGGTGCGTCCTTCGCGCACGGCGCGAACGATGGTGGCGAAGTTGTCGTCCGTCAATACCATGTCAGCCGCCTCTTTGGTGACATCGGTTCCGGTGGCTCCCATTGCGATACCCATGTGTGCATGCTTCACCGCAGGCGCATCGTTCACACCATCGCCGGTCATAGCAACCACGTGGCCGCACCGCCGCAGGGCGTCTACCAGACGCACCTTGTGCTCGGGCGCCACACGGGCGAACACTCCGATTGACTTGATCTCTTCCGAAAGCGCCTCGTCGCTCAAGGCATCAATCTCGGCACCGGTAACGGCGCTGCCGCTAATGCCGAGCATCTCGGCGATGGCACTAGCTGTCGTCTTATGGTCTCCCGTAATCATCTTTACCTGAATGCCGGCCTGCTCGCACAGAGCAATTGCTTCACGCGTGTCCGTCCTCGGTGGGTCTAAGAGACCGGCGAGACCAACAATCGTTAGATGTTGGAGGTGTTCAAGCAGATTGCCTGCCGGATCGAATACATCGGCGGGCAGCGTTGTGGATGCAATCGCCAGTACGCGCAGACCGTCACGAGCCATTAGCTCGTTCTGGTTTAGAAGCTCGCTGCGCTCATCGTCCAGTAGAGGTGAAGATCCTTGAGCAGTGTGAATTCTGTCACAGCGATCGAGCAAGACTTCGAGAGCGCCTTTAACAAAGACTCTTACATGTGAACCGTCATGGTGAAAGGTCGCCATGAACTTGTGTTGAGAGTCGAAGGGAACTTCAGCGATTCGCGGTAGATGGGCCCGCTCTTGTTCCATTGAGAGGCCGGACTTTGCGGCTAACACAAGAAGTGCGCCTTCGGTCGGATCACCAATGACAGAGCCGTTATGTAGTTCGGCGTCGTTACAAAGGGCGAACGGCAGCAATAGTTCTCGCAGCTCAGGACTCGGGCAGGCGTCGCCTTCTGCCTCAATGGTTCCCGCTGTTTCGTAGCCTATGCCGCTGACTTTGAATCGCAGTCCGTGAAAGAGCAATGCGCGTGCAGTCATCTGATTCAGTGTGAGGGTACCGGTCTTGTCTGAACAGATGACAGTTGCGCAACCCAGTGTTTCAGCGGCTG
>Ga0255051_10000862_pt1 | contig 11028 bp, 19 predicted proteins | sample JV7_2_9_MG_FD_181719 | JGI IMG/M metagenome (GOLD analysis project Ga0255051, IMG submission 181719) | Seawater microbial communities from Jervis Inlet, British Columbia, Canada - JV7_2_9 | ecosystem: Environmental > Aquatic > Marine > Inlet | place: Canada: British Columbia | collected 2016-10-06
TATCGGGGAAATCTGATGGCACAGTAGTAATTGTATATGGTTCAGCTAACACTGCTGCATCTGATGCTGATGGAAATTTATGTTTTATTGATGGTGGAACCCAAGTTTCTGTTAAAAACAGGTTAGGGTCATCAAAAGAAGTAATGTTTGATTATCATTACACTACATAATAGTATTGGCAGCAACTTTTAATAAAGTTTTAATATCTTCACAATCAGAACTAATTTGATATTTATAAGCTGCCTCTAACATCTTACCAAACTTTACTCCAGGTTTATATCCCGCTTCTATTAGGTGTCTGCCCATAAGCACCGGAGGAATCTTTCCTGGCTGACAACCAAATTCTGTATATTTATTCATGCATTCTATGAACACTGGATCTGTTTTGCCCAGCTTTTCTTTTGTCCCTCGGCCATCACCATCAGCAATAGACACATAGGCTAGTATATTAAGTGGGCATCTATTTTGCAGACGTTTCCATGCAGCTAGCTTAGTACCATCTTTGAATAGTCTAGGTCTCATGTGTAGTTCTACAATAGAACAAACCTTATCAATAAGTTCATGATTATTGGTAAGTCTCTCCATAAATGTTCGAGCTATTGGACCACCGACCTTGTCATGAGAATAACTAGTTAAATACCCTTTCTTGCCCATCTTAGTGGTACTTGGTTTTCCTACATCATGCAGCAGCATACCCCACATGAAAGCCAGTTGCCACTCCTCTGGTAGCTCATCTCTATACTTAGCAGCCTCATTTACAACTAATTTTGTATGAGACCAAACATCTCCTTCGGGATGAAACTTTTCTCTTTGCTCGCAACCAATTAGAGCTTTAAGCTCAGGAAACATATCTATAAGAGCACCATAGATAAGTTTAAGTTTATGGTTTAAAAAATATAAACCTATAGATGGTTTATCTGCCAACATAAGCAATTTATTCATTTCACCGAAGATAGCATCTCCACTGAGATGTTCTAATTCTGGTTGCATTTTTTGTATCGCATCCATTAAACCATATGTCCAGGTCCTACTTTTGCGTGCTACTATTTGTACAGCTCTAAAAGCTCTAAGTGGATCTTCAACAAAGGTTTCTTTGTCTACAGGATGCAACTTGCCTAATTTTAAGTCTGATATGCCATCAAATGGGTCAATGTGTGTGCCAGTTTCAAAGTCATAGTAGATAGCATTGATCGTAAAGTCTCTACGTCTTGCAGCTTCAGTGACAGATAGGTCTGGTATTAGCTCAATATTGAAGTCTTTATGTCCTGGTCCCGACTTATTATCTTTGCGCGGGATACTCAGCTCAACATCTATACCATCAGGCTTTACTTTAACTACTCCAAACTTTTGACCGATAAGGTCTGCTTTACCAGCCACCTTAGTGGCTACTTGCAAGAGTTGATCGTAACTCATGTAGAATACTTCAATATCCCAATCTTTAATTGCTCTTCCTTGCAGGCTATCAATCACACCACCACCAACTAGATAAGCTTTGCCACCTTCCTCTTTGATGGCATTAACTAGTTTGTCTATTTGTTCTGGAATTTTCATAGTCCTGCTCTCAACATAATAGTATGAATGTATGGGTCTTTAGCTGCTAACATTGTCTCTCTACTAACCCAGCTAACATACTCTTTTTGTTCATGTATACTACCATCTCCTGTTGGATCAACCTGTTCGTCCTTATTAAAGATTCTCACAGAATATAAGTGTAATCTCGAACATGATGCCTTCATTGGACATACCTCTCCCATAAATCTAAATCGTTCTTGAGGTATATCGTATCCACCCTCCTCTTTAAGCTCCTGTTGTGCATGATATAATGGATTTCCAGTCTCACATGCTCCAGTAATAATAGATACCTGATGTAACAAGTCTGTCATATGTGCAGGGTTGCGCTCGAATCGAGACAGAAACTGGTTTTTAAAGATAGTATCTTTAGTATTGTCTTCTCGTACCTTGCGGAAAGGAAGAACAGCAACAGTTAAGTTGTCTTTACTAGCGGCGGGTTCACTAGCAGCAAACCATCCGTTAAGTTCAACTACTCTTAACCATTTGTGGTCAAATAATACTTTTCTATTTGTCATTTGCTACCTTTATGAAATTCTTCAAATCTCTATGAAAATTTTTTCTCCATTTGAGTTTCTGAAAAGGTGTTTTTATTGAAGAGATGGACCGACTTGAACGGTCAACCATCAGGTCCAAGGCCTGAGGCTCTACCAATTGAGCTACATCTCTGTTTTTATTTAAATAGTTCTAATGATTCGGGGGCATGTTGTTTAAGTGCCTTAAGGATTATTGGTGAGATTTTAGGATGTCTGAAGTAGCTATTAGATTTTTTTAGGTCGCGCCATAAATTTGTTGTAACTCCAAGAACACAACCTCTATTCATTGATACAACAGGCCCACCAGAAAATCCATAATCAATAGGTGCAGATGTAACAAAATGAAATGAGCTTTCTTCAACTTGTCCAATTACTTTACCTACTATGACTTCTGTAATCTCATTTCTAGCGGCATAAACTACAACCTTTTCATGTGCTTGTACATCATTACAAATTTTATATACAACATGCCCTAATGGTTTTTTGGTTTTGATAAGCGCAAGATCGTGATGTTTATCAATTGCTATAAGTTTTGCCGAATAACTTTTATTGTTACGGCCATTAACATATACTACTATTGATCCACCAGGTTTTAATATTCTTTTAGCTGAATGACCAGCAATAAACATATATCCTTCGTCTGAAACAAAGAATCCAGATGCATTAAAAATTACTATTCTGTTTTCTTCGTATCCTCCTGTTGTTGCTATGGATTTTTCTATTGAATCAATACCCACTGCTGGTTGGTGTATACAAGCACACACAGCAACTAACAAACCTACCAAAGCTACCCATAAAACTTTCATTCCGTCCCATTCTTCCTGTCGCCCGCACAAAATTATGCGTGATTTAAAATATAAGTTACAGTATTTCAAGGTTATGTACAAAATACCTATTAGCAATCAGTATTTGTCTGGGTAAAGAATCCTGCAGATAGCCTTGCTACAGCTATGTTTATAAGTATTCTTTGTACCCATTTATTACATATCCTACTACTTGTAGTCCTGTACAAGACTTATAAGCATCTGTAACTAACAGTCTCTATGTGAAATGTCACTGTAAACAGGAGTGATACTAGAGTCTGTTTGGTGCATCTACCTGGAATTGAACCAGAATCTCTGCATTCAATGCGGCGCTTTATCATTAAGCTATAGATGCAGTTGTTCTAATCTTTGAACATATAACAGTTTTTATTTGAACAGTGTATCGCCGAACCAGTAATACTAGCTAGAGAGCCACAATACTCACATTTATCTGTATGTGTTGTTACTTTTGTTTTTAACTCAATAGATGATATGTAGCCTTTTGGTTCTGGTACTTGGTTACCATTTTGATACCAATATTTAGTACCATCAGCTAATTCAATAGCTGGTAGATCGTTATCTCTGTGACGTTTATCATTTTGGAACCATTCTTTGTCGCCATTAGACCATTCTACAGCTGGACCATTGTCTCGATGAAGCTTACCATTTTGGAACCATTCTTTAGTGCCATTAGAATATATCATAGCTGGACCGTTGTCTCGATGAAGCTTACCATTTTTATACCAACATTTTTTGCCATTAGCATATTCACAAGCTGGAAGGTTATTGTCTCTGTGAGGTCTACCGTTTATATACCAGTATGCAGAACCATTAAAACATTCAATAGCGGGTAGATCATTATCACGATGTAATTGACCAGCAGAATTATACCAACGTTTGGTTCCCCTCGGACCTATTAGTGGATTTGACATTGTTACTTGTCTCCATCTAATCTCAGTCCGAGTCCAACAGGAATGTCAGGAATCCCGGCTTTAGTAAATCCTTGGAATTTAACGGTAATTTCTTTGCCAATATATTGGTTGGCATCTTGAAACCATTGCTTCTTTTGTTTGATGGTTCCCTTTGGTACCACATCAAAGTCTTTCCCATTCGCAAGACTACAATTCCAGACTACACAACCTGTATACTTACCTTCTCCTTCTTTATAGCCAATGATAGTAAATTCATCATCTTTAAAGTCTTTATACTTTAATAGGTTTTGAGATCTGTGTCCAAGCTCATATATACCTTCAGGTAGACGAACGATAGTACCTTCAAAGTAATATTTAGTATAGATTTCATGACATGCTTTAATACTATTGTTGTGATGTACTTTCAAAGTACGAACTGATCTAAGTGTCTTTCCATCTACATTAAGTGCCTTAAGCACTTTAAGACGGTCAACGAATGGTTCTTCTAAGTTATCCATGGAAAATACGTCATATATCCAATATTCTAGGTCTGCACTACAATATCCAGTATCTTCATACTCTTTTGTACGATGCTTCTTAACTAGAGCATTGATATCTTGTCTAAGTAGTCCATGAATGTATATCTCACCATCAAGTACTTGTCCTGGATTAATAACGGCCTCAAGGGCCTCTGATAGATGTGGTATCGTATATTCTTTGCCCCCGCGAGAAAGAAGCTTGATTTTATCTCCATCCCATCGGGCGAGACATCTCACCCCGTCCATCTTAGGCTGTATTAGTACTGGAAACTTAAGTTTACTTCTTTTAGCTGGCGTTAGTTCTTTAGCTAACATAGGTAAGAAGACTACCTTTTCCTCTGCTTCTTTAGTAGTCTCGAAGTATCCCTTATCCTTCTTCTTTCGCCACATAGAGCCTGCTATCAGGATAGCTTGAGCTTCAGGTGTAGTCTCATTGGACCTACCAATGCTTCTACCCTTGGCTATCTTGCTACTCCTCTGCATCTTACCATTCATCTTGCCATGTTCAGTAAGAATAGCATCATCTCTTGTCCAAATCTCCCATAGCTGAATACTTCCGTCTTTGTTCTTCTTGTACAACTCAGGAAATGAATGAATGGCTGTCATTATAGTACCTCTATTATAGATATTGCTGTTGAAATGTTTTCATGTGGGTAACCCGCCGGATTAGAAAGAAGTCTAGTCTTCCCTATCTTATGGTCCCCTTTTACATGATCGTGACCATATATCCATACGTCTGGACCATAATTAATAATGAGTTCATCCATATCTGAATTGAATGCATTCCTTATTGGACTATACTTATAGTCTCGAGCACACGTAATTGGTGATGGACTATGATGAGTAACAACTACAGTTGGCCCATCATCTTTCTTCAGTTCGGCGGACAACCAGTCACGAGACTTATTAAACTCTTTATTACAGTCAATAGCTCTAAATCTATCTCTGTCTGAACCTCTAGTAACATGAATCTTACGAAAATCAAAGAGTGCTTGCTCTACAGCTAATGCTGCTATTGGATCGGACAAATCACTCCATAATGTACAACCTAAGAACTTAACTTCATTTATAACAATAGAATCTTTCTCTAGTAACGAAACACCTTCAACTTTCGCCGCCTGAGCGGCATAATTATCAAGAATATCTGGGAATACATGACCATAGTACTCATGGTTACCTAGTACATATACTATATGTGCAGATGTCTGCTTCCTTAGATCTAAAAGTACTTGCTTAAGCATCTTTGGACGAACATGTATATCCCCAGCGAGGACTAACACATCCACATCTGAAGGTACACCAATATTCCTATTGCTAAACTCATGATGTGTATCACTGATAAAACCCAATTTCAAGTTACACCTCTTCTGCCCATTTCTCATAACATTTTCTACTACAAAAGATAAAACGCCCACCTGTATCACACTCACAATGCCCACAATCATAATCTTCATTCAGATCACGGTCAATCAAATTCTCTAATAGATACTGCTTGTCATCTTCTTCATCTGTTGGCCAAAGCTTCCATGATGCAGTACCTACAAATGTAATGTCATCCATTGTGTTAATCATCTTATTCCCTTAATAATTTTAGGTATTTAAGTACCAGAGGATAGAATCGAACTATCGTATGTAGGATTATGGATCCTATGTGTTAAACCACTTCACCACTCTGGCATGAACCTGTAAGTAATACTTACAAGTTGGAATTACAACCAATTCCATGTCTTGGTGTATTCGTTATATGTTTGACCATCATGGTCGCCTTCTATTAATGACACAATCTCTTCTTTAAATACACCAATTTCACCACAAGACATATGGTATACATAAAAAACTATTTCTGGTGCTGCAGAATCAGGCTCTATTTCAGTGATTATAGCCATTCCACCAGGATATACACCCATTGGATTAGTATTTATTACTTTGCCGATCAAATCACGACCATATTTCTTTAATAATTCATCTGCTCTCATAATATTCCTTTTGATGGTAGATAAGGTAGGGTTTGACACCTACAAACTGTACAAGGTTCCTTTTAGTGCATTGCATGCCGACCTTTGCGTTAACTTCCGCCACTTATCTATGGTGCCTAGGACTGGGTTCGATTCCAGCATCTTCCTCGTGACTAACAAGGGCTTTATGTATACTTAAGCTACCTAGGCGGCAGGCCAGGAAAGATTTGCACTCTCAACACCAGGAATTGGAACCCTGTGCTCTACTGATTGGAGCTACTGACCCATAAAATTCCCTCTGCTTACTCGTAGTGTTCCTATAGACTTCTACTTTCTGCTTATATCTATTTAATCCCCCGAGAGAACAAAAGAGAACCATTTCAGGCTAGACTATCTATTCTTCAAAACCATCATTTGAAACATACTTACCTTTAGTTTCATAGTCACAATCTTCACATCTCATCCATGGTGGATCATACCGAGCTGTACTATGGACTCTCTGCAGCTTATGTTCACCATCATTTAAACAATCTGCCTTAAATGACTCATAATAGAATACAATGGATGTCTCAAATACAAATGCCTTGTCACATTCTGAACATTCTGTTTCATGTCTTTCACCTTCTTCATACCCAAATCCATCATCATGGCATACTTCTTGCCAGGCATTACAATATGGACACTGCATATCTTTAATCATCATTTACCTCATTTTTTGCAACTAGTTCTTTTATTAGGGTAGTAGTAGTAACTTTTCTTTCTTTCCATTCAAAGAACCAATCACACCAGTTCAATTGGTCTTTTACTTCTTCAACAGCGGCATTTATAAAATCTTTAGTTAGATAATCTTTATATGTACATATTTCGATTAATAATTTATAAGCTTCTCCTAATTCCGAGCCTTCATGTTCTGCATATTCTAATAATCTTGTTATGTTACTCATTATTTACCTCTTATTATTAAAAAGTGCCTAGTGCAGGAGTGTTCTGCTTCAAGCGTCCTAATGCTGCTAGGCCAGCAATATCGCCTAAATTTCTTTCTTGGGCGGCGATAATTCCAAGAAAAGTCTCACGAGACAAGATTTTAATTATTCTTCCTTATCAATTCTCTCAGAATTGATTCAATACTGTCACATCCGGCTTCGGTAACGGCCCATCCAGCACCTCGTTCTGATGGTTCATATATTTCCATAGCTAAGGTTTCCTGTATTTCATTAACTGCCTCCGCTATTTTCTTTTCAGCTTCTTCATATTTATAAAAATCTTCTAAGGAAAAGTCGTACCCGTCCCAGTTGTCAACTCCCCCAGCTTCTAGAGCTTGTAGTTTTGCTTCTGCGCGCTCTAATTCTCGAATCCTTGCTTTGTCCATTACTTGTTTCCTTTATTTCAACACTGGGCCAACCTTTATCATGTTGTTGATGCACCCATGTCATTGTTAGTCCTAATCTATCTAAAATTTCAAGTTCTTCATTGTGCCAATCTTTAAGTTGTTTAATTTGTAGTTGTGTCGGTGGATATGTTGAGTATTTGTAGGACCACTTCCACTGTAAGATATCTAGTTCTTTTAGTCGTTGTTTAGTCATTATTCAACCTCTTTAAGTTCATTCTCTCTTAAGAAATCTTTCCAATCTTCTTTGCTAGCTTCTATCCGCAAATTATCAAACATCCATTCCATAAGTTCCCATTTTTGAGGTGTCCCCAGTTCATTGATGGCATCTTCTAGGTCAACTGAAACATTTATTGTAATTGTACTTAACATTTTCTTGCTCTTCTTTCATTTGTTAAATTAAAACAATGATTTGCGGACCCTCCTGGATTTGAACCAGGGCTTGTCGGGCTTCAACCGACCACTCTACCAAGCTGAGTTAAAGGTCCAATAGATAGCTAGGCTAGAACTTATTTCGGTCTAGCTTCCTACAGACTAACTACACTAGTAATAATCAGTCAATTTAAGCCTCTCATGTGAATCTACTCACTAACAGATTTCTCAGGAGTTAGCTACTACTCCTTAATGAGTCAAGCTATCTAGTGGGAGATGAGGGAATCGCACCCACTCGGAGGCATAGCCCACAGGATTTACAGTCCTGCCCGCCTGCTTTAACGGTCTAATCTCCCTAATTTATTATATTGCAAATACTCCAAACAATAACCCAACTGCTATACCAACAAGTCCAGTGCCACCTGAAATTAGTAATATTTTGATGGTGTTCTGCCGCTTCAAAGAAGCTTTTGTCTTAATCTCTTCGTTATACAGTTTGTACACATTGTCTCTATCTTCTAGAGCTATCTCGAGAACTGAATCTTTAAGTTTTATTCTATTCGAGCATAATGTTAGTCTCTTAGTAAGAGATTCTTGTAGTTCTAGTTGAGGCCTATAATTACTGGTCCACAGTGTATATCCTGCAAACATGTTCATAATAGTGCCATAGCCTTTTATATCCCAGGCGAACAAAGTAACATTACCATATTTAAGTGCTACCGGATCTGGCAGCGTTAGATTAAGAGGAGGGAGTTCCATCCTTTCGAATACTGCTGATTCGGTTAAGCTCGTCTTTGATGCGTTTGAGTTCATCGGCATCATTGTTACTGACAGCATTGTTAATCCTACCAACAATGCCAGATACTTGCGTTTCATTGTCTTTTATCTCCTGTTGAAGTTGTTCTTGTTTTTCTGCTAATTTTTTATCTTGCTTAACGAGTACTTTATCAGCTTCTTTTAGGTCTTTTATTTGCTCGTCCACATGCTTCTTGTGATGTTCCACTAAGTCTGATTCATCTTTTGGCCCGGCGGACATAAACACATATATCAAGACACCTAAAATTAATGGAACCACTAGCAAAACTTGCCAGTACCACTTTAGTTCTCTATATTGCTTCCAATACTTAGTCAGTGTCTTCATCGTTTCCTCTCAATTCGCCGATACCACGGACTAATTTGTCCAGAGCATTTTGACTAAGAATATAGCCCACCGATATAAATATAATTCCAAATACAATCAATGACAGCAAAGTAACTGTAATTATTGTAAGACTTTGAGTGCAAAGCGTAAAAATTGCTATTCCTGCTAATAGTATTAGCGCAAAGAAGAAAGCAATAAACTTTTTAGATGTTTTGGGTGTTTTTTCTAACATAATGTACCTCCTATCTATATAATAGCAGAAGGCACTATTTATGCAAATTTGTTAGTCTTTTTGCGCGAAACCATAAAAGATAAACTCACCATCATCTAAGTCTACACAGTAAACTGGATCTTCAACAACTGGTTCCTTTACTTTACGCCTATTATCTAAAAAACAAGCCAAAGTATAGCTTTCACGACAGATTTCAAATGTCTTTTTGTCGGCAATTGTACCTGTGTTTCCTCCTTTGCCATAATCAATTTCTGCTGTCATAACCGCATTCTGAAAAGCTTCTTCAGCTGTATTTCCACATGCATTAGTAACGAAAGGAACTATCTTCATTTTAATATCTTTCTGCTTTTAGAACCGAGCATTTAGTGGCAACCAAACAGTTATTGCCAGTCCATCTTCCTACAGCGACTATATCTTTTGGTTGAATCTCACATGTTAATACATTGCGCCATTCATGAGTAATTTCGGGTTTTTCCATATAGAAATGAAATCCTTTATATACTTCTCTTTGTTTCTTTTCTTGTATGGTTAATTTTAGGCTTCTACGATTAGATTTTACCTTTCCGCTTGTTGACCATTGGAAATTTCGATATGGTGAGCACAAACTGTCATAGACAATTTTATAGGCAATTACTGGTGTTTTCCTTCGACGATAGTTTTTTCTTAATCTAGCGGAATTTGAGGTTAGATATAGACACATCTTATTCTTTCCTTATTCTAAAACTCTATAAAGAATTTTTTACTGTTTAACTCTATTAACGGTATATCGCTATGCGATCTACATTCGTTGTTGATGCATATCTTTGGTAATAAAGGTAATTATAGTTTGTCGTAGTTTGTCATATATAGCTATTGGGCATTCATTATGAATATTAACTTCAAATATGCTAACTCTATTTGACTGTTTTTCAATAAATTTAGCTTCTTGATTCTGAATTTGTTGTATTAGTAAGTTATATTCTTGTTCTGTTAATTCTTGATCGAATCTTTGTGCGTATCTTCTCATTGCATGTCGTTTTTCAAGTTGAACTTTGCTTTTCTTCTTCATGTTTACTGCTCGGCGCTTCATAATCATCTCCTTTAACCTACTTAGAAACTCCAGCCATAACTAATACCTTTTACTTCTTCCCTTAGATGGTGATGTGTCCCATCCCCACATTTTGGACAAAAGTTAGATCCAAACATCAAATTATCATATATAAGAAAAATATATCTACGATTATTAGATTGTTCTTTATATGTCTCTCCGCATTTAAAACAAGCCCATTTTATAACAGTTACATCGTTTATCATGCTAATATCAGGTATATTATAGAATCCGAAATCCCAGATAGTGCGCAGAATAGAGCCTAGTTTATAGGGATTTTCATCAAGATTAGCTCTCCTAAAACCGGCCGAATACCCATTTCTAAGAGCTTTCCTCTCTTCTGGCGTTTTTATTTTCATCATACACCTTATTTATTACTTCAAGTCGTTCTGTATCAAAAGTTCTTGGAAAAGTAGTTGTAATATCTGGTTGTTCAGTATCTTGTATTACTGCTACATCTTTACTTTGATAGCTAATTATTATTCCATTATAACCT
>Ga0255051_10000864_pt1 | contig 11017 bp, 10 predicted proteins | sample JV7_2_9_MG_FD_181719 | JGI IMG/M metagenome (GOLD analysis project Ga0255051, IMG submission 181719) | Seawater microbial communities from Jervis Inlet, British Columbia, Canada - JV7_2_9 | ecosystem: Environmental > Aquatic > Marine > Inlet | place: Canada: British Columbia | collected 2016-10-06
GTAGAAATTTCGGAAATTACCTCGGATACTTCTTCGACCGAACCCTCAAGCATATCGCGCATCGCCGAAATACTATCTTCCATGCGTTGATCGAGATTGACCCCTTCTTTATAGCGCCAATGTGATGCCACGCCAAATTCAGATTTTTCGTGCATTTCGAAGGTGCGAATTTGCACTTCTACGATTTGTCCGTTGTCAGAAACAACCGCTGTATGCAGGGACTGATAGCCGTTTTCCTTGGGATTGGCAATATAATCGTCGAACTCGTCCGGAATATGCTGCCAGGTTGTATGCACCACGCCGAGTACCGCGTAACAATCTGCTAGCGAGTCAACCAGAATTCGCACAGCACGCACATCAAACAGCTCATGGAACTCGAGATTCTTTTTTTGCATTTTGCGCCATATACTGACGATATGCTTGACGCGCCCGCTTACCGTGGCCTTGATATCCTGCTCTAGTAACAGTTTTTCCAGCTGCGCGCTAAATTGCTGAATAAAAGCTTCGCGTTCACTGCGCTTTTGTTCCAGTAAAGTTGCTATTTTTTTAAACGCCAGTGGCTCCAAAGCCCTGAATGCAAGGTCTTCCATTTCCCATTTGATCAAACCCATGCCCAGTCGATTAGCCAGGGGGGCGAAGATATCCAGTGTTTCCTGCGCGATGCAACGACGTTCTTCATAACTATTGTGCTTGAGCAACTTCAGACGTTCGACGCGGTAACACAATTTAATCAGCATTACCCGCACATCTGAAATAATAGCCATCAACAGCCGGCGCAATTTTTCCGCCTGTTCCGGCGTTTTAAAGCGGGTTTGATTGCAATCTTGCAAAGTATTTAAGCGATTTACATCATGGGTCAAAAGCGCTACTTTTTCACCGAATTCCCGCTCGATCGCCTTAGTGTCGAGCAAACCTCGCAGATCTGGATCACTTAGCAAGGTCGCAATCAGGGTATTTCTGTCGATTCCCATTTCGAGCACGCGCCGCACCACATCGACACTGCGAGGCCTGCATTTATCAATATGTTCGAGATTGAGTGCGTAATCTAGCGCTGCTGATATGTCGTCATCCCAGTTTATTTTTTCACTGATGATTTCAACTAACTGTTCTCTTTCTGTAGACATTATGGTGATTGGTGGTATCAAGATCGCAGAATTTTCATTGGCGAGATATTATAAACCTTTCGACTTACCAGGATGCCTGCAATTGTTAGCACAAGGCTTGCTGATAACAAGCTGTAGCCCCATAGAGCGGGTGAAAAATGATAATCGATATCGAAGAAGTAAACACTGATTATCCAACCCGAAAGACTCGCGAACAATGCAGAAAACAGCCCGACCAAAATGCCCATCAGGGTAAATTCCAGCACGTTGATTCGATATAATTGATTCGTTTTGGCAGACATGGCGCGCAGTAGTGATGTTTCAGTCTGGCGTTCATGTCTGCCGGTCTGGACTGCCGCGAATAATACAATAAATGCTGAAGCCACGGCAAATATAAAGAAAAATTCAAGCGCGATTGAGGCGCGCTCTACAATGCCCCGCATGCGCGCCATCAATTCGCTAATGTCGAGCAATGTCACCGATGGAAACTGTGCTATCAACTGCCTGAGTTCACTCTTTTGAGACTCTTTAATGAGTGCACTCAGTAGCCAGGTCTGGGGAAGATCTTCGATCGATTGCCGATTCGCGATGATATAAAAATTCGGTTTAAAATTTTCCCAAAACACCGATCGAATACTCGTAATCGGCACTTCTATCACTTCGCTACCGACGCTAAATGAAAGAATATCGCCTAAACCTATCTCCAGTGACTCTGCCATACCTTCCTCAACCGACAACTGCGCCAATCCACTATTCGGATCGATCCATTTACCTTCGATGACGGCGTTTCCATCGGGCAGATTCCTCGCATAACTTACATTAAAAGTATGGTGTAGCAGTCCGCCTGCACGCGGGCTGGAAAAATCGATTGTTTCTACGGCTTCACCGTTAATATGAGTCAGGCGGGTTCGAACCAGTGGGTATGCATTGGATGTTGGGACTTGCCGCTGATCGAGGAATTGCCTGATCCCGGCCACTTCTTCGGTGGGAATATTAATCAGGAAATAGTTGGGAATGTCGTCGGGAAGCTGGGTCTGCCAGGATGACAATAATTCGTCTTTTACCACCGCTATCAACAATATCGCCAGTAGTGCCAGGCTAAATCCGGACATTACAAACATTGCACCGCGCGTATGCGTTTTCAATCGACTGAGCAAATATTGCCGCATCCAGAATCTCGATGTGCTGGAATACAATAATGTATTGATCATCAGTCTAAAAATGACCGGTAATAACAATGCTGTGACCAACACGATAGCAAGCGTCGCAATAGCAAGTTTTGAACTTTGCATCAGGATAATCAATACCAGGAATAGCGTCACTATCGCTGAACCTGATACCAGCAAATTACGTCGCACCGATTGCGGGCTGCTGATATGGCGAAACACCTGCATCGGTGGTGTCGCGATGACACTGACGAGATAGGGAAAACTGAAGCCGGCAAGACTGATCAAACCGACGACCGCAGCAACCAGGTATGGCCTTAGCGTATATACCGGTGGTAATTCCTTTCCAAACCAGCCATCCAGTGCCCATTGCAAAGGATATTGCGAAAACCATCCAACACCAACCCCTAACAAAGTTGCGATTAACCAGACCTTGCCCAGTTGCCAGGCGTAAAATCGGAATAGCCTGAACTGCGAAATACCAAATGCTCTCAGCATAGCCACTTTCGGGGCCTCACGGCTGGCTGTATATCGTGCGGTAATGGCAATTGCCACCATCGCGATTACCAGTGTTAGTACGATCGATAAAGCAAAGAATTGACGGGTTCGCTCCAGCGCCCGCCGCATCTCCGGGCGCGCATTCTCGAGATTTTGAATAGTCTCTCCATCTCGGAGTCGAGGTTTCAACCAGGCTGAAAACTCTGATATCTGGCCTGGCTCGCCTGCAAACAGCAACCGGTATTTGACCCGACTACCGGGAACAATTAATCCGCTTGCCGGTAAGTCTTCCAGGTTCATCAAAATTCTGGGCGCAAGGTTGAACAGCGTTCCTCCACGGTCGGGCTCATAGGTTAATAACCAGTTAGCCGAGAGCCGATTTTTTCCGAGTTCGACGGTGCTACCGAGTAATGTCAGTAATTTAGAATCGAGCCAGATTTCGCCGGCTTTCGGACCCTGTTGTACTCGAATTTTGTCGTTGGCCAGGTCAACCGACTTTTCGAGGTAGCCGCGTAACGGATAATGTGAATCAACCGCCTTCAATTTGACCAGTTGCGCATCGTCTTCGATAAAAACAGCGGTCCTCAGGCTGGTCGTTGTAGACAGTTGCAGACCTAGATTACGCGCCTGCTGTGAATATTCATCAGCAAAAGGATTAGCCGATATAACTACCAGGTCAGCGGCGAGTAATTCACTCGCCTGACGATCGAGTAACAGGCTGATGCGCTGCGTGATCAACTGGCTGGTGTTGACAATCGCCACCGTAATTACGGTAGAACCAACATCAACCAGTAAGACTGAATTTTAGGAAGTCCTGACATATTTATCGCCTTCGTGCAATATGCGGGCTAGCTCTGCAAGCGACCCGACTCTAACAATACCTGACGGTCTCCACGACTCGCGAGTTCCGCGTCGTGGGTTACCAGGATTAGCGTGGTACCCGACTGGTCGCGCAGGTGAAACATTAAGTCGGCAATTTGATGGCCGGTTTTAGCATCCAGATTGCCGCTAGGTTCGTCAGCAAATAAAATCTGCGGCCTGACGGCATAGGCCCGGGCAATCGAAACACGTTGCTGTTCACCACCGGACAATAGATCAACCAGTATATCTTTTTTCGATTCCAGTCCAACCTGTTGCAAACTGTTCAGGGCGATTTCGGCTGCATTTTTTTCACCACCTAGTTCAAGCGGTAGCATGACATTCTGTAAAGCCGTTGCACCCTGTACTAATTGAAACGACTGGAACACGAATCCCACCTTCCCGGCTCGAATGCCCGAGCGTTGCTCTTCGGTTTTATCACCAAGTCCCTGGCCTAGTAATGTTATCTCGCCCGAGGTGATTTGATCCAGGCCCGCCATCAACCCCAGCAAGGTAGTTTTACCCGAACCAGACGCACCTTTTATAACCAGTGCTTCCTGATACCTCACGTTCAATGATATATTCTGCAGGATGTCGAGCGCACCATCTGGAGTATCGACAGTTTTGGTAACTTCCTGCACCGAGATGCAAAAATTATTTTCAGTCATTAGTTTCGTTTTTGTAATGTTGGTTCAGACTCTAGTTTGCGCTGACAATTCATTCCCTAAAATATTGATTCTGGGCGATAGTTTAAGCGCCGCGTATAATATACCGATTGAAAAGAGTTGGCCTGTATTGTTTGACTCCAATATAAGGTCGAGTTATCCGCAAACAAGTGTGATCAATGCCAGCATTAGCGGAGAAACAACTTTTGGCGGGGTTCAACGCCTGGATAAATTGTTGGTCAAACACAAACCCTCACATTTGATCATCGAACTCGGTGGAAACGATGGACTCAGAGGCCTAAATTTCAGTCAAACCGCCGATAATCTCAGGCGTATGATCGAGCTCGCAAAACAACAGGATATTTCTATTATACTGATCGGGGTGCGCCTGCCACCGAATCTGGGCGCAGCTTACAACCAGCGTTTTGAGGAAATATTCCGCTCGCTATCGACTCAACACGATATCTACTATTTACCAAAATTTCTCGAAGGGGTGGCGGCCAGTGATGCCGAATTAATGCAAAACGACGGTATCCACCCGACTGCCAGGGCCCAGCCGATCCTGGCCGAAAAGGTGTTGAGCGTCATGTTGGTTATGTTAAATCAACAATAAACCTGACTATCTACCGATCATTTCACCATTCTAATTATCGATAATATAACCCAGGTTAGACTGAGGGACGAAGCCCAACATATTGGCCCGGATAAATTATATTGGGCTTCGTCCCTCTCGGTAACTGCTCCTGCGTCGCCTAAAAGCGCCTACTGTTGGTGCTCTAATAAGTTACATCCATGTAACGAAGCACAACCTACCTACCTTTTATTTTATAGCAGTAATTCCAGTTCGTGCAGGTTGGAAATTTGATACCTGGGTGGTTGCAAATGTTCAGGCCAGACATTATTTTCACGATTAATCCAGATAGCCTGTAGGCCCGCATTCTGGGGGCCGACGACATCATACTCAGGGTGATCTCCGACGTATAAAACTCGATTCGCCGGCACACCGAAACGCTCAACCAGATCGTGAAAAATCAACTTGTCCGGTTTTGCGACTTTCAATTCCGACGCGCTGACAGAATGTTCGATTAAATGCCCCAACCCTACTTTATCCACGTTCGCATTTCCATTGCTGATTGCGCCGAGTCGGTATCTCAATTGCAGGCGCTGCAAACAGGGCAAAACATCATCGTAAAAACTAACCTGTTGCCGCGCCTCGTAGAACACCTCGAATCCGGCTTCTGAAACAGTTTTCGAGTCGTAATCTGCCTCTCGTGCTAGCTGTTTCAGAAGCTCGTATCGCAATAATGTCAAATCGATAGTAAAACGTTCATCCTGCAACATAAACTGTTGGCGTATTCTAATCATGTCTTCAGGGCTGTGACGATCAGTAATACGCGGGAAGTTTTGCGCCAACCACTGGTACAGAGTTTCCTCTGCATACTCTATGGTCGGCATACAGGGCCACAATGTATCGTCAAGATCGAAGGCGATAATGTCAATATTGTCGAGCAAGGGGAACTCTCAAAATTGTGAGGTCATGATTCTAACAGTCTGTCGCTTCTAGATAATATATAGCTTATTGCCCGGGTTATAAACATCGTTAACCCGCATATTGCATGAAGGGAACGAAACTCAGGGGAAATATGGCAAACAAGGTTGATTGATCGTCCGCCGATGCATAGCAATAGCTATGGATCAAGGGGGATCGATCAAGATTGGCCGGTAGATTTTTCCTGATTTCGTTCAGGTAGAAACTGCATCTTTCATTATTCATGATTTTCGTGCCTAATGTTTGAAATTTAAGTTTAATTTCATTAGTCGTCACTGCCTTCATGCAATATGCGGGTTAACTCTTTTACTAAGCCGCATTGTTCATTACTATTACGCATGAATAACTTTTTGGTTAGGATTGCATGACCCAGATAAACCGCCATAACACTCAATCCGTACAGATTGGAAATGTAGATCTCGGAGGCGGTGCAGCCGTCGTCGTGCAATCGATGACGAATACCGATACCGCCGACATAAGTGCCACTGTAAATCAGATCAAATTATTGTCCGATGCAGGTTCCGAGCTTGTACGAGTGACGGTCAACAACGAGGAATCGGCCAGAGCGGTCCCGCATATTGTCGAGCAACTGATAACTGACAGTTACAAAGTCCCGGTGGTTGGCGATTTTCATTTCAATGGCCATAAACTGCTCAAGCAACACGATGCCTGTGCCAGATCATTGGCCAAGTACCGGATCAATCCCGGTAATGTCGGCCATGGTAAGAAACATGATAGTCAGTTCAGTGAAATGATTGAAATCGCCTGCAAATATGACAAGCCGATACGCATCGGTGTCAACTGGGGGAGCCTGGACCAACAATTATTGGCCAACCTTCTGACTCAAAACGCAAACCTGGTCGACCCCCTCCCCTTATCTGAAATTAATCGCCAGGCGGTTATCGAATCGGCTCTTTCGAGTGCAAAATTCGCCCAGCAAATTGGTATGGGCAAAGACCGTATAATCATCAGCTGTAAGATGAGCCGCGTGGGCGATTTGATTAGCGTTTATCAATCTCTGGCGCAATCCTGTGATTACGCCCTGCACCTGGGATTAACCGAGGCAGGTATGGGCGATAAGGGCATTGTTGCCTCAACGGCAGCATTGGCAATATTATTGAATCAGGGAATCGGCGATACCATCAGGATTTCACTGACCCCGGAGCCAGGCGCTACCCGGGAGCGAGAAGTTAAAATAGCCCAGCAGATTCTGCAGTCACTCGGTTTACGTTCGTTCACGCCGACCGTTATCGCCTGCCCCGGCTGCGGACGTACTACCAGTGAATATTTTCAAATACTGGCAAAGCAAATTCAGCAACAACTGGATAATTCCATGCCTGCCTGGAAACATCGGTATCCTGGTGTCGAATCGATGAATGTGGCAGTGATGGGTTGCGTGGTGAATGGCCCCGGTGAAAGCAAGCACGCCAATATTGGCATCAGCTTACCCGGAACTGGCGAACGACCGGTTGCTCCTGTCTACGAAGATGGACAAAAAACAGTGACCTTGAAGGGGGATGATATAGCCAACGAATTTATACAGATGGTTAACGACTATGTCATTAACCACTATTCGGCCTGAGGGCACCTCGAAAAATGCGCTTTTTCCGCGATGGCTGCATCAGCTCCGTGCTGGTACGCCAGCCCGGTCGATCCTCATGTATCCTCTTATACACTGCGGTTCTCCGCGCGGTGCTTCCTTGCTCTCACGAAAAAATCACTATTTTTCGAGGCGCCCTTGAATGGACAGTTTGTTGCTCTATTTCATTTCCGTAATTTCGCAGGCTAACTCGTACACCTCGTCGTTAAAGGTTACACGACTGACAACCACCGACGCCTCCATTGGTGTCGTTGATGAATTAGTCGGGGTCAATAAGAGTTCTAACTGATCGCCTTTCTCGAATTGGTCGATGGCAGTAAACAATATGCCCTTACTACTTAGGTTGACGACGTGGCCTTCAAAAGACTGTTGCTCGCCCCTCCTCGAAAAGGAAAGTAAACAATCGATTGCCATACGCATGAAATCTCTTTTTTCTGCAAAATTACTCATAAGTTTTTATTTGTTAAATATTGAACAACTTACCAAAATTAGCAACGTTAAGGATTTTTACACTTCGGCTGATGCCTGAGTGATATCAATCTTTGACGCCTCGCCGCCCGTATGCCATCGCAGTAATAATATGCCGGGTGCTAAACTATCCAGACATTCGGCATCGGATAAGTCAACCACATACTGCTTCGAGTTCCACCATCCCATATTATATAGACCATATTTATTTTTTTTCCTGCGCAGAAGAGATTTCCGGTGAGAATTATACGACCGCAGCAATAGATTAACCAATTTAGTTATATTGGTTTAAATCATTACGTTATATTAGTTTTTAGATTCTTATCGCCATAAATATGACGCTAATCAATACGCTCTATCTCGTATTTTCGCATTTTTTCGACGAGCGTCGTGCGCCGTATCTTCAGCATCGAGGCTGCCCTGGCTACTACATTCCCTGATTTAGACAGGGCCTGTTTTATCAATGATATCTCGATATCATTCAAATACTGTTTCATATCGATACCGTCCATTTGCATATGCTCTTTATTGGCCAGATGGTAAGCTGTAATCGTATCGTCTTCGACAGCTTCAACCTGACTGGGACTATCGAAAATTCGGTATTTATCCGGTAAATCCTTAGAATCCACTACACCATGAGGATGCAAAATAGCGAGTCTCTCGATCAGGTTGGCTAGTTCGCGCACGTTCCCCGGCCAGCGATAATGTTGCAATATTGAAATTGCTTTTTGGCTGAGTCGAACAGATCCTCTATTTTCCTTTTCGAGGCGTGAAATAATTTCTTGCACGAGTAGATGAATATCCTCTTTGCGCTCGCGCAACGGTGGTACTTCGATAGGGAAAACATTGAGGTGATAAAATAATTCCTTGTGAAATTTTCCTTCATCGATCAAATCCTCAAGGCGACGGTGTGTAGCGGCAATAACACGCACATCGGTCTCGATCGACTTATTACTACCTACATTCTCAAAGCTACATTTCTGCAATATTCTCAACAATTTGACTTGCATTGGAAACGCTAAATCAGCAATTTCGTCCAGAAATACTACCCCGCCTTCAGCCAGTTCAAACAGGCCCGGACCTGCCCCAATAGTGCCTGTATAAACCCTCTTTTCGTGACTCAGCAATTCACTTTCGACTGAATCCGCAGATATTGCACTGCAGTTAATCGGCACAAAGGGTTTATCTCTGCGCGATGAATGCGCATGAATATTTCGCGCGATTACTTCTTTACCCGTGCCGGAATCTCCCAATAATAAAACGGTGGCATTGGAATCGGCGACCTGCTCAATCATTAAATTAATACGCTCTATGGCATTACTGCAACCGATCAATTGTTGGCATTCACGACTATGCATACGCCGTTCACGTTTATTGTGAACTCTTGCCTGCTCTAGCACCTGAGATAATGAATAATAGTCTGACTGGATACAAAGACCGGAAATGTAGGGTAGCTGAATAACAATATCCAGTGAGGTGAGTTCAGCCCTGTCCACCATCAACACTACCGGATATTGACATTTGTCTTCTTTATTACGTTTCAAAAAGTGGCTTGCCAGGTCTTTTTTATCGATACTGAAAATTGCCAGATAACTGAATAGTTCCGGCGATGAAATATTGATTAACTGTTCAGGGGTAACGAGTTTCGCTTCGAGTTTTATGAAACTGAGTACTGCAAGAAATGATTGCCCCCGGGTGTAATTATTGTCAACCACCAAAACTTCGTGACCAGTCTTCATGCCCGTGTGTTCTAGCATTCTTACCTACCCGAGTAACCCTAAGATTATCTAACCCGTATTTATATAGTCCTTCTGATTAAGTGTAGTAGATACTGATAAAAATCGAAACTAAAATGTTATTTTTTAAATTTTTTAAACCCATTATTATTACTAACCATCCAGTCTGGAATTAGGATTTTGGGGGGGGACTTTGATTGCAGCCAGGGCATACTGATTCTGTTGCTACCAGGTTGAAACCAACGGTTTCAATATAATTCCGGGGCAGCCGGAAAAACCTGATTAATAGACAAGCCTTAAAGTTTGATCCGGGGTCCGGTAACCCGGTTCAATACCAATAGATTAAATAGGTTCGAGCGGCGGTGACAACTGATTAAACAAGCGATTCATGTGTTCAACAGCCTCACGTCCGCTATCGGTTAAGTGGCCACCATCTGCGCGTGAGATGATACCTTTTTCGAACAATCGCCCCGCTGCTGCAACCACCGCCGGGTCGCCAGTGGCGGGTATATTGATTTCTTCTGCGCTCGAATTCAGATTGATTCGATTAAGCAAATTCAGTTCTTCGATCAATTCGGGGTCTATATGCATTTTGTTACCTCCCTAATATTGATTATTCGTGTAACGATAATTGTATCTTGCAGGCCGGTCTGAGCCCGCCTAAAGCATCTACTTTTGGTGCGAAGCCCAACCTACGCACCAGGTACGAAGATTGTAGCGTAAGATCAGTTGCTATCCGAGGCAATATTCCTAGCCCGCATATTGCATGAAGGGAACGAAGCTCAGGGGAAATATGGCAAACAAGATTGATCGATCTCCCGCCGATTCATAGCCGTAGCTATGGATCAAGGGGGATCGATCAAGATTGGCAGTCAGATTTTTCCTGACTTCGTTCAGGTACAAACTGTATTTTTGGTTATTCATGATTTTCGTGCCTAATTGTATGAAATTAATCATAAATATCATAAGTCGTTACCGCCTTCGTGCAATATGCGGGCTAGGGCCTTGGGTCGTCATCCTCTTTTTCCGGAACCAACATATCGCTACGGGTGATACCCAATGCAAGCGCCGACGTAGTTGCCACGTAAATCGACGAGTAGGTACCGACCAGTACGCCAATGATAAGAGCCAGTGCAAACGAATGAATTACTTCGCCACCAAGGAAGAACAACGACAGCAATACAAACAAGGTAGTCATAGAGGTCATCAAGGTACGCGATATGGTTTGATTAATCGATATATTGGTGATTTCCTCTGAAGTCTTTTTGCGAATTCTTCGGAAATTTTCACGCACTCGATCAAAAACAACAATAGTATCGTTAAGCGAATACCCTATTACCGCTAAAATCGCGGCGAGCACACTAAAATAAAATT
>Ga0255051_10000869_pt1 | contig 10985 bp, 8 predicted proteins | sample JV7_2_9_MG_FD_181719 | JGI IMG/M metagenome (GOLD analysis project Ga0255051, IMG submission 181719) | Seawater microbial communities from Jervis Inlet, British Columbia, Canada - JV7_2_9 | ecosystem: Environmental > Aquatic > Marine > Inlet | place: Canada: British Columbia | collected 2016-10-06
TCGATCAAATCCGATCGATCGTAGGTGGTGACGATCTCGACGCCATCCGGAAGACTGCGTTGAAGCTCCCCAAGTCGACCTTTGACGGCGCTGATTGTTTTCAGCGCATTCCCGCCCCAACGCATTACGATCACAGCGCCGACGACCTCACCTTCGCCATCGAGTTCAGCGATACCGCGGCGCATTTGTGGGCCCAGATGAATATCAGCGACGTCCGATAACACCAGCGGCGTACCTTGCTCGTTGACGCCCAGCGGAATGTCGCGAAGATCGGCGAGGTTTTCCAGATAGCCGCTCGCGCGCACCATATATTCGGCCTCGCCCATCTCAATGACCGAACCGCCGGTTTCCTGATTGCCCTGTTGTATGGCCATCTTGAGTTTCGATAACGGAATGCCGAATGCTCGCAGCTTGTCCGGATCCACGACCACCTGGTACTGCCGCACCATACCGCCAATGGTAGCCACCTCGGCGACGCCCGGTACGGTCTGCAGTTCGTACTTCAGAAACCAGTCTTGCAGACTCCGGAGCTCCGCCAGATCCAATTGACCACTGCGATCGACCAGCGCGTACTCGAACACCCAACCCACTCCCGTGGCGTCCGGCCCCAGCGCCGGTTTGGCATTGTCCGGCAGCTGCGCGGCGACCTGGCTCAGGTACTCAAGTACTCGTGAACGAGCCCAGTACAGATCGGTGCCATCTTCGAAAATGATGTAGACGTAGGAATCACCAAAGAAAGAATAACCGCGCACCGTCGTTGCTTTGGGCACGGACAACATCGCCGTCGTCAACGGATACGTCACCTGGTCCTCGACCACCTGCGGTGCCTGGCCCGGAAAAGAGGTTTTGATGATGACTTGCACGTCGGACAAATCCGGCAGCGCATCAACAGGGGTTTGGCTCACCGAGTAGAGCCCCCCGGCGGTGACAAGCAGCGTTATAACCAAAACCAGAATGCGGTTTGCGATGGACCATCGAATGAGGCCAGCGATCATTGTGCTGGCTCCTTTTCGTGCTGGTTGTGATCCAGGCCCTCTTCGCTCGACGAATTCATGCGCTTCAATGCGGACTCTATATTCGATTCGGAGTCAATCAGGAACTGTCCGGAGACCACCACAAGATCCCCAACCGAAATCCCCTTCTGAATCGCAACGCGGTCACCCGACTCGATACCAATTTCCACGGGTTGAGCCCGGAAACGACCTTCGCCCAGTGCCACCACTACCCGATCAACGGAACCACCCCGGATGAGTGCCTCGCGAGGCACGTGAACCACTTCGCCAACGCTGTCGCCTTGTATTTTCACGCGGGCAAACATGTTGGGCCGCAGCGATTGCGCGGCGTTGTCGAAGCGGAGCCGGACTTTTAGCGTTCGCGTCTTTGGGTCGAGTTCGGGGTATACGTAGTCAACGCTGCCGTGCCACATCTCGCCAGGTAGATAGTCGAGTTCAACCATCGCGCTCTGACCCGGTTTGACCCATGCCGACTGTCGCTCGAAAACCTCGGCCAACACCCAGACCTTGTCGAGTTCCGCAACGGACATGATCTCGGTAGCCGGTGTGACGTAGATACCCTCGCGCACACCCAGATGGGCGATAACGCCGTCCGCCTCGGCGTACACCCGCACCCGCTGCCGGACGGTGCGTTCTTTGTCCAGCCGAGCGATCTCGCTGCCCGTTACGCCGAGTGCTGCGAGGCGCTCCCTCGACGCTTTCAACAACAACTTGTTGGCGCTGCGCAGTGCGATAAGGTATTCCTCCTGCCCGTTTACGAGGGTCGGCGAATACAATTCGAACAACAGCTGCCCTTTCTCAACCGTATCGCCCGTGGCCTTTGTTGCCAGTCTCTCAATCCAGCCGTCGACGCGCGTATGCACGTGTTGCACCGTGTCCTCATCGTATGCGACGTAGCCGACCGTCTCTATGCGCTGCGACAATTCACCACGCTGGGCCTTGGCCGTACGTACCCCGAGGTTATTCACTATCGTGGCGTCAATGGCTACCACACCGGGTTGGCCGTCGATCTCATCCGCGTACACCGGTGCCAAGTCCATACCCATGGGCGACTTACCCGGTTCATCACGACGGAAATTAGCATCCATGGGCGCGACCCAATACAGCACCTCGCGATCGCTGCCAGCGGCCGCTTTGGGGGCTGTGCCAGACATCGAGTTCATGGAGCGACCAATCAGGACACCGAGAGCGATCGCAACAACCATTGCAACAACAACAAAAGTAATTTTCTTCATCGCGGAAGCCCTCCAAGGTTGGCGAGCACGGCATAACTTTGTGCGCGCTCCACCTGCAGGCGAATGTGGTCAATGCGCGTATTCAAATCGTCGATATAAGCGCGCATCACGTCAGCGAAATCGCCTCGGTCACTTTGATACGCAAGCATCGATGCCTCGGCGTTGTCGTTGGCCTGGTTGAGTATGCGGGTGTCGTACAGTGACAAGCGGCGCGTCAAATCACGCCAACGTGCATGCTCCGCGGCCAGTTGGCCTTGCAAGCCACGCAGGGTTTGCTCCCGGCTCGAGGCGGCGGCACTGCGTTCCTGCAGTGCGGCTGACAGCGTGCTATCCACGGACTTTCTGCTGAAGAACGGCAGATCGATAGTCACGCCGAGACTGATGAAATCCGACCGTGGTTCACCCGTAGGCAGGAAACCCTCGCGATAGCTGTATCCGAGATCCAGCGCCCAACCGGGCTTGGATCGCTCCTTTGCCAGATCGACGCCCGCGCTACGCGCTTTGATCTGCGCATCGGCCGCCCTTAATACCGGATGTTCCGACAGCTTGGCCTGCAAAGACTCGAGGCGCGGCAACCGGTCCCAACCTGGCAATTTCCGAGCAAGCGGCCGCCCGGCGTCCCCACCGACCCACTCGCCCAGCGCGGCTTGTGCGCGAGAGCGCTGTCGTTCGATGTCGATTAAGCGATCCTGGAGACGGCTGAGTTCGAGCTCGGCACGCAGCACATCTTGCTGACTCTTGCGACCCACCGCGTAAAGCGAACGCGTGACCGTCGCCAAATCATCGAAGAATGGCCGCGACTCGGACACGAGTGCGTGAGCCTGCTCCCAGTAGTAGAGATCCAGCCACGTATTACGTACGGCGGTGAGAACATTGCGACTCCGCGCCTCGGCGTTTTCGTTCATCTCAGCGGCGAGCAAGTTGAATTGCCGGGCGCTGAATGAGCGAGTCTTGCCGGCCGGAAATGCCTGCCGCAGCCCGATAGCTGCATGCGTCATGCCGTCCGTGCGAAAACCACCGGATTCGATGGGGAAGTTATTGAGTCCGACGCGCAGCATCGGATCGGGCAACTCGCCGGCAACCACCGCGCGCGCTTCAAGCGCGGCGGCTTTGGCCTGCATGGCTTGCTGCCCTGGCTCTGCCGCGAGGCCCAGATCCTCGGCCTCTGCCAAGGTCAACGGAACTCGATGCTGCGCTTCGACGTTTGATGCGAGAAGCGCGCTCGTCACAAGCACGGCAATCATTCGCTTCGAACGCCGCTTTGCGAGGCGAACGTTGTTGTTTTCGGGCAATCGCCCGCGATAGAAAAACATGGATCCAACTCCTGCGTAAAAAACCGGAAAGGTTTACGACAAGGGGTTGGCTATTTCAGATAGACGCAGTACAGGATATGTAGCGGTGGCGAGGTGCCGAAAATATCCGGCGGGTCCGATGCAACATGTCGTTGCACCGATGCCCGTGCGGGCAAAACTGGTTTCAAGGGGGCCGTGATGAGAACGATGTCGGAAGCGGATTTGAACTTCAGCTTGCTGCCCCGGGTGTCGATACTGGCCGCCGCCAGGTCGCAGCATTCGGATTGCGCCGTTGCGCATGTAGGCACAGCATCAACCCCACCATGGCCATGATGCGATGCCATCTGGTGGTCTTCCGCAGGCGGACAGTGCGGACACGGCTCGTCGCTCTCGAACGCCATTGCGCAGGGCAGTACGGCCATGTTCAGCCACAACACGGCGAGCAGGCCCAGGACGCTTCGTTTCGGGGCAGCAGGCTTCCGGCGGGCTGTAGTGCGGCTATACATCTTTTCTTTGTAGACCCTTCAATCCCCCGGTGCAAGGAACCGAGCTAGGTTTTTGTACTTATGCGCGCCCCGCTATGTGCCTCACCGCGCTCCGCCGCAAGCCTCACCTGCTTGCGTCGCTCCTCAAGCCTGGCAAGTCGGTCTTGGTCCGCCTCATTCACACACCGCGGACAGGAGACACCTTCGCGATAATCAGGTGACGCCAACTCTTCTGTGCTCAATGGCCGGCGGCACGCATGGCATTGTACGTAGCCGCCTTCGGCCAGATCACGGTCCACGGCAACACGCGTATCGAAAACGAAACACTCGCCGTTCCAGTGATTCTCGGTTTCAGGAATCTGCTCGAGGTAATTCAGTATGCCGCCCTGCAGGTGATAGACCTCGTCAAAACCCAGTTCGAGCATTAACGCCGTTGCTTTTTCGCAGCGAATTCCGCCCGTGCAGAACATCGCCAACGGTCGGTCCTGCGAGGTCTCCTTGAGTTCCTGCGCGAATGCTGGAAACTCCCGAAAACTATCGTTCCCTGGATCAATTGCACCGGGAAACGTACCGACTTCGTGTTCATAGTGGTTACGCGTGTCGATGACCAGCACGTTCGGGTCTTCGATCAGCTCATTCCAGCGCTCGGGCGACACGTGCTCGCCTGTTTTCTTGTGCGGCAAAATGTCGGGTCGACCCAGCGTTACAATCTCTTTCTTGACCCGCACCCGCATGCGCCGAAACGGTGCCTCGTTCGCGACCGTCCAACGCGCATCAAGGTCGTCGTTGATGTCAATGCGATCCTGTAGCCAACGAAAGACCTCGCGAATAGCCGCCTCACTACCGGCCAAGGTGCCATTGAACCCTTCGGCCGCGACGAGGACGGTGCCAAGCAAAGCGCGCTCGTCGCATATCGCCTGCAGCTCATCACGAAACTGTAGTGGCTCAGTGAGATCCAGGAAGCGGTAAAACGAAACAACGTTCATTCGTCGACTTGACCACTGTCTTCAGACATCGTCAATGACAGGATGCTGTGACGAATTTCTTCGCCAAGTACGAGACGCGCATCGGCGCCGATACTCTTGATCGCCTCGTCATATTCAATCAGGCCATCGGCATTCCGTCGTAGTACATCAAGATTCTGCAAGGTGCGGATAAAATCATGAAACAACGACTTGTTAAAGAAGTCCGGTGAATGCAAACCATAGATCATCGAAAGGCGTTCGGCGCTCTGCTGGCACATGCCTTCCAGACGAAGACGAGACAAGGTTCCGGAGCCGTTGCTCACCAGTATGGCGATAACAAGGTAGAAGCGTTGCAGCATGGGCACCATCGACTGCCCGAGCATCAACAGCTGGAATGCCTTTTCCGATCCGGCCGGCGGCCGAACAAGCGTCTTCCGACTGTCGCCATAGGTCAGTATTTCCATATCAATCAACGAAGTGATGGCCTCCGAAGTCACTTCGTCGATGTCCTCGAAATCCCATTTCAGGTTCAGCTCCTTTTTCATGAAGGGATAAATAAGCCGAATCAGGCGCTGCAGCTCCTCGTGTTCGAGCCGCTGCCCTTGTATGAAACAGCACGCGACCGAGGCCGGCACCGCCAGCAAATGCAGTATGTTGTTGCGAAAGTAAGTCATGAGCACGGCTGTGTGCTCGGCCATATGAATGACCTCGCCCATCGGGTGCGATGTGCGGCTAAGAACGTCGAGCTTTTCGCCGTGTTCAATGATCCGATCCGCACTCCAATCCGGTATCGTGACGGAGTCCGAGTAGTTGAATCGCTTCATGAGACTGACGGTCAGGCGTAACTGCCGACGCAATTCATCGATACCAATTTTTTGCTTGGGGGTCGCGAGCAACACGCAAGCAAGCAGACTGATTGGCGTAACCGCTGCTGCGGAATTCACACCCCTCATTATTTGACTGCCGATTTCATCCACGACAGCGGGCAGCCAGGAAGGTCGGTCGCCGTTATCGGACTGAAACTCACGCCAGGCAGGATGCATGCGGTCGAGCACGGGAGTCAGCTCGATCGGCTCGGCGATATTGACGTACACATTGCCAAACTGCCCGCGCAACGATTTGATCGACCGAATTAATCCGCCGAGCGACTCTTTCTTTTTCTCCGCGCCACCCATTTCACTGATGAACGAGTCACCCTCGATGAGTTTCTCGTAGCCAAAGTAGATTGGTACGAAAACGACCGGTCGCTGTGGCGACTTGATATATGAATTTATTGTCATAACCAGCATGCCGCCTTTGGGCGCGAGCAGCCGGCCAGTTCGGCTGCGGCCACCCTCGACGAAGTACTCGATCGAATGTCCTTTAACGAGAATCTGGTGAAGGTAGGCGTCGAATACCGCCGCATAAAGGCGCTTGCCCTTGAAGCTGCGACGTAGGAAAAACGCACCGCCGCGGCGCAATATGCCTCCGACGATTGGCATGTTCAGGTTGATGCCGGCGGCGATATGTGGCAGGTGCAGGCCTTGTTCGTAAACGATGTAACCGAGCAGCAGGTAGTCGAAATGACTGCGGTGGCACGGCACGTAGACAATCTCTTTTTCCCGAGCAACCTCATGCAGCCGCTCGGTGTGATTCAGTTCGATGCCGTCGTAGATGCGATTCCACAGCCATTTCAGAAATCGTTCGACGACACGAATTGTTGGATAGGAAATATCCGCGGCAATTTCCAGCGCGTACTTCTGCGCCTTGTGTCGAGCGACCTCCTGTTTGCGAAAATCGTCGCCTGCTTCGGCAAGGATCGCGCGACGAACCGCCGGCGCGCGTAGCACCTGGTTAATCAGGGTGCGCCGATGCGACAGATCAGGGCCCACGGTGGCAACACGACGCTGGCGAAAGTGGACGCGCAGAATTCTGGAGACTTTTCGATACGCAATAGCGGAGCCATTGCCCTCAGAATCGATAGACCGTAACGGCAACGCATGGCTAAAGCGCAGCAGGGTGTTTCGCCCCAGAAGTAACGTCGCGAAGAACTTGCGCGTGCGGCCGACGACATCCCAGTCCTCGGAGAACAGGAGCTTGACCCAAGAGCGCTCTTTTTCGGGCGATCGCCCCCAGTAAATCGCGACGGGAACCAACAGCAAGTTCTGCTCGCCGTGTTCGGCGGCTTCGACGAGTCGCAGCAAGCGCTGCGAACCTGTTTTTCGGGGGCGTCTGTACAAGAAACCCTTCATGCGGCGCAGCACAACGACGCGCTTGTGCTCGCGTGCACCACAAAAATCGAACGCATCTGTAGGCGACGGCAAACCATGTGTCGCGCATGCCCGCTCGAGCGCCAGCATGTCAGCCAAGCCACCGGTCTCCAGCACATAGCAAACAGCGGCTTCTTTATCGGTGATTAGTTCGGCGGGTACTTCGGGCTGAATGGCCGGACGTGCCCACAAGGCGAATACTTTACCTGCCAGCCAATAGAGCGGGCGCACTATGAGTCCGGCGAAGTTCATGGCATCCAAGTCTACCGGATTCGTCAGCCTGTCGCCCTTCATCAGCGCTTGCGCGAGAACCCGTATGTCATACTTGTGTTTTCCGGTTCGTCCAGAGTCAGAAGAATGACAGGAAGACTTTTCGTCGCAATGACTTTGCTTTGTTCCATCGCCGCATTCGCAGGCGATGACGTCTACATACAGGTGCTCGGAATCACCCAGGATGCCGGCTACCCCCAGGCAAGTTGTTATCAACCACACTGCATTCGCGCTTGGGAAGACTCAACTGCAAGACGCACGACGAGTTCCATTGCTTTGGTGGATAGTCGATCGACACAAAAGTACTTGTTCGATGCGACGCCGGACATCCGTGAGCAATTGTATCGTTTGCACCTTGCCGCGCCGGACGGCGACTACGTCCTCGACGGCGTGTTTCTGACGCACGCCCACATTGGTCACTACACGGGACTCATGCACTTCGGCCACGAGGCCGCCGGGACCAAGGAAGTGGCTGTTTATGCAATGCCCCGCATGCACGAGTTCTTGGCGAGTAATGGCCCCTGGGACCAACTCGTTCGCTATCGAAACATCGAGTTGCGGGCCCTGGAAGATGGCGACAAGGTGTTGCTCGGAGACGCGCTCACGGTCACACCATTTCTCGTGCCACACCGCGACGAATACTCGGAGACAGTGGGCTATCGAATCAACGGTCCCAATAAGTCCGCCGTATTCATCCCCGATATCGACAAGTGGGAACGCTGGGACACCGACATCCGTGACGTTATCCGCTCGGTCGACTACGCCTTGCTGGATGCCGCGTTTTTCGCAGACGGTGAGCTGCCTGGCCGTGACATGAGCGCTATTCCGCACCCGCACGCCAGGGAAACCATGGCGCTGTTGGACGGGCTAAATGGAGAAGAGAAGTCACGTGTGATTTTCATTCATATGAATCACACGAACCCATTGCTAATTGACGGTAGCCCGGAACAGGCTGAAGTGAATAAGCGCGGCTTTAGATTCGCGCGCGAAGGAATGCGCCTGGAACTTTGATCTCCAGGCGCACCAGATCCTAGTCGCCCATTGCGTCTTTGAGAGCGTCGTCGACGTCGTCTTTCTTGTCCATCAGCGCGTCTTCAACGCCTTCGGCATCTTTCATCGCGTCTTTGGCGGTGTCCATCGCGCCGTCGGCCATGTCGCCCGCCGCGTCCTTGGCGTCATCCATTGCGCCGGCAGCCTTGTCCATTGCATCGTCTGCCATGTCGCCAGCAGCGTCTTTGGCATCATCCATCGCATCTGATGCGGCATCCATGGTATCGCCGGCGGCATCTTTGGCGGCATCCATGGTATCGCCGGCGGCATCTTTGGCGGCGTCCATAGCACCGGAATCGCCTGTGTCCTTGCCGCCACACGCGAACAGGGTCAGGCTCATTATCAGAACCAATAAAATTCTCATGCTTTCCTCCCAACTCTCCGACTTAGCCGGATGTCTTGTTTATGAAATACGTCAAGTATTCGTTTATTTCGTCGATATTTGCCGTCAGACGATGGTCCCCGTCTACCAGATGTAACGTGGCACCACAGCTCCCGGCGAATCGAATACTATTCTCTGCGGGGACGATCTGATCATGCCAGCCGTGCACAATGCAAATCGGTATTTTCGGCGGCGGCGGCGTCAACGCCTCAAAGCTCTCCATGTAGTAGGCCGGCGCGAGCACGAACAGCCCGATAGCGCCCAATTCCGCGGCGGCGGCCGTCGCCACATGGCCGCCCATACTCGATCCGACCAGAATCAGCCGGTTGTCGATATGCGCACATTCGCGCAGGAGTTTCTGGACACGCTCGCCTGGATCGGCAATTCCCTGGTAGTCAATACTGTCCGCCTGGCAACCCAGGCTCCTGACGCGTTCGGTCATTGATCGAATCTTGGTACCCCATGGACCACTCTCCTGGCCATGCGAAAAAATCACTGTTGTCATACGAGTATTCCGTCCCCTGTGTCGCACGATTCTTCAATGTGCCGTACCAGCAACCAGTCCCGATCTTGCCCCCAGACAAAAAACTCGCCCAAGCGAATCGTCGGCACGCCCCAGGAGCCGGACGCCATCATCGCATCGCGATTCGCCTCGGTCGGCGCACGCCATTCATCACCAGCCATGGCTTCTTTGACGTCGGGCCAGAACAAACCTGTCTTGCCCGTCACTTTTCGCATGCCATCGTCGGTCACTATATCGATAGCCTGCGCCCAGATTGCGTCGCCTGCGTTGAGTACAAAATCCCGGCCGCGTTTTTCCGATTGCGCGTACTGAAAAACCGCGAGACATCGTTCTGCGCCCGCGCCGACCGGGTCGGCGATCTTGCCGAATGCGATTCCGAGCCGCTCGGCTTCGCGAGCGGCATCCGCTACGATGTATAGCAGTTTCGCCCGTGGTACCTGCATACCGCGCATCACCATAGGAAGCACCGGGCGCAATATCAATTCCAGGCCGAATGCGTCCGCAATTTCGAACGTCCGACTCAATGCAAGGTAAGAGTAGGGGCTGCGAAATGAAAAAAATACTTCGAGCGGCGGCAGCTCTTTTGCCGCGGCGGGTGGCGCAACCGGTAATGTGTACTGCATTGCTTGCTGTACGGCTGCCAGCTTTGGGTCCGCCGCCTCGGCTCTGGCCACGTCCAGTGCATCGAGGCGACTCAGCAGATAATGAAGTCGATCGACACCCCAATACCATTCGCCGCCATAGTGCAGCGCCGCACTATTGTAGTGTCCAAGTCTTTCCTGACGTTTTTGCGAGTCTCCAATTACCGCGGCGGCAACGCCGGCCGACTCGACGCCCCTGCTTCGGCGTGACGCGGCCTCTGCGTCGCCTCGCCAGAAAACGCTCAGCGCCTGAGTCAACTCGTCATCGAAATTGTCCTTGCCCCGACACGCAGCGATGGCATCAAGCATCGGCAGGCGGTGCTCAACCGGAGGCGTCGCCCCTACGTCCAGGAATGGAACGCCCAGCTCGCGCGCCAGTTGTCTGCAATCATCGACTGCGTACTCGGCAAGCATCTCCGGTGCCGGCTGATACCCGCCACCGCGAGCCTCGGAGAGATACAGCCTGAGTTCGATATCGTAATGCGCCGCAAGGCTCGGCAAATAGCAAGCTAACAAATAGGAGTACGGATCATCGAGCTGCAGAAACGCCGAAACCACGTGGGGCCTCTTAAGAACACGGCGGCGAAATTCGCTGGCCCGGCGCGTCATGCTGCGTGTCTTGCCACTCAACAGCGCATTCAGAAACAACGAATGCAATTGGCGCTTGGCGCTCAATTTTCATCCCAGGTGGACGAGGGTTTCCACAATAGCTCATCGAGTCCTGGGTCCCATCGATATTTCTTCATGTCGACCTTGCTATTGACCATAGTAACGCCTTCCTCCATGAGTCGGTCTCGTTGCGTTTTGAAATGCCGACTGTTGGGATCGAACGCACTCTTTCCGGACGACCTGATTATCCGGTGCCATGGAAACCCGAGCT
>Ga0255051_10000874_pt1 | contig 10951 bp, 9 predicted proteins | sample JV7_2_9_MG_FD_181719 | JGI IMG/M metagenome (GOLD analysis project Ga0255051, IMG submission 181719) | Seawater microbial communities from Jervis Inlet, British Columbia, Canada - JV7_2_9 | ecosystem: Environmental > Aquatic > Marine > Inlet | place: Canada: British Columbia | collected 2016-10-06
GCCGACCTCACAGTCGCTCACCTCGAGGTGCGACCCAGGGACCCGCGGAGGGGCCTCGAGGTGAGCGACTGTGAGGTCGGCCCCTACGCGATGGAGAACACTCCGGAGATCATTCGGGACAATCGGGGTCTGGCGCCGCGCGGCGCGATCCTCCCGAGCGACTACCAGCCCGACCTCGGGCCCAGCCTCAATAAGAAGACCGACGTGTGGGCGTACAAGGTCCAGCGCTACTGGGAGGAGTCGATGAGCCGCCAGTGGAACGTGACCACAGACATTCCCTGGCAGGATCTCGACAAATACGAGATCCCGCTCGAGCAAGAGATCGCCTTCTGCCAGCTCTGCACGCTGCTGTGCGAGGTCGAGATGATCGCCACCGATCTGCCTGCGAAGTGGAGCTTTCATATGAACAGCTACTTCCAGGAGGTGAAGGGGTTCATCGCGGCCCAGTGCATGGATGAGGCGCGCCACAGCGAGGTCTTCCGCAAGCGGGCGCTCGCTAACGGCATGGGGCTCCTGCGAGCCAGCGTGCGTGGCGAGCATGCCCTCAAGGGGATCCTCGAGGCGGACAGCTACAACGAGGGGAGCGTCTTCATGCACGTGCTGGGTGAGGGATTCATCCTGACGCTCTTCCGTTTCAGCGAGTTCGTTTCCCCGACGCCGGTCGAGCAGCGAATCTTCCAGCTCGTCATGCAGGACGAGGCTCGTCACGTCTCCTACGGCCTGCAGCACCTCAAGTACCTGATCGACAACGTTCCGGAGTGCCGGCCGCAGATCAACGCGTTTCTCGACGAGGCGGAGAAGCACCTGGCCGGTCTCTTCAACCCGGACCAGCTCGAGGCGATGGTCGTTCTGGCTGGCAAGGGCACCACACCCGACGCGATCCGACGCGGGGTCGAGATCGTGGGGGCGTTCCAGGGCAAGCAGATCCAGGAGTACTTTCACCGCTGCACCCGCGCGGGGCTTCCGGAGCGCCATCAGCGCAGTCCCTTGCTCGAGCTCCAGCAGCGGATGTTGCTCGCCGTGCAGGCGGCCTAGGGGAGAGCGTTGGCATACTACGCGCGCGAGGATTTCTTCAAAGACCCGGAGCTGATCGAGCGGGCCGCCCAGATCTTCAAGGGCAAGCTGACGCTCGACTGGATGAAGCTCGATATCGAGAAGGTGCGCTGTCGGCCAAGCCGGGCCGATCGCGGGCTGACCTTCGACGATACGAACGTCGGAAGCTATGGCTGGGACGCGATTCCAGAGAAGATCCGCCACAACTTCTCAATGGCCCCTCGTGGAGCGGTGCAGCCTCCCGGTCTGCCGCACCTCGGCTATGACATCAACTGCAAGAGCGAGGTCTGGAGCGAGAACGCTCCGGCGCTGTACGAGGAGTCGAAGTCACGTCACTGGATCCCGACCCGCGAGGTTCCGTGGCAGGCGCTGGAACAGCTCGACCACCCCGAGGATGTCGAGCGCGGACTCGCGCAGCTCTACACGGACCTCACCACAATGGCCACCGTGCTCGAGGACATTCCCTCGAAGTGGGTCTGGCATATCAACCATGAGATGGTGGAGCTCAAGAGCTGGCACTGCGCCCAGATGTTCGACGCCGCTCGGCTCGCGGACGTGTTCCGCAAGCGGGCCATCGCGGGAGGAACGGGGCTCGGACGCGATCACGCCGCCCTCGGCGAGCTCCTCAAGGGGCTCTTCGACTCCGGTACCTACCCTTGTGCCTCGGTCGCTGCGAACCTGCTGCTGGCGGGGCTGATGCAGATCCTGCTTCGACACATCGGAGCCCTATCGGCCAACGCGGCCGATCAATTGATCACGAGCTTTGCGATGCAGGACGTGTCGCGCTTTCTCGCCTACGGCATCGGACACTCGTGCTACCTGCTCGGCGTGCGGCCCCACGAGGAGACCAGTCTGGCGGAGCATCTCGACGAGATCGAAAAGCTGGGAGTGGGACTGCTCGGCTCGCCGCTCCTCTTCTCTTGCCTCTGCGTCGTCACCGGCGGCGGTCGCAAAGGTGCCGTCGATGCCGTGCCGCAAGTCGTTCGGCTCTACCGGACCTTCATCGATGAGCATCTCGCCCGGCGCGAAGCGGCGGGCCTCGGTAGGAAGCTCGAACGGAGTCCCCTCGCCCGATTCGTCCGCGACCTCGAGAGCTGATCACTCTGCGTCGCCGCCTGCACGCAGGCCCAGGATCAGCGCCTGCGGGTCCTCCGCGGTTGCCTGTGCGCACCCTTGGGAATCTGTTTCTTGCCCTCGGCCAGGGCGCGGTCGTCGTCCGCGATCTGGGCCAGCGTCGCCTGACCGAGTCGTTCTGCGAGCGCCTCGCGCGCCGACGACCATACCCAGTGGAGGGCGCACACCTCTTCCCAGTGGCAGGGCCCGCCCTGGAGCGCGCATTCTCCCGCGTCTAGCGGCCCCTCCATCGACTCGACGATCTCGAGCAGCGAGATCTGAGCGGGCGAACGCGCGAGAGCATAGCCCCCCTGACGGCTTGGCTGAGAGACGACCAGGCGGGCGCGCTGCAGCTCCTGGAGGACCTGGTGGAGGAATCCCTTCGGGATGTCCATGGCTTCGGCGATCTCGAGAGCCTTGCAGCGGCCCTCGCTATTTTGCGCCAGGAAGAGGAGCGCTCGGATCGCGTAATCGGTGCGGCGCGTCGGAACCAGCTTCACGCACTCAATCCTTTAGAACTGCCCGTTCCTAAAGTCAAGAACGATGTGTTCTGCCGAGACGGTCTGCCGTTGAGTGAGGGCATTCAAAGCGAGAGATCGCACGGGCGCATCGTTCGGAAACCGATCCCGTACGCGACGCTGGAACGTTCGGACCGACGGCCGCCGCGGAAACTCAAAGAGGTGGCTCTCGCAGCTGCAGTCCGATGAGCCGAAGCGTCTCAGAGCGATCGCTGCCCGGGGCAGCTCGCGCAGCAGGGTTGCCCAGGCGTGTTCTCGTCGGACGCTTCCCTCCGCAAGCCAGATCTCTTCCAGATCGGCCGCGTGGCGCAGGTGGTCGACGTGCCAGTGCGGCCGCGCGAGAGAGCCGAGATGGTGTTCCAGCCGGGCGGCGAGGCCCCCGGGGCCGAACGCGCTTCCCACGTATACGTAGAACGCTGGCCGCAAGTAGAACCTTCCGAGCCTTCCCACACACACGTCCCGGCCACGGGCCAGGCGGAAGACCAGCGCGTACGTTCCCCGTTGTGGCTTGCTTCGCGGTACTGCCACCCTATGGGCCCCCCGTGCGTCGTGAATCTGTGTCATACTTGATAGCCGGCGCGCATTCTAATCAATAGACTGGGGACCCGCCTCGCTCAGGAGTCGATCGAATGGCCAGCGATAACGGAGGATCTCAGGACGATCTGGCCGTATCCACCTACCGTTACCCCACGGGCTGGTTCTGCGTCGGCTGGTCCGATGACCTCAAACCGGGAGACGTCCAGAAGCTCCACTACTTTGGACAGGAGCTGGTCTGCTTCCGGGGCGAGTCGGGAAAGGTCTACGTGCTGGATGCCTACTGTCTCCACCTCGGTGGGCACCTGGGCGTTGGAGGACGCGTCGAAGGCGAGCGGATCGTCTGTCCCTGGCACGAATGGCACTGGAACGGCGATGGCACCCATGCGCTCATTCCCTACAGCAAGCAAAAAACCAAGCCGCATCTGCGCATTGCTAGCTGGCCGGTGCGCGACTGGAACGGGATGATCCTGGTCTGGCACGATCGCCACCGCCGGCCACCCCACTGGGAGCCGCCGCCGGTGCCGGAAGCCGAGAGCGATGAGTTCTATCCCCTGCATCCGCACACCCGTCTGGTCAAGCAAGTCAAGGTGCACGTGCAGATGATCATGGAAAACGCCGCGGACCCGTATCACATCCCGCCCGTCCACCACGGCAATCGGCCGGAGACGACGTCTTTTCACCTCGAAGGCGACCGCCTCCACGCCACGATCAAGACGACCTACGGGGCAGGTAAGAAGTCGACCTGGCTCACCCCGGACGGGCCGCTCGAGGCGCACATCACCTATGACACATACGGGCTCGGGATCGGGTTCGTGCGTTTCCCGAGTAACGTGCTGGAAGCGGTTCAGATCACGAGCCACACACCCATCGACGAGGAATCCACCGCCTACTGGTACATGCTGGCCGCTCGCCGTGAGCCCGGCGATACAGGCGAGAAGCCGCAGGGTAGGGCAGCGAGGTTCCTGAAGGCGCAGCAGAACCTGATTCAGCAGGATTTCTCCATCTGGGAGAACATGAAGTATCTGGAAACACCTAGTTTCGCCCCCGAAGAGGCCGAGCACTACGCGGCCTTCCGCAGGTGGGCGCGACATTTCTATCCAGAGCCTTCACCCGAGAACTAGCGCAGGGCGGGCATCACCCGGTCTCGCATGTACTCCATGTGGGCCATGACGAGCTCTCTGGGCAGCCCTCCCATGCGTGTCCAGCAGAGCATGGTCGTCACGCCGATACTGTCGCGGATCTCTGCAAGACGCTCGGTCACGTAGTCCGCCTCGCCACAGATCACGGCGCCGGTGGCGAGAAGCTGGTCCCAATCGAGCACCTGGGCGGCGTCGCGGAACAGCGTGTAGTTCTCGTAGCCCTCGATGGGATCCTGACCCACGTGGGGCGCCACGAACCGACCGTAGGTCCGCATGTACCAGATCACGGAGGGGGCGAACTCCTGGCGCGCCTGCTCCTGCGTCCGGCCGGCATAGATCATGATGAGGGTGCCGATCTGTCGAGTGGAGGGATCGTGCCCGGCAGCGTCGAACGCGTCGCGGTAGCGCTTGAACAGATCCGTCGCTGCTTGCAGCGAGCCGCCGAAAACCGGCGAAAACAACAGATTCAAGCCCAGCCGGCCGGCCTTCTCGAACGATTCCTCCGACAGCGCCGCCATCCAGATCGGGGGATGGGGCCTCTGAAGCGGTCGCGGTCGGATCTGGACATCGTGGAAACGGTAGTGCTTGCCTTCGAAGCAGAGTCGCTCGTCCTTCCACGCGCGCCGGATAACTTCGAGCGACTCACTGAATAGCTCCTTGCTCCTGGTCTGGTCGACCGCGTAGCCCTGAAACTCGCTCGGCTGATAGCCCCGTCCCACCCCCAGCTCAACCCGTCCGCCCGAGAGCACGTCCAGCATGGCGAAGTCCTCAGCGACGCGGATCGGATGGTTCAGGGGCAGGACGACCACTCCCGTGCCCAGGCGGATGCGCCGCGTGGTGCGCGCCAGAGTGGCCAGCGTCAGAGCCGGCGACGCACAGACGCCGTACTCGCTGAAGTGATGTTCGGCAGGCCAGACCGAATCGAAGCCGTAGTCTTCGGCAGCCTGCATGAGCGAAATCTGATCGTCTACCATCTCCTGGTCGGTTCGGCCCGCGGGGCTTTCGAAAAGGTGAAGCATCCCAAACTTCATGGCGGTAGGCCCCCTCGGGTGTCAGGCTCGAGAACCTCTAGTTTGCATCGAAGAGGACCGGAAGCCGATCCGGTCCGCGGAAAGCAAGGCCGACGACGCCACAGCTCTGTGAGGCGTCAAGGCGCAGGTTTGGCAAACGGTCCAGCAGTGCGTTGAGCGCGATCTTCGCCTCCAGGTACGCCAGACGAGAACCCGCGCAGTAGTGCTTCCCGAGGCCGAACGCGAGATGCTCGATTGGACCTCGATGGATGTCGAAGCGGTCCGGATCCTCGAAACGACTCTCATCACGGTTCGCCGATCCGAGCGCCACCAGCAGCTCAGCACCAGTCGGGATCTCGACGCCAGCGATGCTCCCCGGTCGAGCCGCCTGGCGCATGACCAGCTGCACGGGCGACTCCCAGCGCAACGTCTCGTCCACGACGGCCTGCATTTTCGAGCGCTCGGTCCGCACTTCTTCGAGCTGATCGGGATCCGCCATCAAAGCAAGCAACGCGCTGCCCGTCAGATGGTACGTGGTTTCCGCACCCGCGATCACGAGCAGCCGCAGAAAGCTGACGACCTCCTCGTCGGTCAGTCGGTTGCCGTCGACTTCGGCATGGGCCAGATTGCTGATCAAGTCTCCCGTGGGCTCGGCCCTGCGTTTCTCGAGAACAGGACGCAGGAAGTCGGCGAGCGCCGCGGCGGCCGCGAATCCCCGTTTCGGATCGCGCACAAAGGAGGTCAGGTCGATCCCCCAGTTATGGATCAGGTCGTAGTCCTCTACCGGCAGTCCTAGAATGCGCGTGAAAACGCGCAGGGGGAAGGAGAAGGTGAACGCCGGTACGAGGTCCGCGCGCCCCTCGTCCGCGAAACAGTCGATCAACTCATGGGCGATGGTCTCGACCAGCTTTGGAAAGTCTCCGCGGAGGGCTCTTGGAGCGAGGTGGGGGGTGATGAGGCTGCGGTGACGTAGGTGCTCCCTTCCATCCATCTCCACGATAGTTCGTCCCATGACACGGCCAATTCCGTTGGCATTGCAGCGATTGGAGTAGAGCGCCTCGTTTTTGAGCACGTCGAGGACGTCGTCGTAGCGCGTGATCAGGTAGCCCACGCCCCCGATCATCTGCATGGGGAGGACCGGCTCCTCGCAGCGCAGTCTTCGGTAGACGGGATAGGGATTCCGAACGGGGCTGAGCTCCGTGCCACCGAAGAGATCCGTCGTGGTCGCTACCTGAGACGGTGTCAACTGGCGAGGCCGTAGATCCGCTCTGCGTTGGCTCCCTGCACCTTTCGCTTGGCCGATTTTGACAGGCCTGCGGTGCCCTCCTCCAGCTCCTTCATGGTGTTGGGATACGGAGCGTCGATGTGGGGGAAATCGGAGCACCAGGTAACGTAGTCCTCCCCCACGATCTCGATCATTGGCTTGAGAAGCTTGTCATCCGGGTCGAACCCCATCACACAATGCTCTTTGAAGTAGAGGCTCGGCTTCTGCTTGATCCTCGGGTTCTGAAACCCGAACCATTTGTACTTGGAGTCCATTCGGTTGAGCCAGTGCGCGATCCAGCCTCCACCGGACTCGATGAAGGAAATGCGCACGCGGGGGAACTTCTCCCAGAAGCCATCTGAAACCAGGCTTGTCAGGAAGAGCATGTGGTCAATCGGAAAGCCGGTCACCATCGGGTAGAAGGCGTCGGGCATGTGACGGCGGAGGTCGCCGCCGCTCGCAAGATCATCGGTGGGGAAGGGATGGATCCCGAGCGGGATGTCCAGCTCCTGAAGGGTGGCATAGAACCGGTCGTAGGCCGGATCTGTGGGAGCGCGACCGGCGACGCAGTTGGGCCGAATGAAGACGGCCTTGGCACCGAGCTTGGCCGCGCGCACAAGCTCCTCGACCGCCAGATCCGGATTGACCAGGTTGACGAGCGCGTGCGCGAAAAGGCGCTCCGGATCCACGGCACAGTACTCCTGGATCAGCCAATCGTTATAGACACGGCAGTGCTCGGCGGCGAGCTCCGCATCCTGCATGCCCGCTACCAGGATGCCGAGGGTGGGGTAGAGGATGGAGGCATCGTAGCCCTCCTCATCCATGACCTTCAGCCGCTCATGCCCGCTGAAGCCCGCGGGGTGACCGTCCGCGTAATGCAGATCAGGCGAGAAACGCTGGTCGATGGGTGCGTTGATGCACCCAAACGCGCCCAGGAGCCCCTGCACGACCACCTGATCGTCGAGTCGCAGCTGCTCGAGGCCGCCGCTGATCTGGATCCGGATGGCTCGCTGGCGATACTTCGAGCTGACGTTTTTCTCCCAGAGATCCTGCGGTTCAAGGACGTGGCCATCCGTGTCTATACGGCGCTGCCTGCCCATCGCCTCTCTCCTCTTTTTTTCCGCAGCCCCCCCGCTCGACCAGGGCTAGCCTATCAGACTTTTGACTGTCGCGTTAGTCAAAATACTCCTCTGTCCAGGTCCGGTTCCTCTCGATGAGCTTCGGATCGTAGGGAAAAACCGTCACAATGATCCACATATAGCGATGCACTCATAGGACTGGAGGTCCGTGAACAAGAGCGTGTCGAAGGACTCCCGCTCGATCGCGGAGATTTCGTACTAGATCCTGCCGCTCGACTGCTGCTCGCAACTCATCTCCACACTCTGACGTGTAGACCGCCTGTTTCTAATCCCGTCAACCTGGCTTTGGTCTCGTGGCGAGGTCCAGTGCGCGGCCCCAGCCCCGATTTTCTCGCCCATCCCCCCGAACCCGGCTCATGTAATATGCACCTCGGTCCGGGATCTCTGGGCTCGGGATAATGATTGCAACGATCCCGATTCACTTTGGGCATCGATCGAGGGGAGACCGCTGGGTATGCCGATTCACTACGAAAAGAACGAGAAACACATCGTTCTCATCACCATCGACCGACCCGAGGCCAGGAATGCGTTGGACCTGTATCACTTCCGCGATTTAGCGACGGCATGGCGTAAGTTCGGCTCCGACGATGATGCCTGGCTCGCGATCGTGACCGGGGTGGGGCGAAACTTCATGGTCGGCGCCGATCTCAAGACCTACATCCCCCAGATTACTGAGCTACAGAAGCAGATCGCCAAAGGTGGCGTCACCGAGATCGATGGGTGCAAGCTCAGCGATGGCACTTATGCCGTCCTACGAAACGTGAAGCTTTACAAACCAGTAGTCGCCGCGATCAACGGCCCATGTGTCGCGGGCGGGATGGAAATGCTTGGCGGAGTCGATATCCGGATCGCAACCCGGCACGCCAGCTTCGGAGTGATGGAGCCGAAGCGTGGCCTCTTCGCAGGAGGCGGCACGACGGTGCGGCTCCCCCGTCAGCTGGCATTTCCCGCGGCGATGGAGTTTTTGCTAACGGCCGAGGCGTTTCCGGCCGAGCGTGCGCTGGAGCTTGGTCTGGTCAACGAGATCGTCGAAGAGGACAAGCTTCTCGAGAAAGCCTACGAATGGGCCCGGCGTATCACCGTCAACGCACCGATCGCAGTACACGCTACCAAGGAGAGCGTGATGCGTGCGCTAGCTCTTCCCCTCGAGGAGGCCTATCGAGTCGAGTCCGAGATGAGCAAGCGGGTTTTTCAGACCGAAGACGCAAAGGAGGGGCCCAAGGCTTTCGCGGAAAAGCGAGCGCCGAAGTGGAGTGGCAAATGACCGACCCCCGTACCCCCTGCGTGATTGGTGTGGCTCAACGGACCTTTCGACCCCAGGAAGGAGAGGCTCCGGAACCCCTCGAGCAGTGGGAGCAGGTTTGTAGGGCAGCGGCGGCCGACGGTGGCGGCAAGGATGTGCTCGATGCTGTCGACAGCCTGCAGGTTGTTTATAGCTTGAGCTGGCAGTACGACGACCCCCCGGGGCGCCTCGCTTCGCGGCTCGGACTTCGCGAGGGTGATCGCCACTACTCGGGGCTGAGCGGAACGACTCCGCAGCGGCTCATCCAGCAAGGAAGCGCCGCCATCTTGAGCGGCCGCAGCGACGTAGTGATTGTGGCGGGCGGGGAAGCCCTGGATACCCGCAAGCGGCTGAAGAAGGAAGGCAGGAAGCCTGCATGGAGCTACCCGCCGGCGGAAAAGCGCCCGATGCCTTTCGATGAGCCGTTTCATCCCGCCGAGGTGGCCCACCAGGTGTTTCAGGCCTACCTGACCTTTGCCGTCTTCGACATCGCGAGACGGGCGCAGCTCAAACTCTCCCCCGAGGAGTACCGCTGCGGCCTGGGCGAGCTTCTCGCCCCCATGACCTCCGTGGCGGCGACCAACCCGTACGCATGGTTCCCGAGCGAGCGAACGAGCAACGAGATCATCGACGTTACGGCAAGCAACCGGATGGTTGCCTACCCCTACACCAAAAACATGACATCGATGATGGATGTGGATATGGCCGCCGCGGTCATTGTTGCGAGCCACGAAAAAGCGAATGCGCTCGGTGTTCCCGCTGAGCGTCGTGTGTATCTCCGCGGATGGTGCTACGCCCGGGATCCGGTCTACGTGGCTGAGCGTGAGGACCTGTGGCGCTCGGTGGCCATGGAGGAAGCGAGCCGAGAGGCCATGGCGCGAGCCGGCGTCGGAATCGACGACATTGCCTACCTCGATCTGTACAGCTGCTTCGGCAGCTCGGTGAACTTCGCGCGAGATGCGCTCGGTCTGGCTGATGATGACCTTCGCCCGCTAACCGTAACGGGCGGCCTGCCGTATCACGGGGGAGCCGGGAATAACTACCTCACTCACTCGGTCGTGACGATGATCGAGAAGCTCCGCGCCGATCCCGCGGCCTATGGGATGGTGAGCGGTGTGGGCATGCACTTGACCGACCACGTATTCGGCGTCTACTCCGGTACTCCGGGGCCCGTTGAGCCCCCGGACGAAGCTGCGGTCCAGGCTCGGGTGGCGGCCGGCCCGCTTCGGGCCATTCGTAACACGGCGGTCGGCCCGGCGACCGTGGCTGCTTATAGCATCGTTCACAATCGCGAAGGGCCCGCCTGGGGTCTCGCCGTGTGCGATCTGCCCGAAGGGGGCCGCTGCTACGCCCAGATCCGCGACTTCGGCCTCATGGGTGCCATGGAGCAGGTGGAATGGGTCGGGCGCCGCGTGGAGCTGGTCGAAGGCGAGAAGGGTGTCAACCTCATTCCACGTTGATCCTGGCTGCGCCGTCCGCTGATGACAATTCGGGACATCGTCTCGTTCGCAAGTCAGTCGCCGGTCGCCAGGGCCTTCTCGGCGTACTCCTTGGCCCACACGTAATTCACCTTGCCCGAGGGTGTCCGCTGGATCTCGGAGGTCACCAGACTACGCGGGAGCTTGTACCCGGCCAGGTGGCGGCGGCAGTGCTCCTGGACCTCGTCGAGAGTGAGCGTCGCTGAGGCATCTTCGAGCTCCACCAGCGCTACCACGCGTTCCTGCCACTGGCGGTCGGGCACGCCGACCACGGCTGCATAACGCACCGCGGGGAGTTGAGAGACGACCGCTTCAACCTCATCGGGGAAGATCTTCTCTCCGCCCGAGTTGATGCACTCTGAGCCTCGTCCCAGCAAGGTGATCGTGCCGTCGTCCTCAACGCGCGCGTAATCGCCGG
>Ga0255051_10000877_pt1 | contig 10945 bp, 20 predicted proteins | sample JV7_2_9_MG_FD_181719 | JGI IMG/M metagenome (GOLD analysis project Ga0255051, IMG submission 181719) | Seawater microbial communities from Jervis Inlet, British Columbia, Canada - JV7_2_9 | ecosystem: Environmental > Aquatic > Marine > Inlet | place: Canada: British Columbia | collected 2016-10-06
TTAATATATAGGCAGCGCGCGAGGCCCCCCATGTCCCCCCCCAAGAAAGATAACGTGGCAGCTACCGGTCTCAACATCCGGTGAGATACGCGGAGAATCAATATGTTAGAACTCGATGTGTCCTGATGGTGTGCCCTCGAGAGCTCGTGCGCAACCTAGATGTTGCGTTTGGTTACGCCGAGTGCACCCTGGGCGCTGCGCTTGATTGGTGTGGGGGGCGCGTAGCCAATAGAAGGGGCGCGTGCTTGTAATGGGGTGTATCTGTCGTTTTCGAGTCACTCGGAGCAGGGCCAACGATTCGAAAAGGCTTTGAGAACGGACCAAGCTGCGCTGTCATCATCATTCTGCGGAAGTGATAACTCTTCAATGTAATCTATGTATGCCGTTATGGTCTCGCGTTGAGTGACCGGCCCTGGAAGACAAAAAACTGGTGCGTCTCTCATCCATATTAATGTTGCAGCCAAGACGCCGTTCAAGTACGCCGCACAATAACGTGCACTCGCGAGTTCATGTCCTGTTATGATTGTCCCTTCGCCTTGCATGGCTTTTATTGCCGTTTGGCATTCCTTTGTTAATGCCTCCGTGGTTGGCAGCACACCCTTCGCACTCTCAGCAAGTGCAGACGTACAGAGTACAATCACAATCGATACCAATCCTACTTGTAGAACTAGTTGTTTCATGCTATTCTCATCATGATGAGTATCGAACAGCCTACACCAGAGCAAATCCGCGAGCTAATCAAAAGCCACGGACTCACGCGGCGCAAAGCTGCCGAATTGATATATGTGTCTACAAGCACATGGCATAAGTGGAGTGCGCCTGAAGGCGGGTCCGACTACAGAGAAATGCCATTAGCAGCTTGGGAGTTGATGCTGCTAAAGCTCGGAGAACACCCTACAAAAAAGATGATTAACAAAAAGAGTTGACATACCACACAATGTGTGGTATATATTATTTGCACGCTAGAGAAACGCATGCAGCGTGAATCAGCGAAACCTTAATGAGGTCAAGACCATGTCAAACTGCAAGTTCACACCAGCCCAAATCCGCCAATACCAATTACGCATTTTAAAAAGTGCGAAGTTCGTAAAAAAGGCGTCACTCTTTTAGCCAGACTCTATTATTAAGGTGTTGCATTAAAGCAACACCGTTAAGGTTGACAAATCCAAGAACTCTTGTATAATGTATGTATAGTTAGGAATTAGGAGATACGAATGGCTTTTGCCGCTGAAACTACTTATTTTGATAGAGGAGACGGATCGATCCTAGGTTCGTTTACTGAGAAGGAATACGGTAAGCATTTTGAGTTCTCAACGAACAATGAAAATTTCCAGGTGCTGGATTCGAACAATGAGGAGTATCCTCACAAGGTATGGGTTACTACGCCCTGGAAGATGGATAGTGGTTGGCGGTTTGCTAAGGTCTTAAAGACCCGGGTATACGTTCTAACTAACGATGCAAACGGCGACGATGTCGTTGAGACATGGTACCACAAAAATTATACGGAATATCGGTAGAAAGGTTTACCATGTTGATTAAGATTGTTAAAGATAACTTTTTCTCTACAAAGAAATGGTTTATCGAGATGGACGACGGCTACAAGGGCAGAGCTGGACACTCTCCGCTCACAGTTACCGCGTCTCGAAACCGAGGTGGAGACTCTGCGAGAAGTCGTGCTGGCTCAGTCTGTCCAGCTTCACGTTACTGCGTAGCCAATAGAAAGGGCATGCAGTTAAAACTGTGTGCCCTTTCGCTTGACATGTAGTCACACAAGTAGTACAGTTGCCACAAGTCGAACATCAGGAGAGAGCAATGGAGTTTTTACATGATGATGGGGGCAGAGAATCTGCTGGCTACAAGGGCAGCGCTGGCGACTGCGTGACCCGCGCCATTGCAATTGCTGCGGAGCTTCCTTACAGGGAAGTCTATGACGCGCTGGCCGAGGGCAATGCCACGCAGCGGTTGTCGAAACGAGACCGGAAAACTAAGAGAGTGCGGACAGCTAATAACGGAGTCTCCACCCACCGGAAATGGTTCAAGGACTATATGCGCGGGTTAGGGTTCGAATGGACGCCTACCATGCAAATTGGCTCCGGCTGTCAGGTGCATTTGAGACCTGATGAGTTACCCAAGACCGGGCGGCACGTCCTATCCCTATCGAAGCATCTCGCAGCATATGTGGATGGCACTCTGCGAGATACCGGCGATTGCAGCCGGGATGGGACGCGCTGCGTCTATGGTTATTGGACATTGACAGGGAGAAACAGATGAAAAAGCATACAGGTAAGAAGGTTCCTGGTAAGATTGTTAGATATGTTGCGAAAGACAATTACATCGACGACGAGACAGGAGAATCATACGGATCATTCGAAGTTTTCGAAGAAAACGCATGCTCCAATAGGGGTATAATATATAGGTCAGGGACAGGCAAATGGTACTGGTGGGCATGTTTCCCTGGTTGTCTCTCTAATGGTGATCTGATTGGACCATTCGATAGCGAACAGCAAGCAACCACCGATGCCACTGGAGCAGAACAATGAAAAACATAACAACACACACGGGGCCATTTGAAATACTCACACGACTTCCTAGCAGCTACTATGGAAATCCCAGATTCCTTATTAGAATCGACGGATTTACGTGCAAGACCACAGTAGATTCGGCACACGGGTATGAGGTCCAAAACATCCAGAATGGTGACATTGTGACAGCCCAAATAGGCACACACTACGGTAGCCAGCAGCTAGATGCTTTGTGGATAAAATAATCTGTCAGGAGAACGAAATGCTTTACGGAAATGAAAATTCAGCGGAATTTACAATTCTCGGCAAACCGTGTCATATCGAAACGAATGATCTCGGAGACTGGGTACGCGTTGTCTGGGATGACATAGACATCGGTGAGAACTTTGGGGCGGATGTGTGGGGTGATGGCTACGTCCATATCCACGGCGCCGCACGTGTCTCAGCTATGGAAAAAGCATTGCACGAAGAGGCTATTGACGCGATTGCTGTGTATATTCGATGGTCCCACGAATACATAAAAGATTTGATTTTGGAGGGCGAAGGCTCCTCGCTTGCTGTTTAAAATTCTAGGTATTTTATTCACTTCTGAATGGGCAATTCTCACGCTGTTAGCCGTATGTTTTTTGCCGATGCTGTTCAAAAATTATTGAAAAGGGGAGAAACAGATGAAAAAGCATACAGGTAAGATAGTGACGGTTTCACATAAAGGTAAGAAGGTTCCTGGTAAGACTGGCAGATTTGGCGGCGACAAGCAGTACAGTTACCGCAAGTCGAACACCGGGAGAGAGCAAAATGACAGTCGAATACATCACACTTGATGAGTACTTGGATGCACTGGTAGCCAGTTGGTTTTCTTGTGTCTAGATGGTCACACAAGTCGAACATGGAGATAAAGTAATGACAACTGAACTTGAACTACAAGCACTCTGCCGCGACTTCGTCCATGAGCACGATAGCTACGAAACAACGCACGTGATGCACGACACACAAGCATGGGCCGAGCTGGACGCGGACGGTTGGGTAACGGTTGAGGTAACCGACGGCTGGTCACTGATGACACGGAGAGTGATTGGCTGGCGTCTCGCTTGAATCGCGCGGAGAAATGATTGTACGTGATTTCTTCGGGCTAACCATCTGGGGTCGCTACACCACCGGCCAGGCCATCTCTATGGACTTCATCATTCAGTCTATCTACGGGATTCTTGGGCGTGAATAATCCTACTAGTGACATCAGTCACACATTGGAGAACAACATGAATAGCTACGAAACAACGCACGTGATGCACGACACACAAGCATGGGCCGAGCTGGACGCGGACGGTTGGGTAACGGTTGAGGTAACCGACGGCTGGTCACTGATGACACGGAGGTGGTCTTCGGCGGAAGACTACGCGTTAGACCACGCGGGGAGGCTTTGAGCGATGAGCAGCGACAACCTGAAGTTTGAGTGGACACCGGACATTGAGCCGGACTGGAGCGGGGAACTTGAAGCTGGCTACATAGGACCGGGAGAGTATTGGGTGTGTGTGGCTACCCGTGCATGTGAGTCGTGCGGGCACCCCGTAGTCGTCGCAAGTCTGGGAGACATCGTTGACCCAGACGAGAGCTACATGCGCGAGGTTGAGGCTGACCTAGCGCTAAAGGCGAATGGTTGAGCCCATCAGTCGTAGCCCTTCGGCTGGACACGCGGGCGCCTGCTGAAAGTCAGTGGCTCATCTGGTGAGCCACCAAGAGAAGTATTATGTACATTGGGCGAAGGAATGGTTGGATTCGCCCCACTTGTGGGATTACACTCACTAGTGGAACGCATCCGCCAGCGCCTGTAGAGACACCAAGCGATTCCCTGGCCGCTTCATTAGCTGCGCCGCTTGGTGCCCCACAAAACGGGAGCTTGATGCATGACAACTAACCACAAAAACACCAAAAACAAAGCTGACATAAGAGGGGATGTATTCAAGAATGACTACGTCACAATCGAGTGGTACGACGAACCTGAAACCTATACTTGCATTGACAACAGTGCTGAGAGAGGCGCTGGGAGACCCGCCGCTAATAGTGGTGCACGTCTTTATGACAATCATGGACAAGCCAGGTGTGTCTCAAACCGAGATAGCGAAGTCTCTGCACATGTCGAAGGGTGCTGTCAGTCGGACGATAAGTTCGTTGCGTAGCATTGTGCACTGGGACAGACGCCGTGAGCGCCCCGGTCCCGACTTGATAGATGAGCGTGTTGACCCAGTGGAGACGCGTGCACGAAAGATTTACCTGAATGCGCGTGGCGAGCAGTTGGCTGGGGCTGTTAAACAAGCCCTGGCAGGTGAGCGGGTGACGATGCCCAAGCCACTAAGGGTTGATACTTGGAGGGCAAAAGATTGAGCGTTAAACAGCGAGGTAACGGCTGGCAGATAGACTTTCGGCTGGCTGACGGCACGCGGTACCGGAAGATACATCCGTGCACTAGCCGTCAGGAAGCGGAGTTTGTGGAGCTGAAGGTCAAGAAGAATATTCGGCTGGGCCGGGGTGCGACCACAGGTGACATGACACTTGAGCAGGCGTGCGACCGCGCACTAAAAGAGCACTACTCGCGGCTGAAAGACTCACGCGGTGCTGAGATAAATGTCGGTGTGCTGCTGAAAGTGCTTGACCCAAACATGTTGCTGAAAGACATCGACGGCAACGTGCTGACGGACCTAGTGAGTGACCTGAAGACTGAGCATGGTCACAAGGGTGGAACAATCAACCGCAAGCTCGCCACATTACAAAAAGTAATGCGAATAGCCGTGGAACAGTGGGAAGTCATCAACAGGCTACCGAAGTTTCCGAAGCAGCCTGAGTCAGTAGGCCGCGTCAGAATTTTGACGCTTGGGGAGGAGTCCACTCTCCTAGAGCTGTTGCGCGGCCTAGACGACATCCGGTGCAGCTGCGCGGACTTCTTTGTCTTCCTGGTAGACACCGGGTGTCGGTTGTCCGAGGGGCTCGACCTGCAGTGGCGTGACGTCCAACTGGAGGAAGGCACCATCACCATCTGGGAGAATAAGGCCTCTCATCCCCGCACAGTGCCGTGCACTCAACGGGTGTTGTCTTGTTTGCGTGGACGCTCTGCTGGTATTGGACGGGTGTTCCATGACGTCACCAAGGACCGCGCTGAGAGAGCTTTCCGGTACTGTCGGCACGCTATGGGCCTCGCTGATGACTCCCAATTTGTGGTTCATGCCCTACGGCACACCTGCGCCTCTCGGCTGGTCCGAGCTGGTGTGGAGCTGTATGCAGTCAAGACCTTGTTGGGGCACAAGAGCATCACCACCACGGAGAGGTACGCGCATCTGAATACGGATAGGCTGCGAGACGCTGTGAAGGTGCTGGAGCGATGAACTGTTGTGAGAGCTTTACTGCCGCTCAGAAAGACGGCGTGGTCGGGTACAGACTCCCACCCATAAAGTTCTGTCCATGGTGTGGTACATCACGTGTGCCCTAGTGGCACATGGTGTGCCCTGAGTACACTATAGAGCACACACGTTACGCTAGAGAACTCTAAGTCATTGATAAGTCGGGAGAGTATCGGAAGAAGTACCACTAGTCGGACTTCAAATCCAGTGAGACGCGTTCAACGTGTCTGGTGGGTTCGACTCCCACGCTCTTCCGCCATTCTAATGAAGTTCCCCTCTAATCAACTACTTACAGCTGTCCCCTGAAGCCCTCTTAAAGTCTCACCTGCAAGACTCTGATTACCATGCGTTAAGTATCTTTGCCTGTTGTGGACACATACACCTGGACACGTTTGCTGGTGTAGTGAGACAGGTCTCGTGTGTGGGTCTGAAAAGATAAACCACATTATAGGTAAGAGAAACTAAAAGATACTCTTCTAGAAGGACTTAAAGAAGATACTCTAGTTTCCACTGTTAGCAATGACACATACATAATTACACCTATAGAAGTCCCTTCTATCAGTCCCTTCTATCAGTCCCTTCTATCGGTGTAATCTAACAGTCCGACTTGTGAGACTAGTCCGGTTTCTATATACTCAGTAGTTCGTCTAAATGGTCCGTCTTACGAGACCAGTTCAACCATGGCAAAGGTGGAGGTCGAATGAGTATTGAACGTGAGCTGGAATTGGAGAACGAAGCTGTGCTCGGCGGAGTAGGTCGATACTGGGATGTCGTTGAATCCAGGGGTCATTCCGAAACGCACGTCGGACAGCGCTTGATTGCATTGTTGGTCGAAAGCACGTCTCCGCACATCGGACAGTATATCGCGGATGCGAAGAAGGTTGATTACCGGAGTCCGGTTACTTATCTGGGCATGTCTAAACCATCGTCTTTGGCGTTGCTAACGTCCAGAGCAGTGGTTCAAGGTGTCTCTCAGTACAAGACGGCGACTACTGTCGCCAATCTCGTTGGGTCTCTCATCAGGGAGCACCTAGAATGGCAGCGTTTTTATGAGTCCGAGAAACCACTTGCTGCGCACATTTCAAAAGAGACTGCTAAAGCCACCACCGAGCGCCATCGTCGTGCAGTGGCTCGGCACGCTGTCGAACGGTTCGGTGACCCACTGGACTGGACTCCCGAATTCACAATCAGAGTCGGTGCCGTACTGGTTGAATTGGTGTGCCTGCACTCGGGGCTGGTCGAGAAGCAGACGCACTTCGTGTCTCGCAAGAAGAAAAGAACCATCGTGACCCTGACTAATGACGCCAAGCTGATCCTTGAGTTTGGGCATATCCGAGCGGAAGACCTGAGCCCGATTTGGCTACCGATGGTGTGCTCTCCAAAGCCCTGGACGGCACCAACCGAAGGCGGCTATTGGCGACGTCGGCTACCGTTGGTCAAGGGTTCACGCGGGTCGTATCTTGATGAGCTAGAGCATGCAGACATGCCGGTCGTATACGACGCTCTGAATGCACTGCAAATGACACCGTGGCGAATCAACCGATCCGTGCTGCACGTGTTTCAGCAAGCGTACAACGCCGGGGACCAGTTGGCGTTGCCTGCTCGACAGGACAAGCCGTTACCCGCCAAGCCGACGGACATCGAGACTAACGATATCGCTCGCAAGGAGTGGCGTATCAAGGCTGCGCGAACCTACGACCATAACGCTAGGTTGGTGTCTAAGCGGGTGGCTGCGTCTGCGAAGCTGTCTCTGGCCGAACGATTTGAACAAGAGGAGGCGATTTATTTCCCGCATTCTCTGGACTGGCGGGGCAGGGCGTACCCGATTCCGGTCGGTATCAATCCGCAGGCCGACGACCTTGGGAAAGCACTGATTCATTTCGCTAACGGAAAGCCGCTAGGTAAAGACGGCGCTAATTGGCTTGCTATCCACGTCGCCAATCTTTTTGGTGTCGATAAGGTCTCGTATGTCGGACGGATGCAGTGGGTGGTTGACCACACCGAGGAGATTTTGGACTCCGCAATGGACCCGCTAGACGGGAAACGGTTCTGGCTCGAAGCAGCCGACCCGTGGCAGGCACTGGCAGCGTGCTTTGAGTGGTTCGGCTACATGGTACAGGGTGCGGAGTACGTCTCTCACCTACCCATATCCATGGATGGCAGTTGCAATGGGCTCCAGCATTTCAGCGCGATGTTGCGAGACGAGATTGGCGGGCACGCAACGAATCTCACAGCAAGCGAGGAGCCCCAAGACATCTATCAGATTGTTGCTGACCGGGTCACACAAAGGTTGGAAGAGGAGAGTGATGAACGCGCCGCCAAGTGGCTAGAACACGTCAGTCGGCAAATCGTCAAGAGACCCGTGATGACGCTGCCGTACGGTGCTACTCGCTACGGAATGCGCGACCAGATTCTGAAAGAGGTTCGCAAACACGAAGAAGATAATAAGGGACCGATGTTTCCGGGGTCGGATGGATTCCGCGAGTCAAAGTTTCTCGGTGATTTGGTGTACGACTGCATCGGAGACGTCGTCATAGCCGCACGAGATACCATGGACTGGCTGCAGGACTCTGCGCGTGTTGCTGCCCAAGCGGACCTGCCCATCTGGTGGACCACTCCCAGTGGACTGCCGGTCTGCCAAGACTACCGAAAACGAAAAGGGAAGCGCGTGGAAGCGTGGGTTGGGTCGCAACGGATTACGTTACAGCTACAGCTCGATACCAGTGCCCTGAATGCGAAGCGCCAAGCGCTCGGCATCGCACCTAACTTTGTGCACTCGTTGGACAGCGCACACATGATGTTGACTGTCAGTCTGTGTCTGCAGGAGGGTATCACGGACTTCGCGATGGTGCATGACTCCTATGGTGTTCATGCGTGTGATGCTGGTGAGATGGCTGCGGTTCTGCGTTCTGCATTCGTTATTCAATACGAGGAAGATGTTCTTCAGAAATTCCGCGAGGAGCTGTTACAGCAGCTCCCAGAGGAGCTGGCCGCTGAGCTTCCTCCAGTACCACCTAGCGGCAACTTAGACCTAGGGGTCGTGCAGGACTCGTTATATTTTTTTGCCTAGAGATAGCCCGACACGCGAGACTGGTAACGTGACAAAGACAATACGTAAGCGTATGCCGAGGCCACCCGAAGTGCTTCGAAAAGGTGGCCCACAGCAGGACAAGCGGAGGAAGTTGCGGGAGAAAACTGAGCGTAGGGAGGCGCTCGAAAGATAAGACACAGTATAGGTAAAGAAAGCTCAATCGAGACAGGAGACACCAAATGAAAATCACTTACGGCCACTTCATCAAGGAATGCGTCGGGTTCTCGGCGCTGGAGGGAGGCCAGATAGTCGAGGACGTTTTTGGCGACGTGGCTCTGGTAGTCGCCAAAACCGGAGATGACGTCGTCACTGAGGTGGTGCTGGTGTATCTCCACCAGCATGACGGTTCGTACATCTGTGATGAAGGGGAGCACAGGGGGCCGTTTACGGTCGCCGGTTTTGGCTACACCATCACCCTGGAAGCCGATTAGTCGTGGCTTCCGTCACAGACCAAATCAATCACTGTCGGGTCGCTGACGTCGTTCCGGCGGCGTACTCAGTCATTGACGCCATTGACGGCAACAAGCCCGGTATTCAGGCCGCTGGCGCGGCGCTGACGTTCTTTGCCATCTGCAAGCACTATGAGGCCGACCCGCGTGACGTACTCGTGACGGTCGAGCGGTTCATCAGACACGCAGAGCAACAGGAAGCACCAACTATGCGGGCACTGTGGGCTTATCTGGCGGGAGAACTCTGATGCAGCGCTACACCGAGTCGCTGATCAGACGTGCCCGCATTTACCACGGCTTGAACATGCAGTTGCCCCTTTGGTTGGTCGCTGAGATGAACGACGCCGGGATTATTATCGACGAACTACAGGAGAGCTTTGAGTAATGGCAAAGAAGAAGTACGAGAATTTCACCTCTGAGTGTGGCGTTGCGGTCTTCCCACACCTCACCAAGGCGGACACCAAGTTCAAAGAGGAGGGCGAGTATCACGTCAAGCTGCGACTACAACGCGGTGCGCCTGGTGTTGACGAGTTTCTGGAGCAGATTAACGCGAAGTTCGAGGAGAACTACGTGGACCAGTGCAAGCGTGCCAGGGAAGACAACAAGAAGAAGCCCAAGAAGTGTACTGACCTGCCATTTGCGGACGTCGAGAATGACGAGGGCGAAGAGACTAGCGAAGTGGACGTCAAGTTCAAGCTGCCCGCGCTTATCAAAGGCAAGCCCACCAAGGTTAAGTTCTTCGACGCAAAGGGTAAGGTCATTGAGAACCCCCAACCGATCTATGGTGGCTCCGAGCTGAAGATCAACTTCTACTACTGGGGCTGGAACTTTAGTAAGACTGGTGCTGGTGTCACGTTGCGCCTTCGCGGTGTACAGATCATTAAGCTGGTTACCGCAACTGGTGCGTCTAACAACCCAGACGACTACGGGTTCGGCGAGGAAGACGGCTACGAGGCACCTGAAGCTGACGACACGCCGTTCAAGGTAGAAGACAACGAAGAAGACACAGGTGACGACGACGAGTTCTAAGACTCTTCGCATCCTGATTCCCCTGCGGCCAGTCCCATGCCCCCGCCCACGTTTCGCGGGTGGCCGAGCGTACTACCCGAAAAACTACAACGAGTGGCGTGACGCCGCGCTAACACATATTCCCGCCGTCAACCCACTGTATGACGGTGCGCTCGATGTGCTGGTGTTCGTGGCGTTGCCCCCGTTCAAGACGGTAGTGCGGGACTGGCCCAGGGGTGACGTCGATAATTATGCCAAGAGCACGCTCGATGTTATCACGAAGAGTGGGACTGTGTGGGTGGACGACGTTCAAGTCGTTCGCCTCGCCGTAGAGAAGTTCTTTACCGCCGACGAGCCGTGCACGTCGGTCCACATCAAGCCCTACACGGGGCTAATCCACTAACAAGCACCGGAGGTAAATGAAGAAACTCCTGCGCGAGGACGTCAAGTACATCGTCGTTCATTGCGCCGCAACCCGCCCCTCGA